>Ga0310811_10002554_pt1 | contig 22785 bp, 16 predicted proteins | sample YCmetagenome_FD_207642 | JGI IMG/M metagenome (GOLD analysis project Ga0310811, IMG submission 207642) | Soil microbial communities from experimental microcosm in Duke University, North Carolina, United States - YC | ecosystem: Engineered > Artificial ecosystem > Soil microcosm > Unclassified ...
CCTTCATGCCGACCGGCGCCGGCGGTCACATGCTCTCCATCAACGCGGCCCTGCGAAAGCGCCTCGGCAAGGGCATCGGCGACGAGGTGACCGTCCATATCGAGCAGCGTCTGAGCTGAGGTCCACCGATCGGACCGGCCGACGGATTCGGGCGGAGAGCGCTGGGTAGGCCCGCAGAAAGGGATATCTGGGGCGAAGGGGTCATAACCGAATGGCGCGTGACTTCAAGATCCGTCCTCTCGGCGGGGCGATGGGCTGCCTCGCGATGATCGCGGTGTCGATCCTTCTCTCTGTGCTCCTGACAGTGCTCATCAACGTGTTGCTGCGGTAGCGCGCGAGGCGGCACCTCCATTCGACTCGGCCGTCATCGAGCCGGGTGAAAGCGGTCCGCGTCAATCGATGCGGATGAGGTCGGCGTAGACGCCCGTCGTGGTCCGCCTTTCCGGAGCGGGGCTGTCGTAGACGACGATCAGCCGCCCGTCGTCCAGTACGGCCAGGCCCTCGGGATGGTCACAGCCGCGGCCGAAGGGGAGGTCGGCCACGTGTTCCAGATCCTTGGCGGTGACCACGTCGCGGACGGAACCGTTCCGCCAGCGCACCACCCGGACCGGGCCGTCGAGATCCATGCTCGGACCGGTGAGGATCAGCAGGTCGTCGCCGTACGGGCACAGGTCACGGATGCCCAGGCCGTCCAGATCCAGAAAATGCGTCCGGTACGGCTCAGCCAGCCGGAGTCTGGACGGGTCGCGCGGATGGGTCACGGGCCGGATCTCCAGCAGCACCGCCCACCCGCGCAGGACCGGTCCGCGGAGCCCCACATAGAGCCGGTCGCCGTGCTCGTCTCCGACGGCGGCGATGCCCTCGATGTCGAGGCCGTTGTCCTTGCCCGGCAGTTTCAGGAACGGAGCCAGATGGGGATCGTCGGAGAGCATGTCGGCGAGATTGTCGTGGCCGGCGAGGATGGCGGCCCTGCGACGGCCGTCCGCGCGCACCGGTTCGCCGTCTTGAAGCGGCAGGCGCACGAGCACGAACCGGTTCTCCTCGCGGATCACCGTGGACAGCCTCTTGCGGGCCCTGACGGTGGAGTGCCCGAATTTGACCCGCTTGCGCTTGAGGCTGTGCGAACCGATCGCCCAGAGCCAGCCGTCGGTTCTGGCCAGACCCTCGATGTCGGCCTCCGCCTCCGGCCCGGCCGGGAGATCCACGAAGTCGGCCAGATTGAAGGTGCGCTGCTCGTCGTAGACGCCGTCACGTAACGTCAGCCGCTCGATGGTCGCCGTCTCGTCGCCCGCGATCCACAGGTGCCTTCCGTCCTGGCGGATCGCCGACAGGTTCTCATGAGTGCCGGCGCTCTGGGCGCCCGAATGGAAGCGGAGTTCCACGCAATCTTCAAGGTGCACCCCTCCCATCATGACCTCCGGTCGGCGGAAGAGAGCGGCGTGGCGGCGAGCGGATGCGGCAAGGTCTCGCCTGTTCGCCGGGAATCGGCACGACGCTCGTTTCGCCGATCGCCGATAAATCGTTTCTCAAATCAAATGACTTTCACGCGCCGTGAAAAGCGAAATATTTCCAGAGGGTGCCGGCCGGGATGCGATTCAATCGGTCGACCTGTGCACTCGTTCCATGGCGACGATCGACTGATATGCAGATTGGCGTTCATGGCGGCATCGTCGCGGCCGGTGACCGGGACCGGTCCCGAGCCGGACGGGGTAGCGTGCGATCGTCCGGTCGGACAGGAGGGAGCGCGCACGGTGACGATCAGAGAATTCGTGCCTCAGGTACTGCCGGGTTCCATGCGCAGCCTGGCGAGCGGGGTGCCGCCGGCGCCCTCGGGCACGATCTTCGCGCTGGCCGCCGACAGCGGATTCGCGGTGCCGCCCCGGAAATTCACCCTTCATTTCGGCCGAGGCAAGGACGACGTCCATGTGCCGATCGGCGTCAACGATCCGTATGTCAGCCGGCTGCAGGGTGTGCTGGTGTGCGACGGCCGGGAATGGTGGATTCGCAACAAAGGCAAACTGCCGATCCGGCTGCCGGGCGAGGCGCTGTTGTTGTCCGGCCACGAATCGCTGATCGAACCCGGCTACACCCCGCTGTTCATCGGTTCCGCGAAGCACCGCTCACATCTGCTGGAGATCCACGTCGTCGGTTCCCCGGCCACCGATGTCGACGGCGGGCAGGACAACCGGACGAAGTCGCCGGATGTCTACGAGTTGAGTTTCGCGGAGCGGCTGGTGCTGACCGCGCTCGCTCAGCGATACCTGCGCCAGGAACGCTATCCGCAACCGGTGTCGTGGAGCCAGGTGGCCGACGACCTCAACCGGTTGCCGGACGGCCGGCAGTGGACGCCGAAGATCGCGGCGCACACCGTCGGTGCGGTTCGCGAGCGACTTGCCGAGGGCTCCGATCCGATTCCCGGCATCCGGCGTGAGGACGGGGTCGGTGAACCGGTGGGCAACACGCTGAACCACAACCTGATTCAGGCGCTGCTGCGCAGTGCCACGCTGGTGCCGGCGGATCTGCACCTGCTCGGCGAAGACCCCGGCGAGAACCATGGGTGAGGTCATGTCGACGTGGCGGGTCGGCGAGGTGGTCGACGGCCGGTACGAGGTGACCCGGGTACACGAGCACGGCGGGATGGGCGTGGTGTATCGGGTCCGGCACGTGGGGTGGGACATCGACCTCGCGGTGAAGAGCCCGCGGCCGGAGCTGTTCCGCACCGAGGAGGACCGGCGGCGGTTCGTCGCGGAGGCGGAGACGTGGGTGTCGCTCGGGCTGCATCCGCACGTGTGCAACTGCTATTACGTCCGCGTGCTCGACGGTGTGCCCCGGGTGTTCGCCGAGTACATCCCGGACGGCGGCCTGCACGAGTGGATCGACGACCGGCGGTTGTATGACGGCGGCCCGCGCGAGGCGACGGCCCGGATCCTGGACATCGCGATCCAGACCGCGTGGGGACTCGACCACGCCCACGGCCGGGGCCTGGTGCACCGGGATGTCAAGCCCGCCAACGTGCTGCTCGACGCCGGGGGCGGCACGGTGGTCGCGAAGATCACCGACTTCGGCCTGGCCCGGGCACGGGACATGGCCGTCACGGTCACCCCCGACGTGCCGTCCGGCGCCAGCGTCCTGGTGGCCGGCGGCGACGGTATGACTCCGCGGTACGCCTCTCCCGAGCAGGCGGCGGGCGAGCCGGTGGGGCGGCGCACCGATGTCTACAGCTTCGCGGTGTCGGTGCTGGAGATGTGCATCGGCGAGGCGACGTGGATGGCCGGGCCCGCGGCGGGCGCGGCGCTGAACGCCCACCGCGCCGGCGACGCGGACGGTGCGGCCCGCATCCCGTCGGCTCTCGGTGACCTTCTCGAGCGGTGCCTGCGCCACGACCCCGCCGACCGGCCGAATTCCATGGCCGGCGTCGCCGGCGAGCTGATCGGCATCTACCGGGACCTCACCGGGGAGGCGTATCCACGCCCGGCGCCCGTGACGGCCGACCTGCTCACCGACGAACTCAACAACCGGGCGGTGTCGCTGCTCGACCTCGACCGGCACACCGAGGCTGACCAGGCCTTCGCGCGGTCCCTGGCGGCCGATCCGCAGAACGTGCGCGCCATGTACAACTCCGGGCAGGCTCGGTGGCGTCGTGGCGCCGTCACCGACGACGCCCTCGTCGCCGAGATCGAGGCGACCCGTGCCGACACAGGCGACCGCTGGGAGGTGCGGTATGCGCTGGCCCAACTCCACCTGGAACGCGGTGACCTGAGCACGGCTCGCGGATTGCTCGACGATCTGGCCCAGGAGCGGCCGGACGAGCCGGAGGTGCTCGCCGCCCTGCGCACGCTCCTGTCCGGCGAGATCGTCGACGCCCGCCGTGCCCGCGAGTGGCCGGTCCCCTGGCCGCTGCGCCCGCGCGATCTCTGGGACGTGAACGGGCGCCACGAGAAGACCGCGCTCGCCCTCACTCCCGATGGCCGGTTCATGGCGGCCGGCGGCTGGGACGGTACGGTCCGCGTCTGGGACGTCCCCAGTGAGCGGCTCGTGTGGACGCTCGAGGGGCACCGCACGACCGTGCACGCCGTCGACCTCACCCCCGACGGGCGTTTCGCCGTCTCCGTATCCGAGGACGAGACCGTGATGTTCTGGAAGCTGGCCAAGGGCCGGTTCGGGGGTTCGCCCAGGGGCCGCCGTCTGTACACCAGCCCCAGCCCGCCGTCGTGGGCCGGCGACGGCGGGTCCCGAATCGGCGTCACCGCGATCCGGCTCACCCCCGATGGGCGCTTCGCCCTCTACTCGGGCCTGGACGGCGTCTTCCGAGTGTGGGACCTCAACAGCGGGCGGATGAGGACGCTCGATGAGGCCGCGACCGACCGGTTGGTGGCGGTGAGCGCCGACGGCCGCCTGGCGCTCTCCGTCCGCGGCGAGCAACCAGAACGGTCAAGGAAACGCGTCGTCCGGCTGTGGGATCCGGCCGACGGCCGGTGCCTGCTGGAACTGCCCGGACACGAGTCGGCGGTGACCGCTCTGTGTCTCAGCGCCGACGGCCGTTTCGCGGCCACCGACTGCCGCCAGGGTGCGATCCGGGTCTGGGATCTCCGCGACGGCCGCCGCGTGCACGTCCTGACGGGCGGGACCACGGCAGACGCCCTGTCCTTCAGCGCCGACGCGCGGTTCCTGCTGTCCGGCACCGAGTACTCCGACGCCATCCGGCTCTGGGAACTGGACCGCGGTCGCTGCCTGCGCACCTTCCGGGCACATGAGGGCGGCACCGCCGTGGTCCGGCTGGACGCCGACGCCCGGTTCGCGCTCTCGGCCGGCCAGGACAGGACGGTCCGGCGGTGGCGACTGCCCGGCGCGTACCGCGGGGCGCCGCTGCTGAGCCGGCCGCGCCCGCACGTCGAGCTGAGCCGGCTGGGCGGCCGGGTGGACACGCTGATCGCCGAGGCGGAACGGGCGATGGCGGCCGGCAGGTTTCCCGCGGCGCTCGAACGGCTGCGGCAGGCACGCGCGGTCACCGGGCACGAGCGGGAGCCGCGCGTCATGTCCGCCTGGTGGGCGCTGGGTCGCCGTGCCGTACGGACGGGAGTGCGGGCGGCCTGGTCGTCGCGGGCCTGGCGCACCGGTGAGCTGACCGCGGTCGACCTGACCGCCGACGGCCGGATCGCCGCGTCCGGCGGCCGCGACGGGACGGTTCGGCTGTGGGACCTCAGCACGAACAGCTGCCTGCGGGTTCTCGAGGGGCACCAGGAGATGGTGGAGTCGGTCCGCCTGAGCGCCGACGGCCGATCGGCCCTGTCGTCGAGCCGGGACCGCACGGCGCGGCTGTGGGATGTCGGCACGGGCGAGTGCCTGCGCGTGCTGAGCCGCGCGAAGGGGGCTATGTACCACTCGGAGCCGGTGCGGTTCAGCGCGGACGGCAGGCAGGCCGTGGTCGGCGGCCAGGACGGCCTGGTCCGGTACTGGGACCTGGAAACCGGTGACTTGACCCGGGAACTGGGGAGGGGCGCCTGGGGAATCGACGACATGTGCCTCGGCGACGACGGGCGATCCGTCGTGGTCGCCAAGGGCGGCGACGCGGAGGTATGGAACCTGACCGACGTCCGGCCCCTGCACCGTCTCCGCGGGGTCGAGCGTGGCCTGCTCGCCCGCAACATACGCTCTGTCTCGCTCAGCGCCGACGGGCGTTCCGCACTGGCCGGCGACGACAACGGCATCCAGTTGTGGAACGTCACGACCGGGGATGTCGTGCGCACGCTCGACCTGCCGGACTCGACCGGGTTCCACACTGTCCGGATCACCGCTGACGGACGCTTCGCCGTGTCCGGCCACCACTGGTCGCACACTGCGATCTGGGACCTCCACAGTGGACGGCGCCTGCGGGTCCTCGACGGCCATGAGCAGGGCGTCAGCTGTCTCGCGATGACGCCCGACGGCCGCTTCGTGCTGACCGCGAAGGACGGCACCCTGCGACTGTGGGAGCTCGACTGGGAGCTCGACGCCCGGGACGCGGCCGACTGGGATGACGGCGCGGCGCCGTACCTCGACGCCTTTCTGCGACGGCAGGGTCCACAGTGGACGGACGAGGACCTCGACGGCCTGATGCGCCGGCTGCAGGACACCGGCTACGGCCGTCTGCGCGCCCACGGGGTGCGAGCCCGGCTCGAGCGCATGACCGCCGACCGGGGCGGCCGGGCGACACCATGACCCGATACACCGACGGCGTGGCGCTCGCACTCGGCGTCGCCAGGATCGAGGCGCGGTCCGGGCGGGCGTCCGAGATCGAGCCGGGACATCTGCTCGTGGCACTGAGCGCGTTGTGCCGGCCCGACCTCGATGCCGAGCTGGGCGGCGGCGAACTCGGTCCGGACGCGCGTCGGGCGGTAAAGGCGGACGTCGAGCGGCTGCGCCGGCGCTTCACCCTGGCCGGTGTCGACCCGATCGCGCTGCGCCGCATGCTGCGACGTGTGCTCGCGGTCGCCGCCGGCGAGCCCGCCCCGGGTCCGGTGCCGCACCGCAACCGGGCCGCGCGCCGGGCCTTCGCCCGGGCGGCCGAGCTTGCCACGAACGGCCCGGCCGGCGCGGTGGAGCTGCTGCGCGGGGTGCTCGAGTCCCCGACCCCGCGATGTCAGGAGGTGTTCGGACGGCTCGGCGTCTCCGACCCGCTCGCCGCGTTCTTCCCGGAGCGGCAAGATGAACAGGCCGATGGGCGGGCGACACCGGTGCTCGACCGGTACGGCCGGGACCTGACCCGACTGGCCCGCGAGGGCAGGCTGCCGGCGCTGATCGGGCGCCGTGACGAACTGCGCGCCCTCGCACGCGTGCTGGTGAAGCAGCGCAAGGCCAACGCGGTGCTGGTCGGCGACGCGGGGGTCGGCAAAACCGGAATCGTTGAAGGGTTCGCCGAACTGCTCGCGGGCCCGGGCGCACCCGCCGGCCTGGCCGGGGCGCGGGTGATCGAGCTGACGATGGCCACCCTGGTCGCCGGAACCAAGTATCGCGGCGAGTTCGAGGAGCGGCTCGAGGCCGTGCTCGCCGAGGCGCGCGAAGTCCCGGAGCTGATCCTGTTCATCGACGAGCTGCACACCGTGCTCGGCGCGGGCGGGACGGGGGCAAGCGACGCCGCGAACATCCTCAAGCCCGCGCTCGCCCGCGGCGAGTTGCGCTGTGTCGGCGCGACGACGCCGGGCGAGTACCGGCTGCGCCTCGCGTCCGATCCGGCCCTGCGCCGCCGGTTCGAGGTGATCTGGATCGAAGAGCCGACCCGGGCGCAGGCAGTGGAGATCGTGGCCGGGCTGAGGGAACGGTTCGCCGACCACCACGGGGTCGACATCGCCGCCGACGTGCCCGAGGCGGCGGTGGATCTCGCCATGCGCCACCTGCCCGAGCTGCGCCTGCCGGACAAGGCCGTCGACCTGGTCGACCAGGCGTGCGCAGCGGCCCGGATCCGGACGATCAGCCCGGAGTCTCCGGGGGCCGCCCGCGTCCGGGTCGGCCGTGCCGAGGTGGCCGCCGTCGTGGCCGACCGGGCCCGGCTGCCGGTGGAACGAGTCGGCGCGAGCGAGGCGCGGCGCCTGCTCGGCATGGAGGAACACCTCCGCCGGCGAGTGATCGGCCAGGACAAGGCGGTCGGTGCGGTGGCCGACGCGATCCGTACCTCCCGGGCCGGGCTGGGTGACCCACGCCGGCCGATCGGCGTGTTCCTGTTCGCCGGGCCGACCGGAACCGGCAAGACGGAGCTGGCCAAGGCGCTCGCCGAGTTCCTGTTCGACGACGAGCGGCGGCTGATCCGCATCGACATGTCGGAGTACCAGGAGCGGCACGCGGTGTCCCGGCTGCTCGGCGCCCCGCCCGGATACGTCGGGCACGACCGGGACGGCCAGCTCTCCGGCCCGCTGCACGACCACCCGCACAGCGTGGTGCTCTTCGACGAGGTGGAGAAGGCGCACCCGGAGGTACTGGATCTCTTCTTGCAGATTTTCGACGAAGGGCGGCTCACCGACGCCCGCGGACGTCGCGTCTCCTTCACCGACACCGTCGTCATCCTCACCACCAACCTCGGCGCCACGACGTGCCGGCCGCTCGGCTTCACCCCTGGTGCCGAGGACGCGGCCGCCGTCGGAACCGACGGAGTCATGGCCGCGCTGCGGCAGGAGCTGCGGCCGGAACTGCTCGGAAGGATCGGCCGGGTCGTCGTCTTCGACCCGCTGGCCCCGCCGGACCTACGCCTGATAGCCGACAAGCTGATCGACCGGGTCCGGGGCAGGCTCGCGGACCGGGCGATCACGCTCACCCTGACCGAAGGCGCTTACGATCTGCTGGTCCGGTACGGCGTCGAGGCGCCCTCCGGCGTCCGTGCCCTGGAACAGGTCGTCGAGCGATTGCTCGTCCAGCCGCTGAGCCGGGCACTGCTCGCGGGGTGGTTCGCCGACGGCGCACCGATCCGCGTCGCGGCCGCCGGCGGCGAACTGGTCTGCACCCCCATCCGTCAGCCAGGAGGAACGGTTCGATGACGGCCACCGTCACGTTACGACTCGTCCAGGGGCGGCTTGACCGCACCGAGTACGTCTTCGACGAACGGACCACCTGCGTCCTCGGCCGTGCCGACGACTGCGCGCCGCGACTGCCGGGCGACGAGCACCATCGCACCGTCTCCCGGCACCACTGTCTGCTCGACATCAACCCGCCCGACGCACGCATCCGCGACTTCGGCAGCCTCAACGGCACGTTCGTCAACGGCGAGAAGATCGGCCAGCGGGAGGCGCACCAGACGCCGGCGGAGGGCGCGGCGATGTCCTATCCGGAACACGACCTGGCCGACGGAGACGAGATCCGGCTCGGCGAGACGGTCTTCCGGGTGGCGATCCGGCTCCCGGCCGGGCAACGCACCCTGTCAACGACTCGGTGCGTGAAATGCGGCCAGGAGGTGGGCAGTGAACTCGGCGGCCGGTCCGGCGAGTACGTCTGCGCCGCCTGCCGGGCCGAGCCCGACGCCATGGCCGAACTCCTGGTGGACCTGGCGCACAGCGGCCGTCGCGAACTCGCCCCGATCGCCGGGTACACGTTGCTGAGAGAGCTCGGCCGAGGCGGGATGGGCGTGGTGCATCTCGCCCGCCACAAGGACACCGGCCGGGAGGTGGCGCTGAAGGTGATGCTGCCCAGGGTCGCTGCCGACCCGACCGCCCGCGAACGGTTCTTCCGCGAGGTGGAACTCACCAGGGCGCTGCGGCATCCCAACATCGCCGCGCTCCACGACGTCGGTTTCGCCAACGGCGCGTTCTACTTCACCACCGAGTACTGCGCCGGGGGCAGCCTGGACCGGCTCCTGGCCCGTAGGGGTGGCCGGCTCGAAGCCGCAGAGGCGGTGCGACTCGCCTGCCAGGCCTTGGCGGGCCTGGCTCACGCGCACAGCGAGAACGTCGTCCACCGTGACCTGACCCCGCACAACATCCTGCTGAGCGCGACCGACGGCTCGCCGGTGGCCAAGGTCGGCGACTTCGGCCTCGCCAAGGCCTTCGACCAGGCCGGCCTCAGCGGCCTCACCCGAACCGGCGCGACCGCCGGAAAGCCCTTTTACATGTCGCGGCAGCAAGTGATCAACTTCCGTGACGCCACGCCCGCCGTGGACGTGTGGGCGCTCGCCGCGTGCCTCTACCACGCGCTGACCGGGGCGTATCCCCGGGACTTCCCGCGCGGCAAGGATCCTTGGCAGGTCATCCTGCAGGCCGAGCCGGTGCCGATTCGACGACGCGAGCCGGACGTCCCGGCACCCCTTGCCAAGGTCGTCGACGAGGCTCTTCGCGAGAACTCGAAGAACGCCTTCGTCACCGCGGACGAGTTGCGCTCCGCGCTGCTCATGTGTTCCCGCTAGCGAGGTCCGTCAGCCGGGCCGGCGCGAGCTCGGGCGACGGGGGCCGTCGCCGTCGTCAGGGCCCACGACGGGGGTGGCGTGCGGGAGTTCGCCGAGGGTGAAACGCCCTCCGCGTGTGACTCCGCTCCCTACGAGACGGCATCATCGGGCGTGTGATGCAGGTCACATCGACTCCGTGTCACGTACAGCGGGGCTGCTTCCATCTCGTGGTCGTCAGCACGAAGAGAGAGGCACCACGATGAGCACTCAGCACGAAGCCGGCATGGCGGCCACGCACCGCGTTCTGGTCCTGGGGGCGGGGTACGCGGGCATGGCCGCGGCGATCCAGCTCGCGGCGCGGGTCAAGCGGCGCGAGGACGTGCAGGTGACCTTGGTGAACCCGCAGGAGCGGTTCACCGAGCGGCTGCGGCTGCACCTCTCGGCGACCGGGCAGCAGGTCGCCGAGATGAACATCCCGGAGTTGCTGGAGGGCACGGGTGCGCGGTTCGTCCGTGGCTGGGTGACGGCGGTGGACGCGGACGCGAAGACCGTGCGGATCGACGACGACCGGGTGCTGCACTACGACACCCTGGTGTACGGGCTGGGCAGCGTGGCCGACACGGCGGCGGTGCCGGGCGTGGAGGACCACGCGTACAACCTCAACAGCGTCCAGGACGCCGAGGTGCTGGCCGGCCGGTTGGCCCGGCTCGGCCGCGGCACGGTCGTGGTCGGTGGCAGCGGGTTGACCGGCGTCGAGTCGGCCGCGGAGATCGCCGAACGGCACCCGGAGCTGAAGGTCGTCCTGCTGGGACGCCAGGAACCCGGTGCGGCCATGACCCCGAAGGCCAAGGCGTACCTTCAGGCCGCGCTCGAACGCCTGAACGTCCACGTGCGCAGCGGGATCGAGGTGGTGAAGGTGCTGCCCGACTCGGTCGAACTGGCGGGCGGGGAGAGCATCGCCGCCGATGTCGTCCTGTGGACGAGCGGCACGCGGGTGTCGCCGCTGGCGGCCGCCGCGGGCCTGACCGTCGACGAGCGCGGCCGCGTCGTCACCGACACCGCGCTGCGGTCGGTGTCGCACCCGGACGTGTACGCCGTGGGCGACGCGGCCGCGATCCGCCAGGGCTACGGCGTCATGCACGGCACCTGCCAGGGCGGTATGCCGACCGGGGTGCACGCCGCCGTGTCGATCTTCCGTACGCTGAACGGCAAGCGGCCCAAGTCGTTCCGCTTCGGCTACTACCACACGCCGGTGAGCCTGGGACGGCATGACGCGGTCGTCCAGTTCACCCACCCCGACGACAGCCCCCGACGGGTGCATCTGACCGGCCGCATGGCGGCACGGTATAAGGAGACGGTGACCGCCTCCCCCTGGCCGACGTACGGCCGCATGAAGAAGATGCCGGCCTCAGGCGCGTTCTGGCCCCGCGGCGGCCGTACCACCCGGATCCGGGGTGTGCGGTGACCCACCTGTCCCCGGACCATGACCAGCAGGTGTTCAACGAACATCGCAACCTGCTCTTCTCCGTGGCCTACCGCATCCTCGGCACCGCGGCCGATGCCGAGGACGCGGTCCAGGACGCCTGGATCAAATGGTCGGCCGCCGACCGTTCGCAGGTGACCGACCCCAAGGCCTATCTGGCGCGGATCGCGTCGAACCTGGCGCTCGAACGGCTGCGCTCCACCCGGAACCAGCGCGAGACCTATGTCGGGCCGTGGCTTCCGGAGCCCATTCTCACCAGCGGCGACACCGCCGACGACGTCACCGGCGCCGAGTCCGTGTCGATGGCGATGCTGGTGGTGCTGGAGACCCTGAGCCCGCTCGAGCGCGCGGTGTTCGTGCTGAAGGAGGTCTTCGACTTCGGCCATGCCGAGATCGCGGAGGCGGTGGGGCGCTCCGAGGTCGCGGTGCGTCAGGCCGCGCACCGTGCTCGCGAGCATGTGCGGGCCCGGCGGCCGCGTTTCACCGCGGACCGGTCGCGGCAGCGCGACGTGACCAAGCGCTTCCTGGCGGCCGCGACCGGAGGGGACATCAACACCCTCATGGAACTGCTGTCTCCTGACGTCACCCTGTGGACCGACGGCGGCGGCAAGGTCCGTCAGGCCCTGCGTCCGATCGTGGGCGCACAAACGGTGGCCGCCTGGTTCGCCGCCATCGGCACGGTCACCTACCAGGGCGTCGAGCCCGCCGACATGAATGCCGCACTGGTCGAGATCAACGGCGGTCCGGGCATGGTGTTCAGCGGCCCGGGCCGTGTGATCGCCACCGTCACCTTCGATTTCGACGCCGACGGCCGCATCGTCGCCGTTCACAACGTCGCCAACCCCGACAAACTCCAGGCCGTCGCCGGCGGGACCACCCACGACGTCAGCACGCCCTGAGACTGATGTCCGCGCCTCCGGCGGCCGCCGCGGGCCTATGCGGACTCGGCCTATTTCACATCGGCCTGCTTCACATCGGCGAGGACGCGGTCGAGGAGCCCGCACAGCGTCTCGAGCTCGTCGGAACTGAGCCCGGAGAACCACGTGGCGACGGCGGCGTGGTCGCCGATGTTCCGCTCGCGCCAGTACTCCGTGTTGGCCGCCGTGGTCACCAGCCTGCGGCGGCGCCGGTCGGCGGGGTCGGTGGCGATCTGGAGCATCCCCTTGCGCTCCAGGGACGCGACGAGCTGGGCGACGTTCTGGTGTGTGCTGCCGAGCACGGCCGCCGCCTCCTTGAGTGACGGTTCGCCGAGCGCGTCCACCACGGTCAGCAGAGCGGCCTGCTGTGTGGTGAGCCCGTCGCCGCGCAGCCGGTCGTCCATGAGATAACGCAGTCGCTGGGCGAGGGCGAGGACCCCTCGGAAGGCGTGCACATGTGGCTCGGGGGCCTTGTACGGCTCAGACATAGGCAATATATTACCTAATATGATCGCTCTTGTCCCCCATTGCGGATACCTGTCGGAGACCTCGCGGATGCTGGACATCTACCACGCACTCCGCCGCCGCGGCGCCCAGGTCAGGATCGCCTCCCACGGTGGCACGCACGAGAACCAGCTCCGCGTGCCGTACGACATCGTCGAACCGCGCATGGACCACGAACGCTGCGTCCGATTCGTCCAGAACGGTCTCGGGCTCGGCCCTGCCGACCAGAGCATGTACACCGACGACGAGCTGCGTGAGCACGCGCTGGCGGAAGCCGAGTACTTCCGGGAGCACGGCATCACGGTCGCGGTCACCGGGATCGCGCTGAGCACGCTGCTGTCCACACGGCTGGCCGGGATCAAGCTGGTGACCGAGCACGCGGGCTCCTGGGTGCCCCCCGTCCTCGATCCGAGGGTCCTGGAGCTCACCTGGTACTGCGACGGCTTCAACCGCGTGGCCGACGAGCTCGGCGTGCCTCGGATCCCCAGCCTGCCCGAGCTGCTGTGCGGGGACCTGACGCTGATACCCGAGGTGCCGCAGGTGCTCGGCGTACCGGCCGGCGAGCTGGGCGACAGGTTCCGATACACCGGCCCGCTGTTCGCCCACCTCGACCTGCCCGTTCCCGACCGGGTGTCCGCGTTCCTCGACCGGCCCGGTCCGGTCGTCTACGTCGCGCTCACGTCCACCTCACCCGACCTGATCAGGCGCATCGTCAGGCAGCTGCACACCCGGGTCCTGGTCGCGGGGACCGTACACGACCTGGCCGACCTGGCCGGAGACGACGTGCTGGTGGAGGGCGTGCTGCCAAGCCACCTGATCATGCCGAGGGTCGACCTCGCGATCACCACGGGCGGGCAGGGCAGCGTCCAGACCGCGATGGCGTCCGGGACCCCGCTCCTCGCGGTGCCGCTGCAGCCCGAGCAGCAGCACAACATCGACCTGCTTCACCGGCTCGGGGCGGCCGAGTCGCTCGATCTGGACCAGGTCGGCACGCAGGTCGACAAGATGCTCGGCAGCGGGTCTCATCGCGCGGCCGCTCGCCGGATCCAGGCCTGGTACGACGAGGTCGACGGCCCGGACCGCGCCGCGGAGGCGATCATGGAGTTCGCGGTCGCCGGATGACGGCAGGTCCGCGGCAGGGGATGGCCGGGCGCCCACGGATCGGGAGGCCCGCGGCGAAGGCCGCTTGCCCGGTCACCGGCGGACGGTTCGTACGTCAACGCCCGGCGGCAGGTTGATCACGAATGCGGAGCGGGGCGAACAACACATGATCTCGCCTCATCTCTCTGGCATGAGGAATTCGGCCCTGGCCTGGCTCGGTCACCCGCTGACCGTCATCGCCGTGGTAGTCCTGCTGCTCAACGACCACCTCTTCAAGTCGCTGTGGCCGGGCCCGGTCACCGGCAAGCTCAGCGACTTCGCCGGGTTGATCGTCGCCCCGCCCCTGCTCAACCTGCTCATCCGCCGCCCCCGCGTGTCCATCCTGCTCACCGGCGCGGTCTTCACCCTGGTCAAGACCACCGCCATCGGTGCTGTCCTCGCCTCGGAGGTCTGGACCCTCGCCTGGGGTCCCTCCCGGGTCCTGGCCGATCCCACCGATCTCGTCGCCCTCCCCGCCCTGTGCGTCGCCTGGTGGACCTGGAACCGCCCCGGCGCGCGAGCCGTACGGCTGGCACGGGCCGCGGTCCTGATCCCCGTCACCGTGCTGGCCGTGGCGGCGACCGGCGCAGCGGACATCTTCCGGCCGTACAGCGCCTATGCCGTCGACGTGGTCGACGGCATGATCGTCGTGTCGACCCGCGGGGGATCGTCGATGGGGCCGCCCGCGACGAACTTCGCCTCCAGTGACGGCGGGAATTCGTGGTCGAGTTGGGCCGTCCCGGTGCCGTCCCTTCCGAGGACGTCGGCCTGCGTGCCCGACCAGCCGGACCGCTGTTACCGGATCGTCCCCGACAGGCTCAAGGTCGAGGAGTCGAGGAATGGCCGGTGGGTGACCGCGTGGGAGATTTCTCCCAGCGGCCAGGACCGGCTGACGAGAGCTCACGCGACTGAGTTCCCCGAGGACACAGAGGCCGTCGCGTCCCTGGGGATCGCCATCCAGAAGTTCTCCGGCGGATACGTCGTGGTCGTCGTCAACGGCGCCGACGGGATCGCCCTGCGGGACACGTCGGGTGCCTGGCGCCGGCTGGGCTGGGCGAAGGACGGGTTCGACTACTCGAACGCGGTGTCGCTGTCAGCACAGGGGAGAGTTGAGGACTCCGTTCCCATGGCGGCGCTGCTGGCAGCCCTCGCGGCGGGACTGGTGACCCTCGGATGCGGTGTGCGAAGGTTCGGCTTCGCCGCGGCCGCGCTGACGCTGTGGGCGGGAGTCTGGTTGTTCTATACGGGGGTGAACACGCCGATCCTGTTCGACCCGTACGCCGTGCTCCTCGCCGTCGTGCTGGTCCCCGTCGGAGGGATCTCCACGATGGTGAGCGCCGTGCGGGGCGGCATACGGATCCGGGCGTGGGCGATCAGCACGGCCACCGCGGCCGTCGCCTACTACGCGGTCATGATGCCCTTCTCCGCGTGGAGCGCCGGGTGGCTGGGGTACTACTCCCTGGCGTCCGGACTGTCGATCGCCCTGGGGATCGCGGTGACCTCGGCAGGCGTCCTCGCGGTGATCAAACTGAACACGCGGCGACCGGCGCCTCCCTTACAGCCGCACGCCGATGACCCGGATCAGTGATCTATTACACGATGCGGTGTGAAGTACTACGCTTTGTTGAGTTGCCTGCGCATATCGCCGACCTTCTCCACCACGCACGCAGAAATAGATCACCTGCTGTCCGAGCTCAAGTCCGTTCGCTGGGAGAACTCATGACGGTGATGACGGGCCTGCTGGACGCCCTGGTCGACGACGCCGGGCTGTTTCCGCCGACTTCGCTCGACATGAGATCGGCGGTAGAGCGTCATCGCAGTGACCTGGCCGCCGCCGCGCCGATGCTGACCCACCGCCTCCTGTGTCCGGCGGCGCGGATCGGGGAGCTCATCGCGGAACTGTCGGCGGGCGATCGCCTGCGGGTCATCCTGATCGGAGGCGACGACCCGGCGAGGACACAGGACGCCATCGACCAGGTCGTGAGCGACGGCCGGCTCACGCTCGCCGCTGTGGAATGGGCCGTGACCCCCCTGGCACCGCACCGACCCGGCGATGGCCCGCATTCCAAGGACCAACCCCGTGAGGGATCACTCGACGAGGCGCTGCAGGTCGCCTTCCGTGCGCTCGACGCGTCACAGGCGGGGCCTCAGGTGCCGTTGTTCGCCGAGGCGGCTGACATCTCAGCGGCGCCGGCCATGACCGCGGCGCTGGCCGTACGCCCGGAGGCCGAGCGGCCGGTCGGACTGAAATTGCGCTGCGGCGGTGTCCGGGCCGAGTTGTTCCCGGCCCCCGCCGACCTGGCCGCCGCGTTCGTCGTCGCGGCTCGCGGGGGCATCGCGGTGAAGGCGACCGCGGGCCTTCACCATGCGGTCCGTCATGTCGACCAGGCCACCGGGTTCACGCATTACGGGTTTCTCAATGTGCTGCTCGCCTCGGCGCAGGCTCAGCGCGGTAGGCCGGTGTCCGAAGTCGAGGCCGTCCTGCTGGATGACGACGCCGAGAGGCTGGCCACGCTGGCCCGGTCCTTCACGACTGAGGAGGTCCGGCCGGTGCGTGCCGGATTCTTCTCCTACGGGTCGTGTGACACCTCCCTCCCGGTGCGAGAGGCGGCAGGACTCGGCCTGTCCGTCTGAGCCCGGCGGGGCGCGACCGAGCCCCCATCCGGTGGCGGGCCGGGCGTCGGATGTCGACAGCCTTGGTGGTGCCCGGGTCTCAATCGGTGCCGGCGACGAGCGGGTCTTCCAGGAGACGTTCGAAGGCGAGTTCGGCGGCGCCCATCAGAGTGACGTCGTCGCCGAGCACCGGGGTGCGCAACCGGATGTGGTCCCGGCAGCCCGGAAGCGCCATTGTGCTCAGCCGGCTGTGGACCTGGGCGGCGCCGGCGAGATACAACTCGCGCAGCGTGCCGCCGAACACCACCATGTTCGGATTGAAGATGTTGACGAGGTTGACCACGCCGAAACCGAGCCAGTCCGCGACGTGCCGGATGGCGGCCTCGGCCGCCCTGTCGCCGTCCAACGCCGCGTCCAGGACGGCGAGGACGGCGTCGCGGCCGGCGGCACCCGCCCGTCCGGCGCGCTCGAGCAGCGCCTGCTCGCCGATCTCCGTCTCCCAGCAGCCCCGGGATCCGCACCCGCAGGCGCGGCCGTGCGGGTTGACGACCATGTGGCCGGCCTCTCCGCCGTAGCCGCCGTGCCCGGTCACCCGTCGGCCCCCGGCGATGATGCCACTGCCGACGCCCACGTCGCCGTGGAGGTAGATGACGTTGTCGTAGCCCGCCGCGGCGCCGCGGGTGTGTTCCACCAGGGCACCGACATCGGCCGCGTTCGCGACGACGAGGGCGCGGTCGTGGCCGAGCGTGGAGCCGAGTGCCTCGCCCACTGTTCCGGCAACCCCGCCGACAGGCGAACTGATCCGCACGACGCCGTCCGCGCCGCGCACCATGCCGGTGACGGCCACGCCACCGCCGACGCAGCGGGAGTCGGCGGGCGCGGCTCGCCGCATGTCCCGTACGAAGCCGGCCAGCGTGCCGACGGTCTCGAGTATCGGCAGCCCGGGTGGGCGATCCGCGGCACGACTGTCCAGGATCTTCCCGCCGAGGCCGACCCGTGCGGCCCGCAGCCGGTCCACTTCGATACTCAGCGCGTACGCGTGCACTCTCGACGATCGGGGCCGGACGACCAGCGACGGCCGGCCGGCACGGCCGGTCTTGCGGGGAATCTCCTCGCTGACCAGATCGGCGGTGGTCAGGTCGGCGGTGAGGGCACCGATGGTGCTGCGGTTGAGCCCGAGCCGGTCGGTCAGTTCAGCCCGGGATGTGGCGCCGTGGATGTGCACGTACCGGAGCAGCGCGCCCAGGTTCCGCCGGCGGACCTCCTCCTGGCTGGGGGCGGCGATCGTCAGCGCCATGCCGCGCCCTCGCCGGTGCTACGTCGCCCTTGATGTGAAATCGCGGTCACGGGAGAGGTCCCTTTTCCGGTCGGGCAACGCCGCTAGACGACAATGTGGGTCCCCGACGTCCGGGGACCCACGATTTGCCTGACTTCAGACGAGCGCTGCTACTTCGTGAGCGGGGCCAGGTTGGGGTCGTTGGCGTAAGCCTCGACGACGTTGTCCTTGGTCACGATCATCGGGGGGAGCAGGAACGACGGGACGACCTTCACCCCGTTGTTGTACGACTTGGTGTCGTTGACCTCGGGGGTCTTGCCGGCCTGCAGGTCCTTGACCATCTGGATGGTCTGCGCGACCAGGTTGCGGGTGTCCTTGTTGATCGTGGAGTACTGCTCACCGGCGACGATCGACTTGACCGACTCCACCTCGGAGTCCTGGCCGGTCACGATCGGCAGCGGCTTGCCCGCACCCTTGACCGAGGTGATGATGGCGCGGGCCAGCGTGTCGTTGGGGGAGAGCACGCCGTCCAGCGTCTTGCTGCCGTAGGTGGAGGTCAGCAGCGAGTCCATCCGCCGCTGGGCGTTCTCGGCCTTCCAGCCGTCGGTGGCGGTCTGCTTGATGTCGGTCTGGCCGGAGCCGACCACCACGTCGCCCGAGTCGATCTTCGGCTTCAGCACGCTCATCGCGCCGTCGAAGAAGACCGCCGAGTTGTTGTCGTCCGACGATCCGGAGAACAGCTCGATGGTGTACGGGCCCTTCGCCTTCTTCTTCGCCATGCCGTCGAGCAGGGCCTGGCCCTGGAGCTCGCCGACCTTGAAGTTGTCGTACGCGACGTAGTAGTCGACGCCCTGGGTGTTCTTGATGAGGCGGTCGTAGGCGATGATCGTCGCGCCGGCCTGCTTGGCGGCCTCGACCTGGGTGCTCAGCTGCGCGGCGTCGGTCGCGCCGATGACGATGACCTTGGCGCCCTTGGTGGTCATGGCGGAGATCTGCGCCTGCTGGTCGGCGACGGTCGTGGAGGAACCGGCGTACTGCACGTCCGACTGGAAGCCGGCGTCCTTCAGGCCGTTGGTGAACAGGTCACCGGCCAGGACCCAGTTCTCCGAGGTCTTCGCCGGCAGGGCGACGCCGATCAGCGAGTTGGCGGGGAAGCCCTTGGCGGCCTCGGTCGAACCGCTGGTGGCGGTGGCGTCGCCGCCCGAACGCTCGGAGGAGCAGGCGGTGAGCGACAGCAGCGCGATCGCGCCGGCCGCCACGCCCCTGACGAGGATATTGCGCATTTTCAGATGCCCTTCTTCGATGGAGGACGGGGCGGAGGCTCCGTCCGTGAGGAAGAACGGTGGCCGTCAGCCGGCCACCGGACTCTTGCCGCGTTCTTGGCCCGCTTCGGCGGGAGACTCGGCGCCGGTCGGTGTGTCCCGGCGGAATGGGCGCATCAGTGAATCGATGACTGAGAAGCGCCCCTGCTTCTTGTTGTAGGCGTCGAGTGCGACGGCCAGCAGCAGGACCACGCCCTTGATGATCTGTACGCGGTCGGACCCCACGCCCATCAGCTGCAGGCCGTTGTTGAGCACGGCCATGACGAGGCCGCCGACGATCGACCCGCTGATGGTGCCGAGGCCGCCGGAGACGGCCGCGCCGCCGACGAAGACGGCCGCGATCGCGTCCAGCTCCCAGCCGATGCCGTCCTGCGGCCCGGAGGCGGCCGAACGGGCGACGAAGATCATGCCGGCGAGAGCCGCCAGGACCGACATGTTCATCATCACCAGGAAGTTGACCCGCTTGAGCTTGACGCCCGACAGCTCGGCGGCGCGGGCGTTGCCGCCGACCGCGTAGATGTGCCGGCCGCCCGCCGTGTTGCGGGTGACGAATCCGTAGATCACGACCAGGACGCCGAGGATGATGCCGGAGATCGGGAAGCTGGTTCCGACGCGTCCGCCGGCGAACTGCAGCGTTGCGAACACCACGACGACGAGCGGGATCGCGACCCGGATCACCGAGATCCACATGGGGGCGACCTCGGCCTGCATCTCCCGCCGGGTAGCGCGGCCTCGCCACTCGCGGACGACGACCGCCACGCAGATCACCAGGCCGAGCAGGAGGGTGAGGTTGTTGTATCCGGTGTTCGGGCCGATCTCCGGCAGGAAGCCGGCGCCGATCTTCCTGAACCCTTCGGGCACCGGAATGGTGTCGGCGTTGCCGATGAACTGGTTGCCGCCGCGGAACAACATCATGCCGGCCAGGGTGACGATGAACGCGGGCACGCCGACGTACGCCACCCAGAAGCCCTGCCAGGCGCCGATCACGGCGCCGACCGCCAGGCCGATCAGGATGGCCAGGAACCACGGCACCGAGTAGTCCTGCATGATGTTCGCGACCACGATGCCGACGAACGCGGCGATCGAGCCGACGGACAAGTCGATGTGGCCGGCGACGATGACCATCAGCATGCCGATGGCCAGGATCAGGATGTAGGAGTACTGGCTCACCAGCGAGATGAGGTTGCCGGGGCTCAGCGTCAGGCCGTCGGTCAGGATCTGGAACAGCAGGACGATCGCGACCAGCGTGAAGATCATCCCGAACTGCCGGGCGTTGGAGGTCGTCCCTCCGAACAGGGACTTCTGGAGTTCTTTCACGCGGCTCATGCTCGTTGCGCCTTCTTCACTGAGGTCATCTGCTTCATCAGGAGTTCGGGGTCGGCGTCCTTGCGAAGGATTTCGCCGGTGATGGTCCCCTCGAACACCGTGTAGATCCGGTCACACAGGCCGATCAGCTCGGGCAGCTCCGAGGAGATGACGATGACGCCCTTCCCCTGGTCGGCCAGTCGCTGGATGATGCCGTAGATCTCGTACTTGGCGCCCACGTCGATGCCGCGGGTCGGCTCATCGAGGATCAGCAGGTCGGGGTCGGTGAACATCCACTTGGCCAGCACGACCTTCTGCTGGTTGCCGCCGGAGAGCTTGGTGACCCCCTCGTCGACGGTGGGGGCCTTGACGCGCAGGCTCTTCCGGTAGCTCTCAGCCGCCTGGTACTCCTGCACCTGGTCGACCACGCCGTGCTTGGAGATCTTGGACAGCTTGGCCGCCACCATGGAGGTCTTGATGTCGTCCAGCAGGTTCAGGCCGATCGCCTTGCGGTCCTCACTGACGTACGCCAGGCCGTGCTCGATGGCGTCCGACACGGACTTCAGCACGATCTCCTCGCCGTCCTTGAAGATCTGCCCGGAGACGTAGGTGCCGTACGAGCGGCCGAACAGGCTCATCGCGAGCTCGGTCCGCCCGGCGCCCATCAGGCCGGCGAACCCGACGATCTCGCCGCGGCGGACGGTGAAGCCGGAGTGCTTGGCCACCAGGCGCTCGGCGGAGATCGGGTGCCGGACCGTCCAGTCGCGTACCTCGAAGAAGACCTCGCCGATGTTGGGGGTGTGGTCCGGGAACCGGCTGTGCAGCTCCCGGCCGACCATGCCCCGCACGATGCGGTCCTCGTCGACGCCGTCCGCCTTGATGTCGAGGGTCTCGATCGTGCGCCCGTCCCGGAGGATGGTGATGGAGTCGGCGACCTGCGCGATCTCGTTGAGCTTGTGGGAGATGATGATCGAGGTGATGCCCTGCCGCTTGAAGCCGCGGAGCAGGTCCAGCAGGTGCTGGGAGTCGGCCTCGTTCAGGGCGGCCGTGGGCTCGTCGAGGATGAGCAGCTTCACGTCCTTGGCGAACGCCTTCGCGATCTCCACGAGTTGCTGCTTGCCCACGCCGATGTCCTTGATCAGCGTGTCCGGGTCCTCTTCCAGACCGACCTGGGCCATCAGCTCGGTGGCCCGTCGGTTGGCGATCTTCCAGTCGATCACACCGCCGCGGCCGGGCTCGTTGCCGAGGAAGATGTTCTCGGTGATGGACATGCCGGGCACCAGGGCGAGCTCCTGGTGGATGATCACGATGCCGGCATGCTCGCTCGCCCGGATGTCGGAGAACCGGCTCTCCGTGCCCTGGTAGAGGATCTCACCGGAGTAGGTGCCGTACGGGTAGACCCCGCTGAGCACCTTCATCAGGGTGGACTTCCCGGCGCCGTTCTCCCCGGCGATCGCGTGGATCTCTCCGGCCCGCACCACCAGGTTGACGTCGGACAGCGCCTTGACTCCGGGGAACTCCTTGGTGATCGAACGCATCTCCAACAGGACGGGTGCGCCGCTCATGACCAGCTCACCTCACTCCGGGCCCGTCCCGGGTACGGCTGCGGGGCAGCGGGGCCGCCGTCCCTGGGCCGCCGGAGGGATCCGCGCGCGTCCGGCTGCAGTCGGCCGCGCCACGTCTCCAATGACATTGTTGCCTCCGGGGGTCGACATCAGTTCAGACAACTTTGACCGCAGCCTGAAACATATTTCGAAGACGAGGGGCTCCACAAAGCCCCGATTCGCTCATTTCTCGAACGATTCGCCTGTGCGGGGAGTGATCGGCGTTTGCTGGTGCCGCAGTCGTACGCGGTTGCGGACCGTGGTCGACTGCAGACCAGGCCCGGCAGCCTCGTCGTGGGGGGCCGGCGACGATGTCCGCTGGAAGCGATCGTGCGAGGGCGCTTGGCCCCGGCACCGGCTGACAGGCGTGTCCACGCCCGCGTGGAGTTCCTGACGGGACACGGTACCGCAGGAGGAAGAGCCGGCAAACATAACGATTGTGGTTCCCTCCGATCGGTCGTGACATCGTTGTCAGGCAGGCAGCGGATAGAGACTCCTACCGCGTTACGAGAGTGTCAACTGGACTCGGTCCAATGTGGCCGTTTTGTAACGCGTCTCCGAGCGCTCTGAGGCTCTCACCTCGCATGATCCAACCGGTCGGCACCGCTCACGGCGGGCCGCGGGCGATCGGTCGTGACGCGACGACCGCGGTGCGTGGCCGGCCGGTTCCGGCTCAGCGCGGAGGGGCGCCCCGCGCGACCAGTTCGGTGGGGAGCACCACCGTTCGCGGCCAGGAACGATCCCCCTCGATCCGGTGGAACAGCAGCTCGGTGGCGGTCC
>Ga0310811_10002555_pt1 | contig 22780 bp, 20 predicted proteins | sample YCmetagenome_FD_207642 | JGI IMG/M metagenome (GOLD analysis project Ga0310811, IMG submission 207642) | Soil microbial communities from experimental microcosm in Duke University, North Carolina, United States - YC | ecosystem: Engineered > Artificial ecosystem > Soil microcosm > Unclassified ...
GACGCATTCGCCTTGCTGCGCGCCGTCGTTCGCGTGCTCCCCGTCAGTCGCTGCCTGGGGCGCCTCACCGCCGGTCTCGCTGTCACCGTTCTCGTCGCCTTCGCTTTCCCCTTCGCTGTCCCCTTCACTGTCCGCGCCAGCCGCGCGCGGCGCATCGAGCACCTGGATCAGCCGCACCGAAGCCTCGACAGACAGCTCGTCGATCGACATCACTTCGAGCAACAGCTTGGTGCCGCGCGCGTGCACGCCGAGCGCCGGCACGTGCAGCAGCAGCGGAATCTCGTCAAGGCGCACCACATCGCCCTTTACCACCGACGCCACGACGCGGTCGCGCTGCTCCTGCCTGAGCCAGCGCAAGCACCAGAAGTATTCCATGCGGCGCTGATGGTCCGCATAGGCGGTATAGGTCTCGTCGAAGTTCTGCACCACTGCGTATAGGTCGGCATCCTTCGGCTTGAACGGCGCGGCGAGCTTCGCGGTGATGCCGTGCCGCACGCACGCGAGCAGCTGCCATTGGTTGACCAGGTCGACGTAGCGGCGCAGCGGCGACGTACTCCACGCATACTGAGGCACGCCCAGGCCCTCATGGGGCGCCGGCGAGGTCTGCATGCGCGTGCGGTTCGGACCGAACGCGCGCTGTGCGCGGTAGATGCCCGGCACGCCGTGTTCGTTCAAAAACGCACCCCAGCGGCTATTCGCCAGGATCGCCAGTTCGGCGACGATCAGATCGAGCGGCGAGCCGCGCCGGCGCGGCGTAATCGTCACGCGCTCGCCGTCGACATAGAAGTTGTAATCGATGTTGCGCTGCACCTCGCGCTTCAACCCGTAGCCCAACCGCGCATGCTGGCGCTTCTCGTACAGAGCGTTGGCGAACGGCCACAGCACCGCGATATCGTCCTTGTGCGGATAGTCGCCGCTGCCGCTGACAAGTGCCTCCTCGGTGACGATCGATTCAAGGTCGTTGTGGCGCAGGTTGTTCGCCACGAAAACCCGTTCGGCGACGGTCTCCGAGGCGACGATCTCCTGGTTCTGGTCCACCAGGACATACAGCGACAGCGCCGGGCGCATGCCGCCTTCCTTCAGCGTAAAGGTGTCGACGAGACTGTCCGGCAGCATCGTGATCTTGTCGCCAGGCATGTACACGGTCGACAGCCGCGCGCGGGCGATGGCGTCGGCGGCGTCGCCGCGCTCGATGCCGAGCGCCGGCGCCGCGATATGCACGCCGATCCGCACGCGGCCGTCGGCGAAGCGCTGCACCGAGAAGGCGTCGTCGATCTCGGTGGTTGTGACGTCATCGATCGAGAATGCGCGGACCCCCTCGGCGGCGTCAGGGAGATCGTCCGGCGGCAGGCCGGGTTCGATCCCCGGAAAGCCGATCCCGTGCGGAAAGAACTCCGACAGGAAACGCGCCTCATGCAGCGCGCGCGGCGATTCGATGCCGCCGACATCGAGCATCAACTGAGCCATCGACTTGCCTGTGGCCAGCGACGCGGCCTCGAACGCCTTGTACTCGATCGAATTCTTGTCGGGGCGAGTCAACAGCGCGAGCGTCTTGCCGGCGAACGCTTCGGGCAGACGTCCGGCCTTCAGGTCCTGCTCGTACTGCTGCTGAACCAAGGCCTGCTGGCGGCGCCGTTCCAGTGCCGCCAGCGCCATCTTCACCTGGTCCTCGGGCGCGCGCTGGTACTGCCCGCGCCCCTTGCGGCGAAAGTAAATCGGCGAGCCGTGCAGGCGCAGCACCAAGGCGCTCTTTTCGATCGGACTGGGCGTGCCGCCGAAATACTCGTTGGCCAGCGCGCCGAACGTGAATTCCTCGGATGGCGAAATTTCCCACAGAAAATCCAAATCGATGTCCTGCGCGGCTGCGTCGGCCTGCGCGATCAGCTCGGCGGCGCTAGGCTGCTCGAACTCGATCAGCACGTCCTTGCCGCGCACCTTCGCGCGCCGCCCGCCAGGCAGTTCGACCTGGAAAGCATCGCCCTGGCGCGACAGTACCGCGCCCGCCTTGAAACTGCCGGATTCCTCGAAGAAAACGTTCACTCAATACTCTCGAAACGGAAATTGCGGCGCCTCGCGCCGCTTCGTGTCTGGGTCGATGCCGCCAAGCCGCACGGCTGCATCGTGGTTTTCGTGTTTACCGTATCGCCCGCGTCGATCCTTGTCGCTCGTACCTCAAGCGCCGCGCGCGTCGACACCGCAAAACGCGAGCACATCGTCGACGTATTCGTCGAAATTGCTGATCGCGTGGTCGCCGCCTTGGATCAGCGTGGTCGCGACATTCGGATAATGCGCAAGCATTTCCCGGTAGTCGAGCACCTCGTCGCCGATCGCCGCGATCAAATGATAGCGTTCGGGCCGCGTCACCGTGGTCACTGTCAGCGAGCGCAATTCGTCGATGTGATGCGGTTCGACGACGATCGAGCCGCTGCCGTGCCATAACGGCTGCTCGCCGACGTACGACGACAAGTCGCGCTGGGGCACCACCGCGGGGTTGAGCAGCATCGCGCGCCAGCCATGTTTTTCGGCCAGGTGGGTGGCGAAAAAGCCGCCCAGGGAACTGCCGATCAGCGAAATCGGCGCGTTGCTGTCGGCAGCTAGCGCCTGCGCCGCGAGCGTCTCGGCCAGCGCGATCGTGTCGAGCGGCGACACCGGCAACTGCGGGCACCACCAGTCGTCCAGACGCCCGAGCGCGGCAAGCCGCGCCCTGAGCACGCATGCCTTGAACGATTTCGGCGACGAGCGGAAGCCGTGCAGGTAAAGGATCACGCGCGGCCCCGCCGCCGTTGCGACAGCGCTTCGAGCAATTTCTGGTGTATGCCGCCGAAACCGCCGTTGCTCATGATCAGCACATGGTCGCCGGGCCTCGCCGCCTCTTCGATCGCCTTGACCAACCCGGGCAAATCGTGGAACGCACGCGCCTTATGGCCGAGCGGCGCGAGCGCCGCGCCCAGATCCCAGCCGAGCGCATCCTTGCCGGACGGTGCGCCATAGCCGAACACCAGGTCCGCATCGGCGAGGCTGCCCGGCAGGGCGGCTTTCATCGTGCCGAGCTTCATGGTATTCGAGCGCGGCTCGACCACCGCAACGATGCGCGTCGCGTCACGGCCGATGCGCGTGCGCAGCCCGGCAATCGTGGTTTCGATGGCCGTCGGATGGTGCGCGAAATCGTCGTACACGGTCACGCCTTCGACGCTGCCACGAACTTCCATGCGGCGTTTCACGTTTCGGAAGCCCGACAGCGCGGCGGCGGCCTGCTGCGGTGTCACGCCGACATGCCGCGCGGCGGCCATCGCGGCCAGCGCGTTCAGGCGGTTGTGCTCGCCCTGGATCGACCAGTCCACCGCGCCCGCGCGCTGGCTCTGCCAATAAACCGCGAAGTGCTCATCGAGCGGCGGCGCCCGGCCGTCGGCTAGCTCGACCGGCAGCGCCTGCCAACCGCCGTCCACGCCGAAGCGCTCGACATCGCTCCAGCAGCCACGCGACAAAACGCGTTCGAGCGCGTCGGCGCGGCCGTTCGTGACGATCCGTCCGACACGTGGAATGGTGCGCACCAGATGATGAAACTGTGTTTCGATGGCAGCCAGATCGTCGAAGATGTCAGCGTGATCGAACTCCAGATTGTTCAGGATCACGGTGCGTGGCCGATAGTGGACGAACTTCGAGCGCTTGTCGAAGAACGCGGTGTCATACTCGTCGGCCTCGATGACGAAAAAACTCGAGTCGGTCAGGCGTGCCGACACGCCAAAGTTCAGCGGCACGCCGCCGATCAGGAAGCCGGGATTCATCCCCGCGTCGTCGAGCAGCCAGGCGAGCATCGACGAGGTAGTCGTCTTGCCATGCGTGCCGGCCACCGCGAGCACCCACTTGTGCGCCAGCACGTGCTCGCCCAGCCACTGCGGTCCCGACGTGTACGGCAAGCCGCGGTCGAGGATGGCTTCCATCAGGGGATTGCCGCGCGTCACCACGTTGCCGATCACGAACAGGTCGGGCTTCAGGTCGATCTGCGCGGCGTCATAACCCTCGATCAGCTCGATGCCCTGCTTTTCGAGTTGCGTGCTCATCGGCGGGTAGACGCCCGCGTCGCAGCCTGTGACCTTATGCCCCGCCGCCCGGGCGAGCACCGCAAGGCCCCCCATGAAAGTGCCGCAGATGCCGAGAATGTGGATATGCATTGCCAGGTGAGCCCTTCCGGCGTGCCACGCCTGTGATTGATCGCTGCTACGGATCATCCCCGCGCGGGTGCCATGGCGAAAGTGGGTCATTGTACCCGAGCGCCCGGGCCGCTCCGTGCCGACATGGCTGCGACGCCCGCCGGGAGCGGCGGTACGTGCCCCGGGAAGCGAAAAAAAAGCGGGTATCATTCCAGGATGGCTCCGAAACTTCACCTCGACCGTGATCGCGTCCGGGACGAGATCGCCATCACTGCCGCCCGGCTGATCGCCGAGGACGGCCTCGACTACGCCAGCGCAAAACGCAAGGCTGCCAAGCAGGTCGTCGGCGACGCCCGCATCGGTGGGGAATGGCTGCCGGACAATGACCGGATCGAAGAAGAGATCCGTGAATACCAGGCGATCTTCCACGGCGACACGCAACCGGCACTGCTGCGACGCCTGCGCGAAACCGCGCTCGACTGGATGCGCAAGCTGGCCGCGTTCAACCCCTATCTGACCGGCGCGGTGCTGAACGGCACCGCCGGCGAGCATTCGGACATTTACTTGCAAGCGTTCTGCGACAACCCGAAGGAAGTGGCGATCTACTTCCTGAACGCGAACATCCACTACGACGTGTCCGAGACCCGCCACTTCGGCGGACGCGGCTGGGTGGAGACGCTCAGCTTCCTCGCACGCGATCGTGGGACCGAGCCGGTCGGGGTGCACGTCGCGCTGTACGATGCCAACGACCTGCGCGGCGCCGTGCGCGCCGACGCGCGCGGCCGGCTCGCGCGCGCCAACGCGGCGGCCGTGCAGGCGCTGCTGGAGTCCCCCGATCCGCGTGCCGAAACCGACGCCTGAACTATGAATCCTGGACGTTCCGTCACCCTGGCGCTGCTCGCGGCCGCCACATTTGGCGCGGTGTGCGCCACCGCGCTGACGCGCCCCGCGTCCGCCGCCCCGCCCGCCGACTATCACGACGCGGTCGGCGCACTATGGAGCCGGTCGCTGCCGGATCCACACGGCGCGAGCCAGCCGCTGGCACAATACCGCGGCCGCGCCGTGGTCCTGAATTTTTGGGCCTCATGGTGCGGGCCCTGCGTCAAGGAGATGCCCGCGCTGTCCGACCTGCAGCGGCGCTACGCCCCAAAAGGGGTGCAATTCATCGGCATCGGGATCGATTCGGCGCCGAATGTGACTCAATTCCTCGGGAAGGTCAAAGTCGACTATCCGATCTATGTCGCCGGGTTCGCGGGCACCGATATCGCGCGCCAATTCGGCAATGCGGCCGGCGGCCTGCCGTTTACGGTGGTCATCGACAAGACCGGACGCGTGCGCTACACGAAACTCGGCACAATCGACGCCGCGACGCTCAGCGCACAACTAAATCTGCTGTAAGGAGTGCGGCGACCGGCTGCATGAAGGTGGCGTTTTTGTGCAACTTAAATTTGTAATTTATCGATAAATTGTGTTTGAACCTAGCCAGATCGCCGAAGTTCACGGATATTTTCTGTAAGATAGTGTCAGCGCATCGTCATAGTACGGTCATTCTTTTTTGTCCGTCCCGGCCTAAAAACTGGACAACTTTTTCGATTCAGCGGTAAAGTTCGGCCAATTTCGCGAAAAACCTAAGGCCTATGAGTCTTCGCCTGCTCGTCCTGCACGGACCTAACCTGAATCTGCTCGGCACACGGGAGCCCGACGTGTACGGGCGCACCACGCTTGCCGACATCGACCGGATGCTGGCGGACAAGGCTGGCGCCGCTGGCGCGACCTTGTTTTCGTTCCAAAGCAACCACGAAGGGGTGTTGGTCGATCGAATTCAGGCGGCACGCGAGGAAAACATCGACTTCATCGTTATCAATCCGGCTGCCTTCACGCATACGAGCGTCGCGATCCGTGATGCACTGATGGCCGTGGCCATCCCGTTCGTCGAAGTCCATTTGTCGAACGTGCACCGGCGCGAGGCCTTCCGGCACCACTCCTACTTCTCGGACGTGGCCGAAGGCGTCGTGTGCGGCTTGGGCTGGCAAGGCTACTTGTACGCGCTGGATTTCGCGTTGACCCGGACCAGCGCGACCGCCCGACCCTAGCCGGACACCCGCCGCGAATACCAACACCTTCCAAATCGCTTTTTGCGCCAGGCTCAGCCGCCTCGGTGCGCGTTACGTTTAATGGGGACTTTCGATGGATCTGCGTAAACTTAAAACCCTGATTGACCTCGTGTCCGAATCCGGCATCTCCGAACTCGAAGTGACCGAGGGCGAGGGCAAGGTTCGCATCGTCAAGAACGCCGCACCGGTGTATGTGCAGCCGCAGGCGCAGTATTTGGCGCCGGGGCAGGCGAGCCCCGCGCCGTACCCGGGCGTGTCTGCCGACGCGGGCCTGGGCGCGACGGCCGGCGGCGGCGCGGCAACGCCCGCCGCGATAGCGCAAGGACACGTCGTGACCTCGCCGATGGTCGGCACGTTCTACCGCGCGCCATCGCCGGGCGCAGACCCGTTCGTGCAGGTCGGCGACACCGTGAAGGAAGGCCAGACGATCTGCATCATCGAAGCGATGAAGCTGCTCAACGAGATCGAGACAGACCAGGCTGGCGTCATCAAGGAAATTCTCGTCGAGAATGGCCAGGCGGTCGAATACGGCCAGCCGCTATTCGTGATTGCCTGATCCACTCTTCGGTTCTTCGACACGTCATCGACTCTTCATTGGCCTAGCGCCAAGGGTTAGGCATCGCTCTATGTTCGAAAAAATTCTCATTGCCAATCGCGGCGAAATCGCGCTGCGCATCCAGCGCGCCTGTCGCGAACTGGGCGTCAAGACGGTCGTCATTTATTCCGAAGCCGACAAGGAAGCGAAGTACGTGCGCCTTGCCGATGAAGCGGTTTGCATCGGACCCGCGCCTTCCAACCTCAGTTATCTCAATATGCCGGCGATCATCAGCGCGGCCGAGGTGACGGATGCGGAAGCCATCCATCCGGGCTATGGCTTTTTGTCCGAGAACGCCGACTTTGCCGAGCGCGTCGAGCAATCGGGCTTCACGTTCATCGGGCCGCGCCCGGAAACGATCCGTTTGATGGGCGACAAAGTGTCCGCCAAGCAAACCATGATAAGGACCGGCGTGCCGTGCGTGCCGGGTTCGGACGGCGCGCTGCCGGAAGATCCGAAAGAAATCGTGAAGATTGCGCGCGCGATCGGCTATCCGGTGATCATCAAGGCGGCCGGCGGTGGCGGCGGGCGCGGCATGCGCGTGGTGCATACCGAGGCCGCGCTGGTCAACGCGGTCAACATGACGCGGGAAGAAGCCGGGCGCGCCTTCGGCAATTCCCAGGTCTATATGGAGAAGTTCCTCGAGAACCCGCGCCATATCGAAATTCAGGTCTTGGCGGACTCGCACAAGCAAGCGCTCTGGCTTGGCGAGCGCGATTGCTCGATGCAGCGCCGCCACCAGAAGGTGATCGAAGAAGCGCCCGCCCCCCTCATTCCGCGCCGCCTGATCGAGCGCATTGGCGACCGCTGCGCGGACGCCTGCAAGAAGATGGGCTATCTGGGCGCGGGCACCTTCGAATTCCTGTACGAAAACAACGAGTTCTACTTCATCGAGATGAACACGCGGGTGCAGGTCGAGCATCCGGTCACGGAGCTGATTACCGGCGTGGACATCGTGCAGGCACAGATTCGCATCGCGGCTGGCGAAAAGCTGCCGTACCGGCAGCGCGACGTCGAATTTCGCGGTCACGCGATCGAATGCCGGATCAACGCCGAGGACCCCTTCAAATTCGTGCCGTCGCCGGGACGCATCACGTCGTGGCACGCACCGGGCGGTCCGGGCATCCGCGTCGATTCGCATGCCTATAACGGCTATTTCGTGCCGTCGAACTACGATTCGATGATCGGCAAGCTGATCGCCTACGGTGCGACGCGCGAACAAGCGATCAACCGGATGCGCATCGCCCTGTCGGAAATGGTGGTCGAGGGGATCCAAACCAACATTGCACTGCATCGCGACATGATGCTCGACGCGAAATTCGTGGAAGGCGGCACCAGCATCCACTATCTCGAAAATAAGCTCGCGGCGAGGCAGAAAGTCGCGCCGGACGAAGCCTGAGCCAACCGAATTCGCCTGGGAAGCGCACTATGAGCTATCGCGAAGTGATCGTCGAAGTGGACCGTGAGTATGCGGAAGCGTTGACGGACGCGTTGCTCGAACTGGGCGCCTTGTCGGTGTCGATCGAAGACGCCGACGCGGACACGCCGGACGAGCAACCGCTGTTCGGCGAGCCGGGCCTGACGCCGGAGGGCGCCGCGTGGCAGCGTTCGCGCGTGATCGCGTTGCTGGCGCCGGACGGCGATGCGGCGGTGCTGATCGCGGCGGCGGCCAACCAGATTGGGCTGGCGACCACGCCGGCGCACCACCTGCGCACGGTCGAGGAGCAGGATTGGGTACGCGTGACGCAGTCCCAATTCGAGCCCATTCGGATCGGCGAACGCATCTGGGTTGTGCCGTCGTGGCACCAGGCGCCGGAGCCGGACGCACTGGTGCTGGAACTGGACCCGGGCTTGGCCTTCGGCACCGGCAGCCACCCCACGACGCGGCTCTGCATGGAGTGGATCGAACAGCATGTAAAGCCTGGGCAGTCGCTGCTCGATTACGGCTGCGGCTCGGGTATCCTCGCGATCCTGGCGAACAAATGCGGCGCGCATCCGGTGCTCGGCATCGACATCGATCCGCAGGCGGTCGACGCCGCGCGCTACAACGCCGATCGCAATCGTGCGCAGGTGCGCTTCGGCTTGCCTAGCGACTGCCCGGACGGCGAGTTCGGCGTGGTGGTCGCGAACATCTTGTCCAACCCGCTGAAACTGATGGCGTCGATGCTGGCGTCCCGCGTCAGTCCGGGCGGATGGCTGGCGCTGTCGGGCATCTTGGCGCGGCAGGCGGACGAGGTGGCGCAGGTTTATGCACCGTACATCGCCATGACGGTCTGGCGCGAACACGAGGGCTGGGTGTGCCTCGTGGGGCAGCGCAGCAAGAATTAATTAGAATAGCGGAATCCTCAACTCTGCCGGCCGCTGCCGCCCGGCTCAGGTACATCACCGATATGTCGCTTGCGACCCGTTGTCCCCGCTGTGGAACCGTGTTCCGGCTCGTCGCCGAGCAACTGAAGGCCCATAACGGCCTGGTGCGCTGCGGCCAGTGCCAAAACATATTCAGCGCCGGTGACCACCTGGTCGAGCCACCCGTACTGACAGACAAGGCGAACCACGGTGCTGGCGAGTCGCGTGTCGGGGCCGAGCTGGAGGGCGGTGCGCGCCGCGCCACTGCCCCACGCGCGACGCCTGGCGGGCCTGGTGTAGGTGACGCGACCGCCCGAGAGCGAGGACCGGGAACGGATGTTGCCACGGTCGAGCAGGGCCAGGCCGCGCGGCCAGGCGCCGCCACTGATTCCGACGCGACGAGTAAGGATGTCGCGCGCGCGGACCTGGCTGCGGAAATGGCACGCGTTGACGAAATCGACCGCGTGGCTGCCGCGGAGCGAGCCGCCGAAGCGGCGCGTCTGGCCGAAGCTGAGCGTGCGGCCGAAGCCGCGCGTGTCGCCGAAGCCGAGCGTGTCGCGGAAGCCGAGCGCCTTGCCGAAGCCGAGCGCCTTGCCGAAGCCGAGCGCCTTGCCGAAGCCGAGCGCCTCGCCGAAGCCGAGCGCCTCGCCGAAGCCGAGCGCCTCGCCGAAGCGGAACGCCTCGCCGAAGCCGAACGCCTTGCCGAAGCCGAGCGCCTTGCCGAAGCCGAGCGCCTTGCCGAAGCCGAGCGCCTTGCCGAAGCCGAACGCCTTGCCGAAGCCGAGCGCCTTGCCGAAGCCGAGCGCCGCGCCAAAGCGGAAACTGCTCGTCTCGCCGCCGCCTCCGCCGAGACGGATGGACGATGGGGCCACCAGCCATCCACCGCTCCGAACGCGAACGACACGCAATCCTGGCGGGATATCCCGCGTCCGCCTGAGCATGACCGCCACGAACCCGAAATGCGCACGCCGATGCCAGCATCCGCACCGGGCTATGCCGGACCCGCTGAGCGCTTCACGGTCACCCGCGAAAGTCGCCCCAAGCGCCGTCGCAGCGCCGTCGGTCGCGCACTGGGCGTGCTCGTCGCACTGCTGTTAGTGTTGCTGCTGATCGCCCAGCTCGCCTGGTGGCAACGTGAAAAAATCCTGGTCCAGTGGCCGCCGAGCGCTAGCCTGTATGCGTACGCTTGCAAAAGCCTCGGCTGTGTCGTGACACCACCGCGCCACATCGACGGGCTCCAAATCGAGCAAACCGCGCTGCGCCAAGTCGACGGCCCGCATCGCCTCGAGCTGAAGCTTGACCTGCGCAACCGCGACCGCGTTACGCTCGCGTACCCAACGCTCGAAATCACGCTGATGGACCATGACAACCGGATCGCCTTGCGCCGCGTCGTCTGGCCGCAGGACTACCTTCCGGCCGGAACGGCGGTAGCAGCCGGCCTGCCGGCACACACCACGCAGTCCGTGACAGCACGGCTGGACACAGGCACTATCATCGCCGCGAACTACCGCGTACAGATTTTCTACCCGTGACATTAGTGCGATGCAGCGAACCGTCGCTGCACGCCGTCACACTTTTTTGGAGCTGAACATGAGTCAAGTTACTCTCGGCGGCAAGCCCATCGAAGTCGCAGGTACGTTCCCGAGCGTCGGGCAGCAAGCCGCGCCGTTCTCGCTGGTCGGCAAGAGTCTTGCCGACGTGAAGCTCACCGACTTCGCCGGCAAGCGCAAAGTGCTGAACATCGTGCCCAGCCTCGACACGCCGACCTGCGCCACCTCGACGCGCAAGTTCAACGAATCCGCCGGCAAGCGCGAAAACACCGTCGTGATCGTCGTATCGGGCGACCTTCCGTTCGCCGCGAGCCGCTTTTGCACGGCGGAAGGTCTCGACAATGTAGTCACCGCGTCGACCTTCCGCGGCCACGATTTCGCGCAGGCGTATGGCGTCGATATGAAGACCGGACCGCTGGCCGGCCTGACGGCGCGCGCAGTAGTCGTGCTAGACGAAAACGACAAGGTGGTCCACGCGGAGCTGGTGCCTGAAATCAAGCAGGAACCCAACTACGATGCCGCGCTCGCCGCATTGAAGTAAGCTCCCGTAGCCAGCATCCGCACACCCGCACAACACTTTAGGAACGACGACTTGCCTACGCTGATCACCGGCTCGCTTGCCTACGACAACATCATGGTTTTTCAAGGGCGCTTTCGCGAGCACATCCTGCCCGAGCAGGTACATATCTTGAACGTCAGCTTTTTGGTGCCGACCATGCGCCGAGAGTTCGGCGGGTGCGCCGGCAACATCGGCTACGGACTCAAGCTGCTCGGCGGCGAACCGTTGGTGATGGGCACGCTCGGCGCGATCGACGCGCAACCTTATCTCGACCGCTTCGCGTCGCTGGGCATCCGTGTCGACCACGTGCGGGTGTTGCCTGACGTGTATACCGCGCAGGCAATGATTACTACCGACCTCGATAGCAATCAGATCACGGCGTTCCACCCGGGTGCGATGATGCAGGCACACATCAACCAGGTCGGCGATGCTCAGGGCGTCACGCTCGGCATCGTCGCCCCGGACGGTGCGGACGCCATGCGCCAGCATGCCGAGCAATTCGCAGAGCGCAACATTCCGTTCATCTTCGATCCAGGTCAGGGTTTGCCGATCCTGAGCGGCGCGGAACTGCGGCGCATGATTGAACTTGCGACCTACGTAGCGGTCAACGACTACGAAGCGAAACTATTGAGCGACAAGACCGGCTGGTCCTTTGAGGATATCGTGTCGAGAGTCGAGGCCGCCTTCGTCACGCTCGGCGCGGATGGCGCGCGGATACATCATCGCAATGGCGTCGAATCGATCCCCGCGGTCCCCCCCGCCGAGATCGTCGATCCGACCGGATGCGGCGACGCGTTCCGCGCCGGCCTTTTGCACGGCATCACGACGGGACTCGACTGGGCCACCACCGGCCGGCTGGCCAGCCTGATGGGTTCGGTCAAAATCGCGCACCAGGGACCGCAGACGTACAAGCTGACCCGCTCCGACATCGATGCAAAATTCGAGGCGGCGTTCGGCTACAGCTTGAAGTAGCAAATTTGCGAGGCCAATATGAATACCACCCTTCGCCCCGTGGCAGCAGTCAGTCTAATCGGCACGCTAACGCTGACGGGATGTGCCTACAATCCCAGCTCGGCTGACGTCTATTCGGCATCACAGGCTCAGCGCGAGCAAACGGTGCGCATGGCGGTCGTCGAGAGCGTCCGTGCCGTGCGCATCTTGTCGAACGACGGTCAGCCGAGCGGCCTTGGGGCGATCGGTGGCGGTGCGCTCGGCGCGGTGGCCGGGAGCACAATCGGCGGCGGAAAGGGCGCGATCCTCACGGGCATCGCTGGCGGCATCGCCGGCGCCGTCGCCGGTAACGCGGTCGAAAATAGCGCCGCGAACCGCAGCGGCGTCGAACTCACCGTGCGCTTGGACAATGGCGACCTGCGCTCGATCACGCAGGCGGCGACCGGCGAAATCTTCCAGGCGGGTGACCGTGTTCGATTGCTTTCGAGCGGCGGCATAACCCGCGTTACGCACTAACATCCGGGTCAAGCGCGGCGCGGCCTCGGCCCGCTGACACATCCACGCACACCTTGCTTCGTGTGCGTTTTTTTTGTTGTGCCGCGCCACCCGCAAAAAAACATCCCGTCACGGTTGCCCGGTGACGGGATGCTGAGTACTCGACCGATCGGCACAGAACAGTATGTGCCGGTTACTTCACCCGCTGTTACGGACGGTTGCCGGTCGGAAACGGCCATGCTGCTGCCGGATTCAACGCGGTCTTCACCGCATTGGCCGGCGCTGCAGTAGCGGGCGTCGGTGCAGCGGCAGCAGGGGCAGTAGGCGCCGCAGCCTTCTTCGCCGCAGCCTTCTTCGCCGCAGGGGCAGCCTTCTTGGCGGCAGCCTTCTTCGCAGGGGCAGCCTTCTTCGCCGCCGCCTTCTTCGCAGCAGCCTTCTTTGCCGGCGCTGCCTTCTTCGCCGCTACCTTCTTTGCAGCAACCTTCTTTGCAGCAACCTTCTTTGCAGCCACCTTCTTGACGGCGACCTTCTTAGCAGCAACCTTCTTCGCTGCGACCTTCTTTGCAGCAACCTTCTTGACGGCGACCTTCTTAGCAGCAACCTTCTTCGCGGCAACCTTCTTCACCGCGACCTTCTTAGCGGCGACCTTCTTGGCTGCCACCTTCTTTGCCGGCACTGCCTTCTTGGCAGCGACCTTCTTGACCGCGACCTTCTTAGCAGCAACCTTCTTCGCGGCAACCTTCTTCACCGCGACTTTCTTCACCGCGACCTTCTTCACCGGCGCCGACTTCTTCGCCGCAACCTTTTTTACCGCCGATTTTGCCGCCACTTTCTTAGCAGCCGTTTTCTTGGCAGTTACCATTTGTTTTCTCCTTCAGGTTCAGATGAGAGTTTGCAACACAACACCCTTCGTCAAAACCCGCTTCCCGCCAACGCGTTTTTCCAACGCAGTCGCTGCGAAGCGGATTATTCATCGGCGTACGCGCGTTCCTCCCGCTTACGCTAATGAATGCGGCAAGGCGCACGCCACCGCGGATTCGCGAGTGGCGTGCGCCAACATAGTTCCGGCATGACTGCCGGGAAAGCTTAAAGCGGCTTGAAGCCGCGAACGCGTCAGTGCGCGGTCCACGGCTTTTCCCGGGGGGTAGTTTGCCCATCCCACTGAAGGGTTCGCAAAGTGCCATTCGTCGTCGTTTCTCGGCCCTAGGCCGTCTGGGACGCTTTGCATGCGGCGGTCATACTCCTAGTCGATGCCCGGCGCGCTACGGCACTCCGGCCGCTGCCGCGATACGGGCATCACCCCATCAACTCTGTAGTTCGCTCGTCATTCCCAACTGAGCGCGCCACCCGTTTGATATTCGATGACGCGCGTCTCGAAGAAGTTGCGCTCCTTCTTCAGGTCGATCATCTCGCTCATCCACGGGAATGGATTTTCTTCATTCGGGAACAGCTGTTCCAGGCCAATCTGCTGGCACCGGCGGTTGCAGATGAAGCGCAGGTACCCTTTGAACATGCCTGCATTCAGACCCAACACGCCACGTGGCATGGTGTCCTCGGCGTACTTGTACTCGAGCTCGACCGCTTCCTGGAAAATCACCCGCAACGCGTCGCGGAACGCCGGCGTCCACAAATGCGGGTTTTCGAGCTTGATCTGGTTGATCAGATCGATGCCGAAGTTGCAGTGCATCGACTCGTCGCGCAAGATGTACTGGTACTGTTCAGCCGCGCCCGTCATCTTGTTCTGCCGGCCAAGCGCAAGGATCTGCGTGAAACCTACATAGAAGAACAACCCCTCCATCACGCACGCGAACACGATCAGCGACTTCAGCAGCTTCTGGTCCGATTCGAGTGTGCCGGTTGTAAACGACGGGTCGGTCAGCGTCTCGATGAACGGAATCAGGAACTCGTCCTTCGCTCGAATCGACGACACCTCGTGGTACGCATTGAAGATCTCGCCCTCGTCGAGACCGAGCGATTCCACGATGTACTGGTACGCATGCGTATGGATCGCTTCTTCAAACGCCTGACGCAGCAGGAACTGACGGCATTCGGGCGCGGTGATGTGACGGTACGTGCCCAGTACGATGTTGTTCGCGGCGAGCGAATCGGCGGTCACGAAGAAGCCGAGATTGCGCTTGACGATGCGTCGCTCATCCTCGGTCAGACCATTGGGGTCCTTCCAGAGCGCGATGTCGCGCGACATGTTGATCTCTTGCGGCATCCAGTGGTTCGCGCAACCGGCCAGGTATTTCTCCCAAGCCCACTTGTACTTGAACGGAACCAGTTGATTGACGTCCGTCTTGCCGTTAATGATGCGCTTGTCGACGACGTTGACGCGCGCTTCGGCAGCGACGCCACTCGACTGTGTAGGGGCCGGCGCGGCCATGGCAATGTCTTGCGCCAAGATGTCTTGGGCATGAGAAGCCGACGCCTTGGACACGACTGCGGCAGACGATCCTGCGACACCCATCCCTGCGATCTCGCGCGACATTGGTTGCGCGGCGCTCGCGGGAGTTACGGCAGTGGTCTCGTCATCCCAGTTGAGCATAAATGTTCACCATCAATTTAGATCGGTTTGTACCATCTTTTCACGAGCTATAAAAGCCTTCGCTCATGAAAAATTCTCTTTTGATCTTGCGTTGCTACGTTCATACAACACTTTGACCCATGCGATGCCGCTGGTTTCGATCAGGATGCCGAGCAATGCATCGCATGATGTGTGATCGAACCATCGGCAACGCGTTACGCGAACACGTCGCGCAACGCGTCCTGCTCACTGCTGCACGACCGCGTTTACTGGCAGGCTTCGCACTCTTCGAAGCCAGGGTCGCCCGGACGCATCATGCAGACCGGACCGGCGATATCCTCGTCGGCGGTGCTTGTCGCTGCCGTTGCCGCCATCGCGTTCGACTGCGCAGCGGCGCTCGCCGCGCCGAACATGCCGCCCGACTCGCCCTGCACGCCCGCACCGCCGGCGACACCGCCGCCGCCCATGCCACCGCCGCTACCGTCATGGCCAGCATCGCTCGAAGGCACCGCGTTCAACGCGCCATGTGCGACCGTCGACTTCTCGACGTGCGTCGCGCCTATCGTGCGCAAGTAGTACGTCGTCTTCAGACCGCGCAACCATGCGAGCTTGTAGACCTCGTCAAGCTTCTTGCCCGATGCCCCAGCCATATAAATGTTCAGCGACTGCGCCTGATCGATCCACTTCTGGCGGCGCGACGCCGCTTCGACCAGCCAGCGCGGATCGACTTCGAACGCGGTGGCGTAGATCGCGCGCAGGTCGGCCGGGATGCGATCGATGCGCGACAGCGAGCCGTCGAAGTACTTCAGGTCGGCCACCATCACCTCGTCCCACAGTCCGCGCTCCTTCAGATCGCGGACCAGGTAATCGTTGACGATGGTGAATTCGCCCGACAAGTTCGACTTTACATACAAGTTCTGAAACGTCGGCTCGATGCACGCGGACACGCCGATGATGTTCGAGATCGTCGCGGTCGGCGCGATCGCGACGCAGTTGGAGTTGCGCATGCCGTGCGTGGCGATCCGCTCGCGCAGCACCGTCCAGTCGAGCGTCTCGCTGTTGTCGACCTCGACGTAGCCGCCGCGCGCGTCGGCCAGCAGCTTCAGCGAGTCCTGCGGCAAGATACCGCGATCCCACAGCGAGCCGCGATAGCTCGAGTAGCGGCCGCGCTCCTGCGCCAGTTCCGTCGACGCATAGTAAGCGTAGTAGCACACCGCTTCCATCGAACGATCCGCGAACCCCACCGCCTGCTCCGACGCGTACGGCATGCGCAGCAGGTGCAGGCAGTCCTGGAAACCCATGATGCCGAGGCCGACCGGACGGTGTTTCAGGTTCGAGTTGCGCGCCTTCGCGACCGCGTAGTAGTTGATGTCGATCACATTGTCGAGCATGCGCATCGCAACACTGATGGTCCGCTTCAGTTTGTCGTGATCCAGGACGTAGCTGCCGTCGGCGCCCTGTGTCAGGTGCGCCACCAGATTGACCGAACCCAGATTGCAGACCGCGATCTCGCTGTCGCTGGTGTTCAGCGTGATCTCGGTGCAGAGGTTCGACGAATGCACTACGCCGACATGCTGTTGCGGCGAACGCACATTGCAGGGGTCCTTGAATGTGATCCACGGATGGCCGGTTTCGAAAAGCATGCCAAGCATCTTGCGCCACAGTTGCGCGGCCGGAATCCTCTTGAACAGCTTCAGCTCGCCGCGCGCGACCTTTTCTTCGTAGCCGACATAGGCTTGCTCGAAATCGGCGCCGAACTTGTCGTGCAAGTCCGGGCAGGTCGCCGGCGAGAACAGCGTCCAGTCGCCGCCCTCCATCACGCGCTTCATAAACAAGTCGGGAATCCAGTTCGCCGTGTTCATGTCATGCGTGCGGCGGCGGTCGTCGCCGGTGTTCTTGCGCAGCTCGAGGAATTCCTCGATGTCGAGGTGCCACGTCTCGAGGTACGCGCACACCGCGCCCTTGCGCTTGCCGCCCTGGTTGACCGCGACCGCCGTGTCGTTGACGACCTTCAGGAACGGCACCACGCCCTGCGACTTGCCGTTGGTGCCCTTGATGTGCGAGCCCAGCGCGCGTACGCGCGTCCAGTCATTGCCGAGTCCGCCGGCGAACTTCGACAGCAACGCATTCTCTTTCAGCGCCTCGTAGATGCCGTCCAGATCGTCCGCCACCGTGGTCAGGTAGCACGACGACAGTTGCGAACGGCGCGTGCCCGAGTTGAACAGAGTCGGCGTCGAGCTCATGAAGTCGAACGTCGACAAGATGTTGTAGAACTCGATAGCGCGTGCTTCGCGGTCGATCTCGTTGAGCGACAAGCCCATCGCGACACGCATGAAGAACGCCTGGGGCATTTCGATACGGGCGCCGTCGATATGCAGGAAGTAACGGTCGTACAACGTTTGCAGGCCCAGATAGCCGAAATTCAGATCGCGCGATGCGTCCATCGCGGCGCCGAGTCGCTTCAGGTCGAACTGCAGCAGTTTTTCGTCGAGCAGTTCCGCTTCAACGCCGCGTTTCAGGAACTGCGGGAAGTATTCGGCGTAGCGCTCGCTCATCTCGGCCTGCAACACTTCCTCGCCCAAAATCTCGCGGCGGATCGTGTGCAACAGCACGCGGGCGGTCACCTGGCTGTATGCCGGATCCTTTTCGATCATGGTGCGCGCGGCAAGAATCGCCGAGTCGTACACCTGGGACAGCGGCACGCCGTCATACAGGTTCTTCACGGTTTCCGCGACGATTGGCTCCGCACTGACCGCATCGCCGAGCCCTTCGCATGCCGACACGATCACGTTGCGCAGCGCCTGCATGTCGAGGGGACGAAGCACGCCGTTGTCGTTGACGTTGAGGCCGCCGCGCGGCGCCGGCTGTTCGACCTCGTGCGCGCGCTCACTGGCGCGCTTCTCGCGGTACAGCACGTAGGCCCGCGCGACGTTGTGCTCGCCGCCGCGCATCAGCGCCAATTCGACCTGGTCCTGAATGTCTTCGATATGGAACGTGCCGCCGTTCGGACGGCTGCGCACCAACGCGCGCATCACGCTCTGCGTCAGTTGCTCGACCAGCTCGCGTACGCGCGCCGATCCGGCGCTCTGCGCGCCGTTGACCGCCAGGAATGCCTTGGTGACCGCGATCGCGATCTTCGACGGCTCGAACGCGACCACGCCGCCGTTGCGGCGGATCACCTTGTAGTCGGCGAACGTCGCCTGTGGCGCAAGCGCGCCAGAGACGCCCTGGGTCGACTGACCGCCTTGCGGCAGGCCTACGGCGCCGGCGTGCTGGGGCGTGACGTTGTCGGTGGTTTGCATCGGCAAAGCTCCTGATCTCATATCATGCGGTGAACCGCGAGTTGGGACGACGGATGGTTTCGAACTAAGACACCACAACTTTCGGTGCGGCGCATGGCGCGTGCCCGCTCCTGCGAACAAGGCACCCGGACACTATATCTAGTGTCTCGCCGTCAATTGACCACCAAGTTTAGTGGAGTTCCGGCGGAATGACAAAAGGAATATTTCTCGCGAACGCTTGACTTCCGAGAAGGCCTGAGCGGACGGTGTGTTCCCAGCGCACGCGCGCTCGGAACGCGGCAGCACTCAAGCCGTACGGTAGGGGAACTGCGCGGTGACGGTGCGCAACAGCGGCGGCACGAGGTGTGAGGCGGCGTGTAAATCGCGTTGAAAGCGCGACCAGTCGAAGCACGGACCCGGGTCCGTCTTGCGTCCCGGCGCGATGTCCGAGTGACCGGCGAAGGCGTCGATCGGATAACGTGCGCATAGCGCCGCCGCGAGCCACGCGAGGGCGCGATATTGCGGATCTTCGAAGGGCGTGACGTCCGAGCCCTCGAGCTCGATACCGATGGAAAAGTCGTTGCAGCGCTCGCGCCCGAAGAAATTTGACGCGCCCGCGTGCCACGCGCGAGCCAGGCACGACACGAACTGCTGAACCGTGCCGTCACGACGCACGAAAAAGTGCGCCGAGACGCGCAGGCTCCGCAGGCGCTCGTAGTAGGGATGGTCGTCGCAGTCGAGTCGATTCTGGAATAGCGCGGTTACCGCGTCGCCGTCGAACCGGCCGGGCGGCAGACTGATGTTGTGTATCACGACAAGCGTCGGCGCCGCATCGCTGGGGCGCATGTCGCAGTTCGGCGACGGCGTGGTTACGATACCGCGCGCCCAACCGTCGGCCTCGATGACGAGTGCGGAGCGCGTCACATCGGCTCGCTTCAGCGTCTCGGGTGACCTTGCACCGCTTGGCGGGACACCGCTCACCGCGCCGTGCGGCCCGTCGGCCGCTTCGCAAAGCGCTGCGCATGGTCGCGGCTGCAAAAGCTATGGCCATCGACCACTAGCGCATCGCTGAACGGCGCATGGACACCGCATTGGGCGCAGCGCACCAACGGGTCGGGCAACTGCGCGCTCGCCGGCGCCGACGAGCGCGCGGACGGCCCCGCGCCGCGCGCGCGCTCGGATGCCGGGGAATTCGACGGATGCGGCCCGGCAGCCCGACGCGCGTCGTCGCGACGCGCGCGCTTCCACAGCCATTGCACGACAAAGATCAAAACCAACCAGAAAAGAATGCGAGGCATGACAAGCCTTTAGCGAAACGGGGCGGACCGGACGGTGCGACGCTCGGTCACACGACCGAGCGATGCAATAAGACTTCGAGCACGAAGCGACTGCCGACATAGGCAAGCAACAATGCCACAAAAGAGGCGAGCACCCAGCGCAGCGCGGCGCGTCCGCGCCAGCCGCGCCAGTGACGGCCGACCAGCAGCGCGCCGAACATCAACCAGGATAGAAACGCGAACACTGTCTTGTGATCGAATTGGACTGCCCGATCCATCAACTGTTCGCTGAACCAGATGCCGGACAGCAACGCCAGCGTCAGCAGCACGAAGCCCGCGGCAATCAATCGGAACAGCAGCTTTTCGAGCGTGAGCAGCGGCGGCAGCGTGTCCAGGTAACTCGAGGACCCGTCGCGCTCCAAGCGTTGCAGCGCGCTCGGCGACGCGCGCTTGCCGGCGCCGCCGCGCAGCGCGTGGAGACGACGTTCGATCAGCAGCATCAGGATCGCGTGCAGGGCGGCGATGGTCAACAGCCCATACGCGACATTCGCGAGCAGGAAGTGAAATTTGAAAAGCGGGTCCGCTGCGTAGGGGAGCACCCGCACGCCGCCGAATACCAGCGGCAGCAACGAGGCGACGCATGCGATCGGCATCAGCAGCATGCGCATGCCGTCGAGCGGAAAAAAAAGGCTTTCTATCCAGTAGATGCCCACGCCTAGCCACAGCATCGCGGACAGCGCGAACGCGAAGCCGAACACCATCGCGTTCGCGGGAAAGATCGTCATGTTCAACAGCACGCCATGCGCGACCAAGGCGGCGAACAACAGCACCCGGCCGGTCGCGGAGATACCGGTCGCAGCCGGCATGGGGCGTGGCGACACACTACCGAGCGCCGCGCGCGACACTGCCGCGGCAGGCTCGAACAGCCCACCGCCGGCCAGGTCGGACGACGACCCTGCAGGCGTCGCGCGAGCGGGCTCGCGCGCATGGCGATAACCCCGCCACGCCGCAAGGCCGAGGGCGCCATACAAGAGAGCGGTGATTGCATACAGTACAATTGTCATAGACTGCAAGTTTACACTAGCGCCTCGCCGACAGCCTGCGACCCTCGCGCCAGCAAGGGCTTACGTGGCATTGCGGCGACGCGCGGCGCACCGCACGGAATCCCATGCTCGATAACCTCACTCAACGGATGGCGCGCGTCGTCAAGACGCTGCGCGGCGAAGCTCGCCTCACCGAAGCCAATACGCAGGAGATGCTGCGTGAAGTCCGTCTCGCGCTGCTCGAGGCGGACGTCGCGCTGCCCGTGGTGCGCGAGTTCATCGCCAAGATCAAGGAAAAAGCGCTCGGCGAAGACGTCGTCGGCAGCCTGACGCCAGGCCAGGCGCTGGTCGGCGTGGTGCAACGCGAGCTCACCGCCGTGATCGGCGGGGACTATGAAGGCAAGGCCGCCGAGTTGAACCTCGCGGTCACGCCGCCGGCCGTCATCCTGATGGCCGGCCTGCAGGGCGCCGGTAAAACCACCACGGTCGGCAAGCTCGCGAAGCTGCTGCGCGAGAAATATAAGAAGAAAGTGTTGACGGTGTCGTGCGACGTCTACCGTCCGGCCGCTATCGCACAGTTGGAAACGGTTACGACGCAGATCGGCGCGGACTTCTTCCCGTCGCAGCCCGACCAGAAGCCGGTGGATATCGCGCTTGCCGCCGTCGCGTGGGCGAAGAACCACTATCACGACGTGCTGTTGGTCGATACGGCCGGCCGTTTGGGCATCGACGAAGCGATGATGCAGGAGATCGCCGCCCTGCATGCGGCGCTCAACCCCGCTGAAACGCTGTTTGTGGTCGATGCGATGGTCGGCCAGGATGCGGTCAATACGGCAAAGGCCTTCAACGACACGCTGCCGCTGACGGGCGTCGTGCTGACCAAGCTCGATGGCGATTCACGCGGCGGCGCGGCCCTGTCGGTGCGGCATGTGACCGGACGGCCGATCAAGTTCGTCGGTGTCGGTGAAAAGCTCGACGGCCTCGAGATCTTCCACCCGGACCGCATGGCGAACCGTATCCTCGGCATGGGCGATATTCTCGCGCTGGTCGAGGAGGCACAGCGCGGCGTCGATGCGAAGGAAGCGCAGAAGCTCGCGGACAAGGTCAAGAAGGGCGGCGACTTCGACCTCAACGATTTCCGCGCACAGCTGTCGCAAATGAAGAAGATGGGCGGCCTATCGACCTTGATGGACAAGCTGCCCGCGCAGTTCCAGCAGGCCGCCGGCAACGCCGACATGAACCAGGCCGAAAAGCAGATGCGCCGGATGGAAGGCATCATCAACTCGATGACTGCGGCCGAGCGCGTGAAGCCGGAGTTGATCAAGGCGAGCCGCAAGCGGCGCATCGCCGCGGGCGCCGGTGTGCAGGTCCAGGAAGTGAATCGGATGCTGAACCAGTTCGAGCAGATGCGCGGGATGATGAAGAAGCTCAAAGGCGGCAATCTGCAGAAGATGATGCGCGGCATGAAGGGCATGATGCCCGGATTGCGCTGAGCATGGGCACAAACGAGTCCCGAGCGAGGAGCCACGCGATGAACCGCGACGAAGCCCTGCAAGTTTTCAGCCAGTCGGAAGAGATCGTCTCCGCCAGCGAGGTATCGGCGTCGATCGATCGAATGGCCGCCGCAATCCACACGGCAATGCGTGACGACTTCCCGCTCGTGCTGTCGGTCATGGGCGGTGCGGTCGTTTTCACAGGGATGCTGCTGCCGCGGCTCGACTTCCCTCTCGAGTTCGACTACATCCATCTGACCCGCTACCGAAATGCCACCCAAGCCGGCGACGACATGCAGTGGCGGGTCGCACCGGCCGAGTCGGTAAAGAACCGCGTGGTGCTGGTACTCGACGACATCCTCGATGAAGGCGAGACGATGGCCGCGATTCGCGACCGC
>Ga0310811_10002556_pt1 | contig 22770 bp, 26 predicted proteins | sample YCmetagenome_FD_207642 | JGI IMG/M metagenome (GOLD analysis project Ga0310811, IMG submission 207642) | Soil microbial communities from experimental microcosm in Duke University, North Carolina, United States - YC | ecosystem: Engineered > Artificial ecosystem > Soil microcosm > Unclassified ...
ACAACCAACGGAGGAAGGGATGAGTGAATGCGGATTTTGGTTTTGGTTTATTAGGCCGTTTGCTGAATTTGCGGCAGTTATGGCGATTGGAGTGCCAATCATATTGGCCGTGATGATCTTCGCTTACATAGTGAATCGAAAGAAAGGGCCATGAACTGGCTAATAGCCATATCCAGCCTAATCGCCGGAGCTTGGATATTAGGCAAGGTAGGCAAGTTCTTCGGCGGGATGCTGGAAGAGTTTTTGAGGGGGGATGGAATGATCGATTGGTTGCAAGACGCATCGCCTGGCGAGTGGTTTAACCATCCGCCATATGTGGCAGAGCTATTTAGCGAGGTATCGGGCTGGTCTGGCGTGATGAATAGAAATGGCATCAACGTATTGACGTTTAAAAGTAAGCCAGGAGCGGTAGTGACGAGCTACGAGATGGCGAAGGCCATTGCGGATAAATGGAATGCGGAAGTAAGGGGATAGGCATGATGAGAGACATAGACGACACCGCCAAAGCCGATGCGCTGCTGATGGAGCACTACTTTTGGCAAAAGTCATGGCGCGAAAAGCTTGGCTACGGCAATGCTGCGCCTGAATGTCGGCAATCCCGATCCAGCCGTCAGTGGGATAGCACAGCCGAGATTGTTGACGAAGCGGTGACGCATCTGGAAATGGAAGCGGTCGATTGGTGTATGGACGAGATCGGCGGCGAGTATCGCCAAGCCATTGGAGTAGAAATGCGGAATCGTGAAGCGAAGGTCTCCGTATGGCGTCCGACCACAAAGCGGACTTATACTGAGGCGGTTGCAATCATTATCCCGCTGATGCGGAGGAAGAACCTGTTATGAGCGGAAACAACATTACTAGCGGGGTGCTTGGTGCTTTGGGCCGCCAGCACATACTTCATAGGTTAGCGGAGCCGCCATCGGACAAGGCGAAGCATGCTGATCTGTATCTTAGTTGGGTCGTGATAAGAGGTGCGACGAAAGATGTTGCAAACCCGCAAAAAGAACTTGTAAACCGCGAAACAAGCGACTAGAATTCAATCCGTGGGGCAAGTTGCCTCTACAGAAAACGTAACACCACATTCAAAGCCTCGATTCTTAACTGAGTCGGGGCTTTGTTGCATCTGAAGCCGACTTACCGCAGATGGAGCCGCTGGGCAGCGGGTAGATGGGCATGGCGCACCCTTAACGGATAAGTAGCCTTACGCACAGTGACAACTTAGGCCCGATTAGGCCAGCACAATCAGCCGTAAAGCCAAACGGCAGCCGGACGCTGTAACCGGCACCAATTCTCCCTTCACGTCATTAGACGTGTTCGCCCTGACTCTTGACTAAGGACAGGGCGTTTTTATTTATAGGCATCGACGCGAAAGCGCCACGGTGAATACAAATGTTCAGTTCTAAAGTAGACGCATCTAGACCAGATCATGGCTAAGGGTGCAAAAACAGGTGGCAGGGTAGCGGGAACGCCCAACAAGGCGACGAAAGAGTTCCGCGATACCGTAACAAGGCTCCTCGAAGATAACGCCTCAAACATGGCCGATTGGCTCAAGAAAGTGGCTGAAGGCCATGGCGACGTAAAGGCGGCTCCCGAAAAGGCGCTTGATCTGTTGGCGAAGTTGGCGGAGTTTGCTGCGCCCAAGCTGGCGCGCACAGAGCACACAGGCGCAGATGGCGGCGCGCTGACAGTCGAAATCATCCGTTATGGCACGGATAAGACTGCCGAATAACTGGAATCCGCGCCCATACCAAATCCCGGCGTGGACTTACCTTGAAAACGGCGGCAAACACGCTGAGTTGGTGTGGCATCGCCGCAGCGGCAAAGATGAGATTGCATTGCATCGCACGGCTTGTGCGGCCTTTGAGCGTGTTGCCGGCTATTGGCACATGCTTCCGGAGTATTCCCAGGCGCGCAAGGCCATTTGGGACGCAATTAACCCTCACACGGGAAAGCGCCGGATAGACGAGGCATTCCCGCTTGAGTTGCGTAAGACGACGCGCAATCAAGAAATGATGATCGAGTTCAAGAATGGCTCGACATGGCAGGTTGTCGGCTCGGACAACTACAACAGCTTGGTTGGTACTGCGCCGGCAGGGCTGGTGTATTCCGAGTGGGGATTGGCGAACCCTAATGCCCGCGCTTACCTCCGCCCGATTCTGGCTGAGAACAACGGCTGGCAGATGTTCATTACCACGCCACGCGGCAGGAATCACGCTTACACAACCTTGAAGGCGGCAGAACGAACGCCGGGTCAGTTTGCGCAGATCCTCGACGCAAGACAGACGGGCGTTTTCACTGAAGAACGCCTGCAAGCTGAACTCCACACTTACATCATGGAGTTCGGCGAGGAATACGGCACTGCGAAGTTTGAGCAGGAATATCTTTGCTCCTTCGAGGCCGCGAACCTGGGCGCGATTCTGGCGCGTTCAATTGGCATTGCAGAGAAAGAAGGACGTGTCAGCGATGACATCGACTTCGATCCTAACGGCGCACCGATTGAGATAAGCGCCGACTTGGGCCGCCGCGATACAGCTACATGGTGGTTCTGGCAGCCTCGCATCGGCGGGTATCACCTGTTTGACTATGACGGCGGCTGGGGATTAGACGCCGAGCAATGGTGCGATCGACTGGCCGACAAGCTCAGGCAATACAAGCTGGCGAATGGTAAGCCTGCGCTTGGAAAGATATGGCTGCCACACGATGCAAGAGCAAAGACATTTGCGGCCAAGCATAGTGCAGTCGAAATCTTCGTCAAGTATTTCGGCGCTGACCATGTGGCGATTACTCCAGATTCTAAGAAGGCTGACCGCATCAACGCGGCGCGGGTGCTTATGCCGCACATCGCTTTCCACCGCACGAAGACAGAGAAGGGCATGAATGGCCTTGTCTCCTGGTCGTTTGAATACGACGAAGAGAAGAAAACATTCAGCTCGGAGCCGTTGCACGATTGGGCATCCCATGACGGCGATGGATTTAGCTATGGCTGCCTGATCATGCAGATGACCAAGCAGCCTCCGGTCAAGCCAGACCAGAAATTCATGCATAACGCCACGCTCAACGACCTGTGGCAAGCAAACAAACCAACGAGTAGAGGACGTATCTAATGGCTATCGGAAATCTGCAAATCGGCGCGCCGAAAGTGGTGAGCGCCAGCGGCAACGTCAAGGTTGGCTCGGGTGCGCTGCTGGGTATCTTCGTGAGCGCTGCCAGTTCCACACCGACAATTGCCGTCTATGACGACGCGGCGACCGGCACGACGACCAAGATTGTCGATACGTTCACGCCTGTGGCTGGTACGTGGTACCCGCTGCCTATTGGCGTGAATGCTGGCATCAACGTAGTCATTGGCGGCACGGTAAGCGCTACGGTGGTGCGCGTCTAAATGGCTGACGAAGTGCGAGCCGTCGCAACGCCGGATATGGCGTCGCTGAAGCGGCGTTACATGCTCGACATTGATCTGTATGAGCGCACTTATGGCGAATGGCGTAGCCGTGGCAAGAAGATCATCGAGCGATACCGTGACGAGCGCAACAAAGATTCGGATGGCGACAGTGCGCAGTACAACATCCTGTGGTCGAACGTACAGACGATCCTGCCGGCCGTGTTTGCGCGCCTACCAAAGCCAGAAGTCACTCGCCGTTATAAGGACAAAGACCCAATTGGCCGTGTGGCTTCTGAAATTCTTGAGCGGGCGCTGTCCTACGAGATCGAGCAGTACGACGATTACGAAGATGCCGTGCATAACAGCGTGGAAGACCGCCTGTTGCCTGGGCGCGGCGTGGCATGGGTGCGCTACGAGCCGAAGATGAAGGCCGAGCAGCTGCCGGAAGATGTGCAGATTACGGAGGACGTCGAGGACGAAGGCCCGCAGACTGTCGATGTGATCGACTACGAGTGCAGCCCGGTTGATTACGTCAATTGGGAAGACTTCGGCCACAACGTAGCGCGTACTTGGAAGGAGGTCTTTGTCGTCTGGCGCATTGTGCCGCTGACACGTGCCGAGCTGATTAAGCGCTTCGGCAAGGAAAAAGGCAGCAAGATCCCGTTGGACATGAAGTCGCAGCTGGAGGAGGCTGACACCACAACGCCTGAAGGTGAGTCGCTCAAGAAAGCGCGCATCTATGAGGTGTGGGACAAGAAAACAGGCAAGGTCACGTGGCTATCCAAAGCATACGAGGAGGCCATCGAGCAGCGCGACGATACGCTGCAGCTGGATGGCTTCTTCCCTTGCCCGAAACCGCTGTATGCCACGATCACGACGGGCTCCCTGATCCCCGTGCCGGACTATGCGCAATACCAGGATCAGGCCAAAGAGCTCGACATCCTCTGCGAGCGTATCGATGGGCTAATCAAGGCGCTAAAGGTTGTTGGCGTCTATGACTCGACGCAGACCGGCGTGCAGCGCATGCTAACGGAAGGCGCCAATAACACCCTAATCCCGGTCGAGAACTGGATGGTCTTCGGCGAGAAGGGCGGCTTGAAGGGCGTTGTCGAGTTCATGCCGCTGGATATGGTGGTCGCTGCGTTGAATGCTGCTTACCTAGCCCGCGAACAGGTCAAGGCGGTCATCTACGAGGTTACTGGCATCTCGGACATTCTGCGTGGCGCTTCAGACCCGAACGAGACATTGGGTGCACAGCAGATCAAGTCAAACTTCGGATCGATGCGCCTTAAGAAGCTTCAGGGTGCGGTCGCCGTGTTCGCGACAACGCTGCTGCGCATCAAAGCACAGATCATCTGCCAGCACTATCAACCTGAGTCTATCAAGCTGATGGCTGGAGTTGAGCAGATGCCGGAAGAAGACAAGCCATTGGTCGACCAGGCAATCGCGCTGCTGCGCAACGACCCGATGCGCTGCTTCCGTATCGATATTTCCTCTGATTCTCTGCTGGAAGTGGACGAGCAGCAAGAGAAGCAAGATCGCATGGAGTTCTTGACGGCGGTTGGAGGCTTTATCAAGGAGGCCATCCAAGCGCCTCCTGAACTACAGCCATTACTCGGCGAATGCCTGTTGTTCGGCATCCGCGGCTTCAAAGCTGGCCGCTCGCTGGAGGGTGCATTCGATGAAATGATGGAATCACTCCGCCAGAAGGCCAAGCAGCCACAACCGCCTCCGCCTGATCCGGCAATGGAAAAGATCAAGGCCGATCAGCAAGCCGCGCAAGCGAAAATGCAGATGGAAGGCCAGCTGGAGCAGATGCGCACGCAGGCCGAGCAGCAGCGGGAACAAATGCGCCTGTCGATGGAAGCGCAGGCGGCCGCTCAGCAAATGGCTCTGGAGCAGCAGCTGGAAGAGCGGCGCATGCAGATGGAAGCGGTTATGAACGAGCGCCAAGCGCAGCTCGACATGACTTTCCAGAAATGGAAGGCCGAGCTGGATGCGGCGACCAAGATTGAGGCGGCCAATATCGCTTCGAAAGCCAAGGTGCAAGACGCTGCGACAGATGCCGCAACTAACGAGATTGCCAGCGAGGTTAAGCAGTAATGCCTATCTACGCGACCGTTTGCAAGCACTGCGGCAAGAAAGATGATGTGTTCCTGCCCGTAGCCCGCTACAAGGAATTGCCCGAGTGTTGCGGCGAGATGGTGCAGCGCGTGATTACCGCCCCCTATGTAGCCCCCGACATCCAGCCTTATCGCTCGATGATCACGGGCGAACCAATTACCAGTCGATCTCAGCATCGCGCCCATTTGAAGGCCCATGGCATGGTCGAGGTCGGCAACGAGAAATTCAACCCGAAGCCAAAGCAGCCAGAAAGCCTCGATGTGCCAGGGCTTCGGGAGGAGTTGTACGCCCGTATATCGGGCTAGTTCTACCCACGCCGGGAGGCGTTACGTTCCCTCTGACGGAATGAAGATGCAGCAACCCCGCCGGGATGGCGGTGGATTTTCCCCACGGCTGTAGTCAAGCCACTTGATGGAGTTTTTATGGAATCGGACGTTATGAATAACGCCACCGACGACATCCGCAATGACCTTGCGGCTGCGTTGAGTGGAGAGCAGGAAGTGCAAGACAGCAGTGTTGCAGACAGCATTGCGGAAGCCGCTACGCAAGTCGAAGAGCGCGAACAGCGCGCACGAGATGAGCAGGGCCGCTTTGCCGAAAAGCAGGCCGAGGCCGCAGAACAAGCCGCGCAGCCTGTTTCAGAAGCCGCGCCAGTAACACCCCCGGTCGAACAGCAGCCAACGCGCAAGGCCCCACAAAGCTGGAAGCCTGATGAGAGGGCGTTCTTCGATCAATTGCCGCCAGAAGCGCAAGAAGTGATTCTGCGGCGCGAATCGGACTTCAACAAGGGCATTCAGAAATACGCGGAGGACGCGAAGTTCGCCCAATCGCTCAAACCAGCGGTCGAGCAATGGGCTCCGTACCTTGCGCAGATCAATGTCCCGCCGGATCAGGCGTTCCAGCATCTCATCAGCCATGAATATGTGCTGCGTACCGGGTCGCCCGCGCAGAAGCAAGCCAAGCTCATGGAGCTGGCGCAAGCGTATGGCATCGATCTCGGCCAGATGGGCGAGCAGACACAACAGAATCAGTTGGATCCCAACGTGCAACACGCCCTATCGCGTGTCCAGCAGTTGGAAGCGTACATCCGGACGACGGAGTACGAAAAGCAGCAGGAACTAGCAAGGCAGCAGCAGGCGGAACAGGCAACGCTTAGCGAGCAGATTCAAGCATTTGCGAGCAGTGCAGATGCCCCTCACTTTGAGGATGTGCGCGAAGACATGGCACAACTTCTCAAGGCGGGGTACGCGACCGATCTCAAAGATGCATACGAAAAGGCTTGCTGGGCTCGTCCTGATATTCGCGCATCACTCTTGAAGGCAGAAGAGGCGAAGCGAATCCAAGAGAAGGCCGAGCTTGCAAAGAAAGCCCAACAAAAGGCCGTCAGCGTCACGGGCTCCCCGTCAGGCGCAGCCGTGCCAATTGCCGGGGCAAGCATTCGTGACGATTTGATGTCCGCTATGAGCGGCGGGGATCGTCTTTAATCAATACGCACTGCCGGGAGGCAGCGCATTCCTTTGGATGGATAAATCATGGCTTCGCCAAATCTCTCAGAAATCGTAACGACTACGTTGCGTAACCGCAGCGGCAAGCTGGCCGACAACGTTACCAAAAACAACGCACTGTTGAACCGCTTGAACAAGCGCGGCAACGTCAAGCCCGTGGATGGTGGCCGTACCATCGTCCAGGAACTTGAATACGCCGAGAACAGCACTTACAAGCGCTACTCCGGCTATGAAGTGCTGAACATTCAACCTTCTGACGTGTTCACCGCTGCTGAATATGACTGGAAACAAGCGGCTGTGGCCGTCTCGATCTCCGGTCTGGAACAGTTGCAAAACTCCGGCAAGGAAAAGGTCATCGATCTGCTGGAATCGCGCATCAAGAATGCCGAGCGCACCATGCAGAACAACCTGTCTGCAGACTGCTATTCGGACGGTACGGCTGATGGCGGCAAGCAGATCGGCGGCTTGCAACTGCTGGTGGCGGACACCCCAACGACCGGCACTGTAGGCGGTATCAACCGCGCTACCTACACCTTCTGGCGCAATCAGTCGTTCGATGCGACCACGGATGGCGGCGGCGCTGCAACTGCTGCAAATATGCAGTCGTACATGAACCGCTTGTGGCTGCAACTGGTCCGCGGCACCGACCGTCCTGACTTGATCATCGCTGACAACAACTATTTCCGCTTGTACTGGGAATCGTTGCAAGCAATCCAGCGGATTACCTCGGACGAGATGGCGCAGGCCGGCTTCCAATCCCTGAAATACATGGATGCCGATGTTGTGTTCGACGGTGGTTATGGCGGTGCTGCACCGACCAACCACATGTATTTCCTGAACACGAACTACATCTTCCTGCGCCCCCACAAGGACCGCAACATGGTTCCTCTGGATCCAGATCGCTTCTCGGTCAACCAGGATGCGATGGTCAAGCTGACGGCATGGGCCGGCAACATGACCTTGTCGAATGCGTTCCTGCAAGGCGTTCTGAAAGACTAATCCAAGGGGCTTCGGCCCCTTTTTCACGGAGAACCATCATGTATCAACTCGGTATTGATCCAACCCGAACCAGCACGACTGCTGAGTTCAATATCGGCACGGTTGCTTTCAACAGCACCACTGCCGGCTCCAAAGGCTACATCTACGTGCAGGCAAACGGCGCGATCACTGGCGACGGTTACGTGTGCGACATCGACGGCAGTTCCTTCGATGCAGCCATGTCCACCACCACCACGACCGCGCCCGGCACTGGACAAGGCAAGGCTGTTGGCGTCGCCCGTGTCGCGTTTGCTGACAATGAGTACGGCTGGCTGCAAATCTACGGCCCTGGCACCGTGCGCGTTTCGGCTTCGGCTGCTGCGTACACGGCGCTCAACTCGACCGCGACTGCGGGTCAGCTGGACGACGATGCCACTGCGAGCGCAGAAGTCATCGAAGGCGCGATTCTGGATGTCGCAAACGGCGGCTCTGCCGGCACGGCTGCGGGCTTCCTGAATTTCCCACGCGTCGGCCGCACGCTGTAATCAGTTTCACCAACCAATAGGGGGCTTCGGCTCCCTATTTTTACTTTAGGAGTTCGCATGTTTGCAGAGACGACCGTAGAACGCGGCCACGTTACGCACGGAAATGATGGTTCGGCATATGTCCGGTTTTATAAACGCCACGAAAAGGGCGTTTCGAAGGACTTTGTGGAAATCATGTTCCCAGGCGATACCAAAACCATTGTCAATCGTCAGGTCAAGGACGACGACAAGATGCGCTGGACACAGCAATGGCGCGCATATGAAGCTGGCGAAGCTTTCAAGGCTGAGGGTTGCCCATTGGAGCAGTGGCCCGCTGTAGCACAGGACGAAGGTCTCATTCGCGACCTTAACCACAAGCACATTTACACCGTCGAGCAGTTGGCGGCGGTATCCGATCAAAACCTTGCCAACATCGGCATTGGTGCGCGTGAGCTAGTAGCAAAGGCAAATGCGTTCCTCGATGTGCGCAAGGACACACAGGCGGCAGAGAAGTACGCACAACTAGCCGAGCAATCTCAGGCTGAAAACAAGCTATTGCGCGAACAAGTTGCCGATTTGGCGAAGCGACTGCAAGAGGTCGAGGACGCCAAAGAAGACAAACGCAAACGCTCCGCCAAAGAAGCCGCTTAAGGAACGTCGATGACCCTTGTGCAACTTGTCCAGGCCGTATGCGGCGAGCTGGGTCTGACTCAGCCCAACGCCGTCGCCGGTAGCACTGATCCGCAGATTTTGCAGATATATGCGCTGCTGAATAAGGTGGGAAACAACCTTATCACGGAGTATGAGTGGCAGCGGCTGGTCAAGGAGTATCGGTTTAATACGTCGATTGTGACGCAAACCGGGTCGCTTACCAGCGGCTCGGCGGTGATTACTGGGCTATCCGATACCTCTGGCATCGCCGCAGGTACGTTCATGGCTACTGGTGACGGAGTTCCGAGCGACTGCTATGTGCTGTCTGTCGATTCAGCCACGCAGGTCACGTTGGATCAGCCTGCAACCGATACGTTGACAGGCGAGGTTGTATTCACGCAGACCAAGTATGCGCTCCCGGCAGACTGGAACAGGCAGATCGATCGCTCCAACTGGGACAAGACAAACCATTGGGAACTGATCGGCCCGAAATCATCGCAAGAGTGGCAATACCTGAAGGGCGGAATCGTTGCCACCGGACCTCGCATGCGGTATCGCATATTCGGTAACAAGTTCCAGATCTGGCCTCCAGCTACCACGCAATCTCGACTTGGCTTCGAATATGTCTCCAAATCATGGGTGGTTGCAGCGGACGGCCTGACCTACAAGACGCAGTTCTCGGCCGACGATGACACTGCATTGTTTCGTGACCGTTTGCTAATCACTGGTACGAAGTACGAATTCTTCATGATCAAGGGCTTTGACGTAACCATGCTATCGCGTGATTACGAAATCGAGCTTGAGAAGGAGAAGAGTTCCGACCACGGCGCGCCGACATTGAGCTTGCAGCCTCCACGAGCGCAGATGTTCATCAGCCCTGGCTCTATCCCTGATGGCAATTTCCCTAACTAGCCAATGAAAGCGCAACGACGCCCAATGGTGGGCGATGTCAAGTCATTGCCAGCGCCGGTAGGAGGGTGGAATGCCCGCGAGTCCATCGCGGACATGCCGGAGAAGGACGCGGCGCAGATGGATGACATGTTTCCGAACACCACGGATGTCATGTTGCGCAAGGGGTATTCGCAATTTGCCACTGGTATTGCAGGGGTTGTCGAGACGCTGGCCGCCTACAGCAGTGCGACAAAGAGCGAATTATTTGCCGTCGCACAAAACGCAATCTATGACGTGACGGCTGGGGGTGCGGTTGGTGCTCCAGTGGTCACGGGCCTAACGAATGCACGCTGGCAGCACGTTAATTTCGGCGTTCCTGGCGCTGATCAATGGCTTTGCATGGTGAATGGCGTAGACAAGTTCTATGCCTATAACGGCACGACGTGGACGGCAATCGATAGCACCTCGACGCCCGGAATTACGGGGGTCAACACTACCGATCTGATCCATATCAATGTATTCAAGCGCCGCCTATGGTTCGTCCAGCGCAATACCAGCAAAGTATGGTACTTGCCGGTTGACTCGATAGGGGGCGCGGCGCAATCCATCGATATGGGAGCGCTTTTCACCAGCGGCGGATCGCTGATGGCGATGGGCACGTGGACGCTAGACGCGGGCGAGGGGCTAGACGACCATGCGATATTCCTATCCTCCAAAGGACAGATTGCCGTCTACAAAGGCACCGACCCCGCAAGCGCCGATACGTGGTCGTTGATCGGGGTATATGACGTCGGCTCTCCAATCGGGAGGCGCTGCTTCATGAAGTTTGGTGGCGATCTGCTGGTGATTACTCGTGATGGCGTGCTCCCGCTAGCCAAAGCGTTGCTGTCGTCTCGTGTGACGCCGCACGTTGCAATTACAGACAAGATTCAATCAGCTGTGGCGGACTCCGTGGCGAACTACGGTGGCAATTTCGGCTGGCAGCTTGTTCAGTACCCCAACGCAAACATGCTGCTGCTCAATGTGCCTTTGGCGAGCAATCTACATCACCAATATGTGATGAACACCATCACCGGCGCATGGTGCCGCTTTAAGGGGGGGTGGGACGCTAGCTGTTGGGAAGTCTATGACGACGAGATTTACTTTGGCGCTAATGGATTCGTCGGGCATGCATGGAACACGAATGCGGACAACGGCTCGAACATTACTGGCGATGTCATTCCCGCATTCAGCTATTTCGGCAATAGGGCACAGGAAAAGCGCTGGACCATGGCGCGCCCAATCATTCAGGCAGATGGCGTACCAGCCGTGCTGCTTGGAATCAACACGGATTTCGATACAACCACTCCCGTTGGAACGCCAACGCTTACGCCAACTACGGTAGGACTGTGGGATTCGGCCATATGGGATCAGGACGTCTGGGGCGGATTCCAGATTCAGAAGAACTGGCAAACGGTTTCGGGGCTTGGCTATGCGGCCAGCCTGCACATGGTGGTAACGAGCCGGAACTACACAGTCAAGTGGCAGGCAACCGACTTTGTCTTTGAGCGAGGTGGCGTGCTGTGATCTCCATCGAGCAGCGCCAAGAGTTCTTTGACTTTGTGAACAGAGGACTCGACGTTGCTTTTGACCCGGCCCGCGAATACTGCATATGCATCGCCAGCTTGTCTGATGCGGGCGAAATCTTGGGAGTGGTCGTCTTCTCAGGTTTCACCAGCCATAACGTCGAGTTGAGCGTCTACAGCATCACGCCGAAGTTTCTCACCCGCGATTTATTGAAAGTCATCTTCCACTATGCCTTTATCACGGCTGGCAAACGTCGCGTTACGGCAATCGTGGAGGAGGGCAACGACAAGGCGCTAGACATCGATCAACGCATAGGATTCGTCCATGAAAGCGTTGCAAAGAACTGGTATGGAGACAAGGACGGCATCGTTCTAAGAATGTTGCGAGAGGAATGCAAATGGGTATGAGACATATAGACGAGCCGATCTACTGGGCTCCGCAAAGGAAGGTTGGGGGCGGCTGGATTGTATTCAAATCGTCTCCTTCGGCACCGCCTCCGCCAGACTATGCCGGCGCTGCCCAGCAAACGGCCGCAGGCAATCTGGAGGCTGCCCGCGCCGCTGCAGCAGCCAATCGCGTCAATCAAGTCACGCCATACGGCAACCTCACTTACAGCCACGACAAGAATGCGGCCACGCCGGATGATGGCTGGACGGTTACGCAAACGCTTTCGCCTGTACAGCAGCAGCTTCTCGATCAGCAGAACAAGACAAGCCTTGGGCTGTCGGGCCTAACGGATCGCGGGCTTGGTTTTGTCAATGACGCGCTATCGAACGCGATCACCAAGGACAGCTTGCCGGCCGATATGGTCAACGCAGGGCAGACGGGCCAAGACGCCTTGATGGCACGGTTTCAGCCGCAGATCGACCAAAGCCACAAGGCGCTCGAGACTCAGCTATCTAACCAAGGCATCACGCCAGGATCAGAAGCATACGACAATGCGATGCGCACGCAGAACCAGTCGGAGAATGACTTGCGTATGCAAGCGGCCCTGAACGGCATCAGCGTCGGCCAGAATGCGCAGAACCAGCAATTGCAGCTGCAAACCGCGCTCCAGAATCAGCCTCTCAATATCCTGAACGCCGTTCGTTCGGGCTCACAAGTCACCAACCCAACCTTCACCAGCGTTCCTCAACAGGCTACGACACAAGGCGCAGACATGCTGGGGGCTGCGCAGCAACAGGGAAATTACAGTCAAGGGCTATACAACTCGAAGGTCGCAAGCACGAACAGCGCGAATAGCACTACAGGCGCATTGGCTGGCACGGCAGCTATGGCAATGATGATGTTCTGATGTACAGCCTACAAGTCATCGACGCCGTAGAGGGCGTGCGGGCGTTTGCTCCGCAAATTGACATGTCGAAACGCGACATCGTTCTCGCCAATCTTGTCTTCGTGCATCAGGTTATTTCGGCGAGTGAATCTCTGTTGGAAGTGGCGATTGAATCATCTGAAGGCGTGTTGCAACAGTACTTCATCGACCACCTTGAAGAGGAGCGTCAGCATCAATCGTGGTTGGCTGACGATCTGATGGAAGCTGGCATCGATTTAACATCGATGCCGCTATCTCAGAAGGCCGTCGAGATGGCCGGCTCGCAGTATTACCTCATAAAGCATGTGAATGCGGCCGCGCTACTTGGTTACATGGCTGTGCTAGAAGGATTCCCGCTCTCCCTTGATACGTTGTCACAGCTAGAGGCTATGCACGGTAAAGAGCTGTTCCGCACAGTGCGCTATCACGCCGAGCATGATCTGGAGCACCGCAAAGAACTGTTCGCAATGATCGACAAGCTAGACGATCCGATCATTTTGCGCAATGCGATTCAAACAGCTACCTACATGAACGAATTCACACGCGAGTTAAGTCAGGAATAGATATGGCGAATCCTTTCACCTCCGCACTTGCGCCGCAAACAATGCAAGCCATGCCGGCGGATCTTGCTGTACAGCAGGCGCAGCTAACACGCCAGCAACAAATGGCTGATCTTCTGCGCAAACAGGCGTTGCAGAACGATGGCGGCACAGAAATGGTCAGCGGCTGGGCAGTCAAGAAAAGCCCGCTGGAGGGCGTCAATAAGCTGGCACAGGCACTATTGGGCGGCTTCATGCAAAAGGATGCAGACGCCAAGCAAACGGACTTAACCAAGCAATCTAGCCAGCAGCTTGTCGATGGCTTGCAGAAATACCAGCAACTCGCACAAGGCACACCAGCTGAAACGTTTAATCTGCCTGAAGATCAGGCCGGCCCCGTGGGAACCGCGCCGGCTGTTCCTGGCAATAGGCAAGCAGCTTTGGCCTCACTACTGCAATCCGGCAATCCGATGCTTCAGCAATTGGGAATGAAGCAGATGATGGAAAAGCCGGAATCTCAATTCAGCAAGGTTGACCCGAAAGACTACACACAGGAGTCCATCGCAAAATTCGCGCAGACCAACAACTTTGCAGACCTGGTTCCGGTTCGCAAGCGAGAATTCGTTAATGGACAGGCCGTGGACGCCTATGACGTTACGCCGGGAACGGTCATCCCTAAGCAGGTTGATATAGCGAGCGATCTGCTTATACCTGATGGAAAAGGTGGTTTTGTCGCAAACGCGCCTCTGGTGGATGTTAAGAAGCAGATTGGTAAGTCTAGCGCTCCCAACGTCAATACGACGGTCAGCGTCGCCGGCCCCGAAAATCAATACAACAAGGATATTGGATCCGGCCTAGCAAAAGAAGGATTGGCCGTAGTCGAGTCTGCCAAACAAGCCCCAGAGACGATTCGCAATGCGCAAATGATTCGTACCGCTTTAGACAAAGGAGCCATCACGGGCAGTGGGGCACAGGCGCGCTTATCTCTGCAGCGTGCGCTTGAGGCATCTGGTCTCGTGGGGGCCGGGAAAGCCGCCAATACCCAAGCTCTCATGGCCGGCCTTGGGAAGCTCACTCTATCGGGCATTAAATCGTCCGGGCTCGGTGGTGGCAACGGCTTTACGAATACTGACCGTGAATTCCTGGAAGGCGCAATTAGTGGCACGATCGATTCCACACCTGAGAACCTGCGGCGCGTCGCAGATTTGTCAGAGCGCGTAGCTACAGCAAACTACCAGAAGGGTTCGGCGGTTCTGAAGCGTTGGCAGTCAGACCCGGCGTTGAGGAACGTGGCGCAAGACACTGTGCTTGATCCGCTGCCGGAGGCTGTGTCCCCGCAGCCAGCACCAGCAGGTAGCAGTTTCAAAATCGTGGGGGTCAGATAATGCCCGTCTATACCATTCAAGGGCCCGACGGAAAGACCTATGACGTAGAAGGGCCGGCCGGCGCAACTGCCGACCAGTTAGGGCAATTCATCCTGTCGCAGAACGCGCCGCAAGCCCCGCAAGGTAGTGCGTCTGGCGCATCTCTTCCGAACAGAATTGCTACTGGTATGGGGGATATTGTTCATGGCGGCGCTCAACTGCTCGCACATGCCCTGCCAAGTGGTGCGGTAGATGCGGTGAATCGTGGGGCTGACGCGCTCGCCTCCATTCCTGGCATTGGCCCCATCTTAAAGGACGTTGGTATTGCCAGGTCGATGACGCCTGCGCAAATCGATCAAAACATCCAGCAACGAGAACAGCAATATCAAGAAGATCGCAAAGCTGCGGGGCAAAGCGGATTCGACGGCGGAAGACTGAGCGGCAACTTGGCTGTCGGTGTGCCGCTAGCCATGTCTATTCCAGGCGGCACTGGCTTGCTAACTCGTACGGCCGCAAGTGCGGCTGGCGGTGCGACGTCCGGCGCAACGAGCCCTGTCACATCTGGCGATTTCGCTGATGAGAAGCGTCGCCAATTGATGTTATCTACGCTGTTGGGCGGTGCTGCTCCTGGTGCAACGTCAGCTGTTGCTCGCGTCGTCCAGCCAAAAGTCGATCCTTTGGTTAAAGCCTTGTTGGACGAAAAAGTTGTGCCAACTATGGGCCAGATTCTCGGACCGACAGCAGCAAAGATAGAGGAAAAGCTGACGAGCGTGCCACTGTTGGGCGACATGATTAAGGGGTCACAGCAGAGGTCGGTGGATGACTTCAACCGGGCCGCCTATGCGCGAGCGCTGGAAGGCACCGGCAAAGCGCCTAGCGGAGCTGTCGGCAGGGAGGGCGTACAGGAAGTGAAAGATACGCTCGGCAGCGCCTACCAAAATTTGCTCCCCAAACTACAGTTCAAAGCAGATTCACAGTTCGGCCAAGAGATAAGCCATTTGCAGGCTATGGCGCAAAACGGCAATATGCCGCCTGAAATCGCTCGTCAGTTCGACTCAATACTGAAGAATGAGGTGTTCAGTCGAATGACCAAACAGGGCGCGATGGATGGTCAAGCGTTCAAGGATATGGAATCAGTTCTGTCGCAGAAGATCAAATCTTTTGGCAGCAGCCCTAGCCCGAACGACAGAGCAATTGCAGATGGACTTCGCGAAGTTCTCGACTCGTCCCGCAAAGCACTACAAAGAGCGAACCCTGGCTACGCGGATGAGCTTGGCAAAATCAACCAAGGATACGCAAATTATGCCCGTATCCGGGATGCGGCAAGTCGGCAAGGATCGGCTGACGGCGTGTTCACGCCGGCACAATTGGCGGCTGCTGTTCGTGCTGCGGATAAGTCTGCCGGTAAAGGAAATTACGCTACCGGGAATGCGCTGATGCAGGATCTAAGCGAAGCAGGTAAGTCAGTGCTTGGTACTAAGGTTCCCAATTCGGGAACGGCAGACCGCATGTTGATCCCTGCGGCAGCGTTGGGCGCATCCACCGGGATTAGTCCGCTAATTCCAGCTGCGGCTGGCGTAGCCATGCTCCCATATAGCAAAGTCGGTCAGAAGATGATGGCCGCGCTGCTGACAAAACGTCCCGACATGGCCGAACAGATAGCAGAGGCAATAAGGAATACCGCTCCCGCCTTAGGCGTTGCCTCTTACCCTCTGATACAGGGAAATTAGCGTTCTCTTGCAATAGTTCTTGATCGGATGCGCAAAGCCGCAAGCGATCGCCGTAATGACGGTTCGATACAGTTGATCGTCAGTCATATATCCACCTCTCAACCCGCCTAGTGCGGGTTTTTTTCATTTCAGCGCGAGGAAAAACATGCCACGTAATGGTTCGGGCACCTATACCCTGCCTGCCGGAAATCCGGTTCAAAGCAGCACCACCATAAGCAGCACGGTACAGAATAATACCATGTCGGACGTGGCGACCGCGCTGACTGACTCGTTGACGGCGGACGGCCAAAAGCTGCCTACGGCGAATCTGCCAATGGGCGGTTACAAGCATACGAATGTAGGCAATGCGACTGATCGAAATCAGTATGCCGCCGGAGGTCAGGTGCAGGATGGAGACTTTCTCTGGCTTGGAACGGCAACCGGTACTGCTGACGTTATTACTGCGTCAGCCAACCCCACCATTGAGGCATATGTGGCTGGACAGACATTCCGCTTTCTCTCGTTAGGCGCGAATACAACCAATGTAACGCTGAATATCAATGGGCTTGGTGCCAAAGCGGTGACTAAGAATGGTGCTACTGCTTTAGCCGCCGGTGATATTTCTTCTGCTGCGGTATGCGAGGTGGTCTATGACGGCACCCAATTTCAGCTCATCAATCAAACCGTACTGCCCCAAGGTGGTGGCAATCTGCAAGGCGCTATTAATTGGAAGCGTTCAACGGTCGCAGCGACGGCGACAACTACGCCGCTTTGGACGCAGCCTAGCGGGAATATTCAGGACTGGACCGGCACACCTACGATCACCGACTTCCCGGCCGCCCCGCAAGCTGGTGCGCAGCGGGAGGTCTATCCAGCGGCTGGGACGGTTATCACAAATGCCGGCAATATCTCCGTCCAAGGGAACGCAAACTACACGGTTGTTACTGGTGACAGAATAGTTATTACCGCCATAACGACAACGACATTCTATGCCTCAATCGTACGCAAAGATGGGCAGGCTGTATCGGCTACATCGAAAATCCAGCCTATCACAGCGTCTGTTTCATCTAATGCTCTGACCATCGCGATTGGTCCGACCGTGCTTGATTTTCGCTCATCCACTGCGAGTAGCGGGACAGTCAGCACACGCAGTATCCCATCATCCATTTCAATGACCGTATCCAGCGGCTCAACGCTCGGCACGTCGAACGCGACATTGGCTCGTATCGCAGTTATTGCCATCGATAACAGCGGCACTGTTGAAGTCGCGTGCATGAATATTGCTGGTGGCGCGAATCTGGATGAGACCGGCGTCATTTCCACTACTGCCGAGGGGGGGGCTGGCACGGCCGATAGCGCATTGGTGGCCTATTCCACGACGGCGCGTACGAGCGTGCCTTATCGATTGATGGGCTACATCGAAACAACGCAAGCGACAGCGGGAACATGGGCGTCTGCCCCAAGCGTCATCCAGGGTGCAGGAGGGCTGGCGGCAATTTCCACTGCAATGAATGCAGTCGGGTCGGCCCCCATGTTCGCATGCAGAGCGTGGGTGAATTTTAACGGGGCCGGAACGGTCGCTATAAGTGGCGGGGGAAACGTGTCTTCCATCACTGATCTTGGTGTTGGTTCTTATGCTGTGAATTTTTCAACAGCACTGCCCACCGCTAATTATGCCTATTGCTCTACCGGAAAATCCGGTGGTGGTGGTGGCACTTCTGCGACATGCATGGAGCAAAATAATGGAATGCCACCCACGACAACATCATGCGCAATGGTCGCAAAAGCATCGGCTACAGGCGGTCTAATTGACCCTGGATTCATTTCTCTGGCAATTTTTTGTTAAGGTAACATTGTGAATATAATTTGGCAAAAACCTGATTCCACGATAGCGGTAACGCATATCTTGGAAAGTTATATCGCCAATGCGCGAGCTAACTTGGTCAGCATTGGGGTTCCCTCAATAAGCGAAAAAATGGACGTAAAAAGTATTTGCCAATCCCATGCTGAGGATCTTATTTCAAGAGGGGATATACCGCTAGATTGGGTCGCGGTAGCTTACAACTGCGCTATCCCTGCTGCGCGTGATGCCCGTGAAGATTGGGTATGGGACGCCGCTTTTCAAAAAGTCATTCCCCGCACTTGCGAACAAGGATAACCATGTCTGAAATTGTAGAAGCAGGGAGTGATACCGAAGAAGCCGAGGCGTTTGCTAATGGGGCAAAAATCGTTATTCGGACAGATTTACTGCCTCCACCGCCACCAGAGCCAGAAGATTATGAGGATTTCTCTTTGTATGACGAAACAGACCCTAGTGGGGTTATGTCCGTCATCGCAAATGAGGCTTCCTTCTCTAATTTGACGCGAGCCACGTCAACGTACTTGAAAAAGGATTTCGGAGCCGCTCATTTTGGTGATTACAGCATCGATTTTGACTACCGCGTATCAGCTTGCAGTTCTGGAAGCTTGAATTTCAATGGCAGCTTCATTGTATTGTCTAACAGCATAGGCGATTGGCAGGCCATTAAGAACGCAGGAGGGGCGCAACACGGCGTTTTTGGTGGCAATAACGGTGCGAGTCGCTTCTTATGCCTGTCGGAGATTGCCGCTGGAACAGGCTATAGCTCCGGGCTCTCCATGTTCGCGCCCGCACTTAACACGACATATCACTGCCGCTTGAAAAGAGATATGTCTGTTGGGGCATACGGGTCGATTACGCTGGAAGTATATTCCGATACGGCCCATACACAGCTTCTCAATAGTCAGACATTGGCTTTGCACAGCTCTCAAAGTTTTCGCTACCTCTACATCATTCAGTCTGTCAATTCAGGCCACTCCACGGTTTCGATGTCGGGCAGCATTTCCAATGTTCTGGTGACTAATGCAGCAAATTGATATTTCGGATGATCGAATAGAGAAAAGCGGTCGGTGGATAACGGCTTCTGCTGGTGTGTGGTCTGCGTGGGGCGGTTCACAATTGCTGTTTTCGATCGAAGGTTCTGCATCTATAACTGTGAACGCTGACGTTATGTGCGCATCGGGGAGGGTGAACCTATGCGAATGCGTTATTGATAACTCGCCGCAAAATTCGCTGGCGCAGTATTTTGCGCAGAACCAAAGCTATAGCGGCCCGTCTTCTGTGACCTTCCAGCTTCCTGACAATGGGAGGCATGAGCTAATCATCAAAACTAACGGGTTCATGGCTGACATATTTTCAGGGGCCAGCAGGTCGGTATTGAAATCTATATTTGTAGATGACTCAGCGATTTTGTCGCCGCCTTTGGCGAAGCCAAAGCTCCTTCAGTGTATTGGGGATAGTTGGATGGCGGCAGATAATGATTGGCCGCGCCTCATGCGTCACGATGTTTTCCGCACGTATCAAGTGGCTACAGGCGGTATGAAGACCAGTGACATGAACGGTATGTATGAATATGCATGTTCTGGCGTCTTAGCATCTGACCCCACGGCTGATGCGGTGATAGTTAGCTATGGAGTCAACGACTTAACGGCCGGCTATTCCGTTTCGTCGTTTCAGTCATATTTGACAAGTCTCGTTGATAAAGTGCGTGAGCGTCAGTCCTGCCCGATATTTTTGATTCAGGTGCCACGGAACGTTGGAACGGGATCTCAATACGATCAGTATGGCGTAGCCATGCAAGCGATTTCCATGACTCGTCAGAACGTTTATTACGTGCCGACAGATTTCGTGTTCAACAAGGTTTCCTGGCAATCCGATAACAAGCATTTAGATGCGGCAGGGAAGATCGTATTTGCCGACTACGTTGGAAGGCAGTTAATGGCGGCGCTTGGATGGGAATACTCGTTTATTAAAATTCCTGGCACCAGCTTTAATGGCGAAACGGTGATTACAGATAAACATGCCCTCAGATACGCAGGCAGTGTTCGTTTCGGATGCGAATTGAGGCAAATTGCAGATAGTGACCTAGCGCCTTTGCGGATAGCCGCCGACGGCCGAAAGTTCACGCCGAAATAAGATTGACATTCCCTCTTACCAACCCGCTTCGGCGGGTTTTTTTTGCCAAAAGTAAGGAAATAGCATGCCCGAGAACGTAGACAAGGAAGTGTGGAAAGAGGCCATTAAGGAAGCGATTAGCGAATGGCTCGAAGCCAAGTTTGCGCAGCTCGGCAAATGGACGTTTGGCGGATTGATGGCGGCCGCCTTTGCAGGGGCGGTCTATCTCGCCTTGAAGGGACAGGGGTGGAGCAAATGAATATCGATGCTCTGCGCTCTGAATTAACGACAGACGAGGGCCGCAAGTCACGCATTTACAAGGACACGGTCGGAAAGATCACTGCCGGAGTCGGGCGGAATCTGTCCGATGTGCCTTTCTCGGATGACGAGATCGACCTGATGCTCACGAATGACATCAAGAAGGTGTGCGATCAATTGGACGAGAAGCTGCCATGGTGGCGCACATTGAGCGAGCGGCGACAACGGGTGCTGGCAAACATGGCCTTCAATCTCGGCATCAATGGCTTGCTCGGCTTCCGCAACACGCTCGCCTTTGTTCAAGGCGGTAAGTACGACCAAGCAGCAGAGGGCATGCTCGATTCTCTGTGGGCCAAGCAAGTAGGCATGCGGGCGGTTCGGCTCGCGAATATGATGAAGGAGGGATGATATGGATTTCCTCAAGACGCTCGCGCCAACACTGGCAACGCTGCTCGGCGGCCCGTTGGCCGGCTTGGCCGTTGACATCCTCGGCCCAAAGCTCGGTATCACAGATGCCACAAAAGACAAGATCACCCAAGCGCTCCAAAACGGCCAACTGACTGGCGATCAGATCATCGCAATCAAGCAGGCGGAACTGGAAGCCAAGGCAAAGGAAGACGAACTCGGTTTCAAATTTGCGGAACTCGAATTCAAGGACATCGACAGTGCGCGTCAACGTCAAATGTCGGTCAAGGACAGCACGAACACCGTACTGGCCTACATCATCGTCGGCAGCTTTATCGCCATGGTGACGAGTACGCTATTCGGCTGGGCCAAGGTGGACAGCGTGCTGGCCGGTACGCTTGTCGGCTATCTCAGCGCCAAGGCAGAGCAGGTATTGGCCTATTATTTCGGATCGACTAAGGGAAGCGCAGATAAGACAAGGTTGTTGGCAAACTCAACGCCTAAAGCGTAGGAGCGCATATGGTCAAGACGCCGACACCAAAGGCTCCACCATCGCCGGCGATTGATTCCCCGCCTTATTGACCTCCCGTGTCACTTTGTACCAGGTGAAGGCCTCGGCCGGCAGCGCCACGTTTCTCACGAATTCCGCCATCTCCTTCTTTGGCCTCGACAGGTCCATCCATATCCGCGCATCTGCCGCGGTCAGCACGATCGGCCTGCGGTCGTGCACATCCAGCATGCCGCCCGCTGATTCTGTCGTGAGCAGCGCCACGCCGGCGCCGTACTTCTGATCTTCCAGCTCGAGCTTGCGGCCGGTCAATGCTGCAATGAACATCGGCGCGCCGTCCTTCGGCTTGATAAACCAGGGCTGCTTGTCACCCTTCGGCCCGGTCCATTCATACCAGCCATCCGCTGCCACGATGACGCGGCCTTCGTTCCAAAGCGATGACCAGAATCCGGAGCTGGATTTCTCGATCGTCGCGTTGATGGTCGGCGGCTTCTTCGTCTTCTCATGCCAGGGCGTGTAGTAACCCCACTTCAGCGTGTCGACCTTCGGCGATCCTGCCAGCGTCTGGAAGGCTTCCAGCGGCGTGCCGGGCGACAGGTTGAAGCGGCGCGGCGGGGGCATGTAGTCGAAGATCGCGTCTTCAGGCATGCCGATGCCACGCAAGTAGTCCTGGACGTCTCGTGCCTGGGAAATTCGGCCGCACATAAATCCTCCGTTTTCGATGGGACTTTAACGGATTGGGCGAGTTCGCATATACTGTGCATCCATACAGTAACAGGTGGCATGATGGAACCAGAGCGCATTGAGCGGTTGTACTTCATACGAGTCTTATGCCCGATCAGAAAGAAGTGGTACACCACACGGTGGCGGATGACCGAAGCGGAAGCGGCGGAAAAATTCGCTGGCGAGCAATATGAAATTCAGTGGCCTACCGTCGAAGAGCGAAGGTGCGGCGGAGATCCAGATCGCATCACGCCTAGCGCATGGATGACGCGGAATAATGTATACGGCGGAAAGGGGAGAGGGTAGGTAACCAACCACCTGGAATCAACCGCGTGTTGGAAAATTCTGCGCGCCGTTGGAA
>Ga0310811_10002559_pt1 | contig 22760 bp, 29 predicted proteins | sample YCmetagenome_FD_207642 | JGI IMG/M metagenome (GOLD analysis project Ga0310811, IMG submission 207642) | Soil microbial communities from experimental microcosm in Duke University, North Carolina, United States - YC | ecosystem: Engineered > Artificial ecosystem > Soil microcosm > Unclassified ...
ACACGTTCACCGCGGCGTTGAAGTCGTGGGACCGTTCGATCTGGGTCCAGTGGCCGCAGCGGGCGAACACCGACAGGTCGGCGTCGGCCAGCGCCCGCACCATGTTCCAGGACACCTCGACCGGGATGACCTTGTCCTCCCGGCCGTGGATCAGCAGGGTGCGGGTCTTGATCTCGCGCACCTGCTCCTCGGTGATCCCGAGATTGGCGGCGCCGTGGCGTTCGGAGAACATCTCCTGGTACGTTTCGAACACGCGGGGCTCCATCGACGCCTCGTAGCGCGTGCGCACCAGGTCGTCGGTGATGATCGACGGGTCGACCGCGAAGCAGTCCAGCAGTAGCTTGCGCATGTTCGCCTCGGACGGCTGGTAGGCGCGCACCGCCTTCAGGCCTTCGGTCAGGGTCATCCCTATACCGGGAGTGCCCATCAGCACCATGCGGGTGATCCGCTCGGGCTGCGCGCCGGCCATCTCCAGCGCGATACGCCCGCCCAGGGAGTTGCCGACGATCGCCGCCTTGCCGACGCCCAGCGAGTGCATGAAGTCGAAGACCTGCTTGGACCAGGCGCCCACGGAGTAGTAGACGCCCTCGGGACGCTCGGTGTAGCCGAAGCCGACCAGGTCCGGGGCCAGTACCCGGTTGCCGGCCGCGGCCAGCGCGTCCATGTTCAGCCGCCAGTTCGCCCAGGCCGACACCCCCGGCCCGGACCCGTGCAGCATCAGCACCGGCTTGCCGTCGCGCGGACCGACGTCGTGGTAGTGCGTGCGGATGCCGCCGGCGTCGATCATCTCGCCGTTCTCGGTGGCTTGGCTGGTCGGGCCGGTCGTGCTGGTCATGTGGACTCCCCGTCGAAGATCGCGAAGCATTTGTTGGAGTTGAAGACATCGGTGATCACGAAGTCCGACCAGCTCATGTTCATGCCGAGCTCGTTCATCGCGCCGGCAAGACAGAACCAGTTCAGCATCTCGTGCTGGCCGGCATCGACGATCTGATTACCGGTCACAGCTGTCCAGGAGCCGTAGTCACCCTGCACAAAGCTGTCGTAGAGCAACTGGTCGGCGTCGGTGTCCGGGCGCAAGTGCCAGGCTTTGTCGTTGAGGAAGGCGTGCGACCAGCTCGAACTGGCGATCAGTGCGACCCGGCGGTCGGTCTTCGCCATCGCCCGCGCGACCGCCGCGCCTAGCTGGAAACACCGTCTCGGGGAGGGGCCGACCGGGTCCAGACGCTCGTCGTGGATATCGGCGAATCGTGCCAGACCGCCTCTCCTGGCGATCACGTGCGGGCCGTAGCAGTTCACGGTGATTGGAAGGATCATGTATGGAAACTCGGTGCCGGCGTTGTCGTAGTCCAGGTACAGCTGAGTATTGGTGATCGCGTGTGGGAAATGGCCACCCTCCCGTCTGCGGTAGCTGTAGGCGACATCGAAGTCGTCCTCGAGCAGTTCACTAGCCAACAGCCGTGCGCCGTCTTCATCGCCTCGCAGAGTGAAGGTCATGTCATCGGGCCGACCCCACACGTTGGGCGCACCTCGCTCGTTCGTTAACTCGAACGGGCAGACCTCCGTCTCGCCGTAAGCCAGCACGCAGAACGGTGGTACAGCCTCCTCACGGAAGTTCTCGTACTGGTCGTCACCCCACACCACCAACACATCGGGCTCGAACGCGTCCAGCGCGCTCCGGCAGGCCGTGAGGCCCGCGCGCAGCTGCTTGCGGTGGCTCGCCGCTGCGGCGGTACCGCCGTCGTCCGCCCATTCCTGACGCATGAGCTGGGGCCAATTAGCCGGATCCTTCTCCACCAGCGGGATGCCAGGGTCGGCCAGGGTCCAGCGCAGCAGGTCCGCCATACGGCCATCGGCAACCGCTAGCAACGGGTAGTGGGTCAAGCCCAAGCCCAGAAACGCACCCATACCTGCTCCTCACATATTCTCCGTCGTTGCTCGTGCGACCCGGGCACTTAACCGATACTGCGGCTCAGTTGCTGATTGGAGCGTTAGGCGACATACCCCAGAAAATCTGACTCGTCATCACTCCAAGCACGTGGATGAGCACCATGTTCAGCATCATGGATTTGGCGGTGGCCTTTCCTACACCGACAGGTCCTCCGGATGCCGTGAATCCGTAGTAACAGCTGACCAAGACCACCACGGTCCCGTAACTCATTACTCGGAGTTGGACGAATAAGAAGTCGAGAGGGTTCTGGTAGGACCAGAAGATGTAGAGGTACCCACCCGCTGAGACGTTTGCGAGCTGGACCACAGCGACCAGGTACATGGCGATGTAGGTGACAGCTAGGCCCACCGTGAACAGGAACGGAATCGCAATCCAAGCAGCGAGAATACGGGTGCCGACAAGATAAGTACGGGATTTCACCCCCATGACTTCCATGGCGTCGATCTCTTCCGCGATTCTCATGGAGCCGATCTCCGCGACGAGACCGCAGCCGACCTTCGCGGCGAAGATGTAGCCCCACATGTAGGGGGACATCTCGCGGAATCCACAGTAGGCGGTGAACACACCGGAGTAGATCGGAGCGCCGACCTGCTTGAGTGTGTAGCTGGCCTCCGTGGCGCACATCGACCCGATGACGAATTGCATGCCCCAGATGATCAGGCCGCTGGAGAGGATCAGGACGCCGGCCTGGTGGATGACCTCGCTGGCGTATTTCCGTACCTCTGGCAGCTGTCGGACGACGGTCCCGGAGAACTTGACGATCTCACCCAGGTTGCCCAGGGCCTCGATGAAGATCGAGTCGCTGCGCTCGCTCGACCGCACGGTCGACGGCTTCGGCTCTGCTGGCGGCCCGTCCTTGCCCCGGGCGGTATTAACAATGGTCATTTGACCGAGTCCTTTCCGATCACCGGAAGACCAGCATGTCGGGATTGAGACCAAGCATCAGCTGGGTGAACATGAAGTTGAAGATGTAGATGGCCGCGAATGCGATGACGACGGCCTGATTGACTGCACGTCCCACTCCGATCGGTCCACCTTTTGCCCGATAGCCCTTGTAGCAGCACACCAAGCCGATGAGCAATCCGAAGATCGTCGTTTTCAACACGCTGCCGGCGATGTCGGTGGTGGTGGCGTTCGCCCAGAAGTTCCCGAAGTAGGTGGCCGTGGTGGCGCCCAGCTCTAGCGCGGCGAGCCATCCGCCGATGACGCCGCAGACGAGTGCCGCGATGTCGAGAAAGCCGGTCATAATCGTCAAAGCGATGACTCTGGGGAGAATGATCTCACGCACCGGGTCGACGCCGAGGATCTCCATTGCGTCGAATTCCTCACGGATTCGACGTGCGCCCAGATCGGCGGTCATGGCGGTACCCATGACACCGGCGACGACCATGGCGTTGATCCACGGGGCGAACTCTCTGACGCTCGCCATGAGGAAGAACGAACCAAGTCGCTCGGGAATCCCAAACAGGAGGTAGATGTTCCCGCCCTGCAGGCCCGGCGCGGCGAACCCGAACGCGGTCGTCGACACCGCCATCGGGATCCAGCAGAGTTTCAGGGTCTCGTAAGCTTGGTACCGAGTTTCTGTCCAGAAACCGTACGGCTTCCTCACCACGCCGATCACGAGCTGGCAGAAGAGCATCGCCATCTCACCGGCTTGCTGCAATCCTCGCGCGAACGGACGCGCCGCGGACTTTCCCACTCGTGCGGTTGCCCGCGGTTTCGACACACGCACGGTGGTCGTGCGGGGGGTCACGGAGTTCGTTGCTTCAGCCATCGTCGGAGACCCTCGTCGATCTGGCTCGCATGGTTAGGCTCTTCACGCTTCTCTCCTTTCTTCTCGATGTCGTTGTTAGGATGAACAACATGCGGTGATCCACAGAATGAGTGTGGCAACGCCGCCGCTGACCAACGGAATCTGTGAGCCGATCATTAGCTTCCCCTTGCGGGTCTCAATGTGAAGCAGATAGCACGGGGCCACGTAACGCTATTGAAAGATTAGTGTTGCGCGGCTGGAAGCTTGAGGTCGTAGTAACGGCTGGAGGAGAACATGCAGCCGGTCAGGAGGCGCTCGACACTGCCGAGTCCGCCCCCTTAGCGAGGGTCACCCAGATCGGCCAGCCAGCCTCGCGATTCTGCGCCATCGCCATCGCCTGCTCCGCCGGCGAGGCGAAATGCGTGTCCCAATGCTTAAGGCGAGGCTTGGCAATGTAACGCTCCCACACCGGCGGGACTAGCGCGGTAGCGAAGCACAGGAACGCGCTCGGCATCTGGGCGCCGTCGATCCGGGGCTTAAGCTCGTAGAACTGGTGCTTGCTATCGAAATGGTGGTCGATGTGGTTGGTAATCTCTAGCCCGACCGGGCGGATAATCGCGCCCAGGTGGTTCCACGCGTGATGGATTCGTATCGGAGCACCGGGTACTCGGACCATCCCGTAATGCTGCAGGTAGTTGAATCCTTCAACGAGTAGTTTGGCAAACAGCATCGCGCCGGCCGCGGCCACTAGACCCGGCGCGCCCGCGACCAGGGCGGTCGCCGCCGCCAGCAGACCGATCAGACCCAGCTCGACGTACACCGCGTTCTTCGGGTGGAAGATCGACAGGTCGCGCTTGCGCAGCGCCATCACGCTGGTCATCGCCCCGTCCTTCCAGGACCCATACGATGCCTGCCACATGAACGTGTAAATGTTCTGGCCCCGCGAGGGAGTGTCGCTGTCGGCTGGGGTGCACAGGTCGATGTGGTGGGTCAGCTTGTGCCCAACATCGCGGTTCGGGTCCAGGTAGAACGTGCCACCTATCTTCGCCAACGCCCGGGGGGCCCAGTGCCGGCGGTGCATCAACTCGTGGGCGACCGGCAGACCCGGCACCGCCCCGACCCAGCCGACGGACAGGATCATGCCGACCAGGTTGAGGATGGAAAGCGTCGAGTCGCCACTCGCCCAGCGTCCGAGCTGGAGCAGGAACAACGCCCAGAGTCCGACCATTAGAGGCACGTGCACGAACGCGGGCACGTTCGCCACGATCCGCCCGGTTCGCGTGTGGACAGTGCGGATCCCGTGATCCGACGGCAAGATCAAGTCTAGGGCCATCAGCACCGGAAACGTCCCGATGCCCAGCCAGACCCAGCCGCCGCCGAGCCACAGTCCCAGCATCGCCACACCGACCACCATGGTCGCTAGGTAGTAGCGCAAGGCGTCCATCCGCATCCTTCCTGGGCCATCACGTTAGATGAATTTGTTCATCCACCTCGTAGGTAGAATGTCGACGAATGAGGCTCCCGTCAATGCCTGGACGGATAATTCGCCCGACAGGTCAGTCGATCTAGTGTTCGACAGCGCGCTCGGGCGCGCGACGACGCTACGAGGCGATAAATCCGCGCTCAACCCTGAGGTGGGGGCAGGTAGTCGAGCGAGCGCCGAGTCCGCATCGGCGTCGTCCCCGAGGACGAGCTGGATCATGGTGCCCGCGATCTCGTCTGGATCGTCGTGAGCGGGGTCAAACCACTTGTAGAACCAGCTGGTCATGCCCAAGCTGGACTCATTGCTCACCGTGCGTACCTGGTGGGCAATGAGTGCCGCCAACTGATGGCGCGAGTCGGCGATGTCGGCCAGCTCGTCGAGCCGTTGGAGCGCCACGCTGAGCGCGCGGTCGAAGATGTGAGGTACAGCAACTGGGCCTTGTTGCGCAGGTAGTGGCACAGACTCGCCCTGCGCAGATCGAGGGCCGCCGCGACGTCGTCCAGCGACCCGGAGTCGTATCCCCTGTTGTGGAAGACCTCGATTCCGGTCTCGATGATGTCCTCGAGCCGTTGCATGTACTCCGGCGACGATTCGGCGGCGCGCGGGACAGGTCGAGCCCCGGGCCCTCGACTGCGATCGACTCGTCGCCGATCGTCGCCCCGAAGTAGGGCACCAACCTCGCGGTTCCGGCGCCTGACGGGCTGCCGATGAACTGTTCCAGGGCGCTGAGCACGGTTGAGGAAGCGTTCAGGTCCTACTCCAGCAGCGTCCTACCCTTGGATTCTTCTCGCACCGCGACTCCTCGGTGTGAATCTGCCGACGAATAGGCAGAATTAGTATTGGGGGGCATGCCCCTGTCAGGGCGGTCTGGATCTGGTTCAACATAATTCGACCGACGCAATCGTTGCTTGCATCGCCACCACGATCTACGTCCGGTCAAAGGAAGACCACCGAGGAGGGGCCATGAGCGTGCTGCAGGAGTCGCAGCGGGTGTGCCGCGAGGGTGACACGGACATACCCGGAGAGTTTCGCGAGCTGCTGGTTCGGATGCTCGGCCATCACCTGGAGAACTGCACCAACCCGCACTACACGGCGCGGCTGAGCAACCTGTGGGACAAGTGCATGACGTTGGCCCGCTCATGGCGCAAGAGGTCGAGCATGGGGTGATCATCGCCCGGATCCTGGAGGGCCTCGGGGTGGGCCGGGTGGACGCGCCGATCAAGCAGTAACTGCTCCATCTGTCGATCGACACCTTCTGCGACCTGGCTTTCTTCCACGGCCTGGGTGACCAGGTCGGCTGCTACATCGGCGAGACGTGGGAGGGGCTCCCTACGAGCCGCTGCTCTCGGTGGCCGAGCGGCTGCACAAGGACGAGATCTTCCACGCCACCCTGGGCCTGAGCAACCTGAAGCGGGAGTGCTCGACGCCCGAGGGGCTCGAAGAGGCCAACGAGAAGATCGAGATTTGGTAGCCGACGGCGCTGGACATGTCCGGCAGGTCCGACTCGACCTCACCCAGGCCTACGTTCGTTGGGGGCTGCGCAGGAAGAACAACGAGGACCTGCGCAACGACTACATCGGTGACACGCGACCGCTGCTCACCGCACTCGGGATTGTGGTACCGGCCGACCGCGAATTGGTGCTTCCTGTGAGGGGCCGCCGATGAACACCACGGGCAGGACGCCGCAGTCGACCCGATCACGGCCCGCCTCGCCGGGAAACCGGGCCGGGCCGGCGGCTGGCAGGTCCGCGCGACCAGGCCGGACCTGCGGGTTGCGCTGTTCGACGTCTCGCTCTCGCGCTATCACGAGTACTTCGTCGCGGTAGGAGAGCGGTCGGTGGCGATCACGGTGTACGACACCGAGCGACGAGACGCACCCGGAGCCGCAGATGTTCACCTTCGCCAAGCCGTACGGCTGGCGGAATGATCTCACCGACGACGAGGCGCTACTGCAGGTGTGGCAGGCCGGCGGGTAGAGCGATGACGCCGGCCCGCTTCACCGTCCAGGGGCCCGTAACGGCAGCCTGGGTCGACGGCGATGTTTCGGATGAGCTCGGTGACAGTGAAGGTGCGCGCACCGGCGCCGGTCCTCGCGTAGCGCGCCGAGGACCTCGGCCAGCGCCTAGCGCGGTCGCCGCCGGCTACCGCACCTACTACACCACCACCGCGGATCTGGTGGCTCGCTGCCACCGCGCCGCGCCGGAAGGCCGGTGGACCACCTGCATGCGGTTCTTCGCCGGATCCCAAGTGTTGATCATTGACCTATATCGACACCGCATAGTCGCAGACTTTCGAGGAACGAGGACTTTGTCCGGTGGGTGTGGTAGTGGCCGGGCCGCGCGGATCCAGGAGGGGCGAGGGCGAGTGCCCTCTCCTTGAAGGGCATGTCGGCGTGGACGTAGGCGTCGGTGGACCGGACTCCGGCTTGGCCGAGCCAGACGCGATTACGGAGGTGCAGACGCTGGCTTGGAGCAGCGACATTGCGCAGCTGCCGCGCAGGACGTGCGGGTGAATTCGTTTGCTCCGCAGGGATGGGCATCGTTGCGGGGCGGTGGCGGCGTGGGTGCTGACCCGCAGGACGATCGCGTCGCGGCTGAGCCGCCTCCCCGTGCGGATCGGGAACAGCGGGTCACCCGCGGCGTCGATCCGCCTGTTCGAGCTCATCCCGCGCGGAGCTGAACGTTTTCGGGCAGTGCGGCTACTGGACGCAGATCGAACGCTCCGACAGCTTCAACCACCGGGTTAGCCACTTCCTGCAGCGTAGCTCACGATCCGCAGTAGGCCTTGTCCAGGAAGCGGTCGGCGTGGAAGAAGGCGGCATCGGTCCGCATCGAGCGCATCTGCTCCTCAACCGCGTCGACCATCGGCGGCGGGCCACAGACATAGGCATCACAGCGGGTAAGGAACTCTGCGTCCAGCTTGGCGATGGCATCGGTAACCAGCCCGCGTGCTCCCTGCCACTCACCGTCGCTCGGTTCCTCGGAGAGTACCGGGAGGACGTGCAGGACCTGGCCCCATTGCTGGGCCAGCGCCTCCAGCTCGGCCATGCAGTAGAGGTCGCGACTGCTGCGCGCACCGAACACCAATACGGACTCGCGCATGCTCCCGGCGTCGTGCGCGGCCTCCAGCAACGCCTTGACCGGTGCAAGGCCGCTGCCGCCGGCCACGCACAGCACCGGCGCCTCGGCCGGGCGCAGCCACAGGTTGCCGAACGGCCCCCGGACTCGCAGCTCGGTGCCGGTCCGGTCCTGCTCGAAGAGCCATTCGGTGAACTCCCCGTCGGGGGTCCGCCGGATGAAGAAGCGGAGCAGGTCACCGGAGCCTCGCGTGGGGGAGTGTGCGAAGGAGTAGGCCCTGGGCCCGGACAGGTGCGGCAGGATCAGCTCCGCGTACTGCCCGGCCGTGTAGTCCAGCGGCTCGGCAGTGGCGACCTCGAGAGCCACGATGTCGTGGGTGAGCGGGGTCTGACTGACTACCTTCCCGTCGACCTCGATCAACGGATGGTCGGGCATGTCCGCTAAGCCCGGGACCTCCAGCTCCACCGAGGTCTTGGCGATGCTCTGGCAGGCCAGCACGTAGTTGGCCCGCAGCTCCTCGGCGCTCAGCGTAATCGCCGACTCTATAAGCTCGCGGACCTTCCCGGAGACCAGCCGCGCTTTGCAGCTGCCGCAGGTACCCACCGTGCAGCTGTGCGGAAACGGGATTCCCGCCGCAAGCGCCTCGTTCAGGATTGAGTCCTTGCGGGTGACCGGGAAGGACTTCCCGACCGGCTGCACGGTGACCACCGTGGCGTCCCGCTCACGCTTGAAGAAGGCCACTGACCTTCGCCTCTCACTCGTCGACCCGGTACGTCCTGTGCTGGACATAATTTATTCATTCGTCTCGTAGAGAGAATGCCTGGCTTGGCGCGCCGCCGTCAAGTCGTCGGTCCCAGAAATGACGCCTGAACCACCGTGGCGACGGATCGCGTGGCGCTACCGCGCGGGCAGCGGCGCGCTGGTCGGTGACCAGTTATTCGGTGCGGGTAGGTAGGCGAGCGCCGAGTCCGCATCGGCGTCGTCCCCGAGGATGAGCCGGATCATGGTGCGCGCGATCTCGTCGGGATCGTCGTGAGCGGGGTCAAACCACTTGTAGAGCCAGCTGGTCATGCCGATGATCGCGTGGGTGGCCTGCCGGGGATCGACGTCGCTGAGCTCACCGGCCTCGATCGCGCGTGTGACCATCGCGGTGATCCGCCGAACGTACTCGCGCTCCTTATGGATGATCTGTTCGGAGAAGGTGTCGTCGAGCCGGGGGCGCTGGTCGAAGAACACCGCGAACAAGCTGGGCTCATTGCCCACCGTGCGTACCTGGTGGGCAATGAGTGCCGCCAACTGTTGGCGCGAGTCGGCGATGTCGGCCAGCTCGTCGAGCCGTTGGAGCGCCAGGCTGAGCGCGCGGTCGAAGATGAGGTACAGCAACTGGGCCTTGTTGCGCAGGTAGTGGTACAGACTCGCCCTGCGCAGATCGAGGGCTGCCGCGACGTCGTCCAGCGACCCGGAGTCGTATCCCCTGTCGTGGAAGACCTTGATTCCGGTCTCGATGATTTCCTCGAGCCGTTGCAGGTACTCCGGAGAGGGCTCGGTCAGCCTCGGGCGACCCGGGCGCCGGCGTGGCATGTCGCTCGTCGACCCGTCGTCCGCATTGGGCATTGGGTATTCCTCCAAGATCACGCACTGGGCTACATCAACAACACGAGCTATTCGGTGTTCCTCGCATTGACGTTCAGGGGTCGCCCGGCGGACACTCGCCCGGGAAGAGCTCGTCGACATGCCCCAGGTAACCCAGCGCGAGGAACAGGTAGTCCTCGGTCATCTCGAGAGCTCGGGCCACCGCCGGCGAGACCGCGCGTTGCCGCTCGAGGAGCAGTTGCCCGCGCAGCGCCAGCAGTCGTTCGCGCTGCACGTCGACCGCGGCTCCGAGGCTGTTCGAGGCGAGATTGGGCGTGCGCTGCGTCGACTGGTCGCTCTGGGTTGCCATTTCACTCACTCTGTGTCCCGGTCATCGGGTTACCCCTTTGGTCTAGCGCAGCGCCTAAACGCTCGTCCGTCGTGCGGGAGTCGAAGATTCGTCTTGTCTTCAGCTCGTAACGAGGCAGAGCGCCTACTTCCACGACCTCGATTTCCAGGCGAACGCCGATATTGTCCCGGAGATGGCCGGCGAGACACGCGGCCAGCTCGTCACGATTGCCTGATTCGGACGCTGCCTCGACCTTGACCAGCAACCGATCCATGCCGTCGACTCGGCTGATGTGCTGCTCGTAATGTTGCGATAGCCCAGCTACCTCGCCCACCAGATTCTCCACGGCGGTCGGATAGACGTTGACCCCCCGAATGGTGACCATGAAGTCGGTGCGGCCGAGGACGCTTCCGGGGAAGTGCTTCCACGTCCACCCACAGCCGTGGTCCGGATCCTCGTTGATCCGAACCAGGTCGTGGGTGCGGTACTTGATGAAGGGCTGGGTGAAATGGGTGTAGCTGGTGATGACGTGCTCGCCGGCACTGCCCGACTCGGTGATCGGCTCGTCGGAATCCGGGTCCACGGAGTAGGAGTGGCAGACGTCCTCGATGGAATGCACTCCGCCACCCCACTCCTTGCACGACTGGCCGATGAACAGGGCCTCTCCGACGCCGTAGGCGTCGTGGATGAGGTCGACCCCCCAGACTTCCTTGAGCTTGTTCCGGGTGCCCGGTATGGAGAATCCGGCCTCGCCCCCACCGGCCAGCATCCGCACCCCCGCCCGGCGGATGTCGAGGCCCTCGCGCCGTGCGATCTCGGCCAGGTGGAGGAGGTAGGTGGGCGTGCCGATCACGATCGTGGGCCGTCGCTCGAGGATCTGTCGAACCCGTTGGGCCCCTGAGACACCGCCGCCCGAGACAATGGTGAGGCCGAGGTTCCGCGCCCCCCAGTAGTAGCTCCACAGCCCGATCCACATGCCGAAGTCGAAGCAGAAGTAAATTGAGTCGCGCGCGCGGATGCCGTAGTCCCACAGTCCGTAGCAGTACTGCGAGCCCGCTTTGTGCATCTCGTACTGGGTGAACGCCTCGTTGAGGAATCGACCGGTGGTCCCGGTGGTGTGGAAGTATTGCTGCCAGCGTTCCTGGCCCAGTGCGAGACCACCAAAGCCGCTCTCCGTCGCCTCCTGGTCGCCTGTGTAGTCGGGTTTGTCCGTGAACGGCAGCCGACGGTGGTAGTCGTCCCAGGTGCGGATGTCACCCGGCTTGATGCCGGCGTTGTCATAGATTCGCCGGTGCAGCGGGGAGTTCTCGTATGCCCATCCGACGAGATGTCGAATCCGGGATAGGTGCAACGCGTCGAGCTGCGCACGGTCGGCGGTCTGTGTCGCCCGGTTCCAGTAGCGGTGATCGGGCTCGGTGGCGGGGTGCACGTCGTCTCCTCGCTATCGGCTAACGGGCCTCCCACTGGGGAGGGCGCTTGTCCAGGAAGGCCTGCGCTCCTTCACAGTGGTCCTTGGTCGTTTTCAGCACACTCTGGCCGAGGCGCTCAAGCCGCCTGTCTGTTTCGGCATCGACGTCGGTGCAGGTGTTGAGCACAAGCTTCGCCATGCCGAGGGCAAGGGAGGAGCCACCGCGCCCGGGCGGCCGGCCATCGCCCGCGCCGCAGCGAGCGCACCGCCGGTCTCCACCACCTCAGTGACGAGGCCGATCTGCTCCGCGCGCGGGCCTCGCAGCGTGCCGCCGAGCATTACCAGTTCGTTTGCCCTGACCAGACCAACGTAACGAACCAGTCGTGAGCTCCCACCGGAGCCGGGTACCAGCCCGACCTTGGCCTCGGGCATGACAAAGCGTGCGCCATCGCCGGCCACCAGGAAGGCGCAGGACAGCGCGAGCTCGAAGCCGCCGCCGGCCGTCATACCGTCAACAGCGGCGATCACGGGGGCCTCCATGGATTCGTGGTGTCGAAGACGTCGTGGATTCGTCGTACCTGGGCACGGAACATCGGGTGCCCAGCGCGGTCAGGTCGCCCATGCCGCCGACGTCCTCTCCGGCGGAGAAGGCGCGGTCCCCGGCACCGCGATGATCAGTACCCGGACATTCGGGTTGAGAGCGGTGTCCTCCACCGCGTCGCGCATGTCCTGGCGCATTTGGGCGTTCCAGGAGTTCATCCGATCCGGACGGTTCAGCGTCAGGACCCGTACGTCGTTGGCCTCGTCGTCGACGATGACGAACTCATATCCCATCGGCCGTCCCCAGCTCGAGCGTCACGGTGGCTACTGCGGTGCCGTCCGCCTTGTTTACCTGCACGCCGCTGTCGGTGGGTACCACTATAAGTTCGTCGCCCGGGAACACCGGCGCCGACAGCCGGGCCTTCGCCGACCGCAGGGCCTGTGGCCCGAGCTGCTCGACCACCGCATCCAACGCGAGGGCGATGGTCAGCGGCCCATGGGCGACGGTAGGCCGGCGGACTTCGCGGCCTTGTCGTCGATTTGCACCGGATTGAAGTCGCCGACCGCACCGGCATACCGCGCGATCTGAACACGGCTCACCGGTCCGCGGCTGCGCTGGTTCAGATCCATCACTTGCTCCCTCGTTCGATGAAGGTGACTCGCTGGCGCTGCACGAGAGTGCCCTGTGGGTCGGTGAACTCGGCGGAGATTGCGCCGTACTGGTGGGCGCCCTTGGTGTAAACGTCCCCGACGGCGACCCTCACGTGGACCGTCTCATCTGCGGTGAACGGGCGGTGCCAGCCGTACTCCAGATCGGCCAGCAGCGCGCGGGTCAGATCGAGCCCTAGGCCCTCGACTGCGATCGACTCGTCGCCGATCGTCGCCCCGAAGTAGGGCACCAACCTCGCGGTTCCGGCGCCTGACGGGCTGCCGATGGACTGTTCCAGGGCGCTGAGCACGGTTGAGGAAACGCTCAGGTCCTGCTCCAGCAGGGTCGTACCCTTGGATTCTTCTCGCACCGCGACTCCTCCATGTAAATCTCCCGATGAATAGGTCGAATAATTGCTGGAGAGCTCACCCCCGTCAAGAGCGGTCTGGAGCCGGCTCAACAGAATTCGACCGACTAGACCGTGGACTTCGATGAGGGTGCGCCAGTCGCGCCTTGGCAAGCGTACCGACCAGGGACGATTGACCGGTCCTGGCGGGTGCGGCGATGACTTCGACCGCCGCCCCGGAGGGGGATGCCGTGCACCGCCGCTTCCTGGTCGGTGCCAAACGGCGTCCGGGCGGCCGCCCTGCCCTCGATGAGTGCGTGGACCTTGTCGACGGCCAATACCGGTGCGTCGCGCCGTACCGCCGCCGCGCGCAGCTCCTTCTCCCCGCGCATCTGCGCCTCGGTGGCATAGCGCTGGACGCCGGGCTTGCTGAACACCAGCACTGCGACGGCCTCGCGGCGTTCCTGGCGTGGAAGCTCGAGGATGGGCGCCGGGTGCCGAGCGTGTTGTACGGCCTGCATCGACGCGGCGGCCAAACGGGAGTGGTGGGTAGACGCGGCACACGCCAACCGCGAGCCGGCTGGCGACTGCGGCGGAACCGCGAGCCCCTTGACAAGCTGCCGCCATCGAGTACATTCTACCGATGCGTCGCCTGAATAAATGACTCGCTCGCGGGAGGCCCAGCAGCCGCCAAGATCAGCATCGGGGGTGTTCCCCCTTGGCCGGCAGGTCCGTCTCGCTTGCTTTGCTCGGAAGGAGTGATCGATGACGGTCGTGGTGGGTCTGTCCAAGCCTTCGGGTGTTCCGAGCTTCGAGGTGGATTTCCACGCGGTGGGGACCCTCGGTGAGGACCCTTACCCGATGTACGCGGAGATGCGCGACGCCGGCCCCGTGGTGTGGCTGGAGAAGTACGGGTACTACGCGTTCCCCCGGTTCGCCGAGGTATCGGGCGCGCTCAAGGACTGGGACACCTTCACCTCTGGGGCGGGCGTGGGCTTCAACGACCCGTTCAACTCCGTGCGCTCGAGCAGCCTGCTGTCCCATGGCGAGCAGCACGACGAGATCCGCTGGATCGAGACCCGGCCGCTGATCCCCGAGCGGCTGGCCGGGTACCAGTCGACCATCAAGGAGTACGCCCGCGACCTCGTCGACGGTCTCGCCGAGCGTGGAACCGTGGACGGCGTGCTGGACATCGCCGCGCGGCTCCCCTTGGACGTGGTCACAGATCTGGTGGGTCTGGACAACGCCGGCCGGCAGAACCTGCTGCAGTGGGGCATCGAGGCGTTCAACATGGTCGGCCCGATGCACTCGCCGCTGACCGAGAACGCGTTCGTGGCGTGGCAGGGATTCATGGAGTACGCGGCCGAGAACGTGCCGGACAAGGCGAAGCCCGGCGGGTGGGTCGAGGAGCTCTACCGCAACGCCCGCGAAGCCGGCTGGGACGACGAGTTCACCCGCGGCGTGATGATCGACTACGTGGGCCCTAGCCTGGACACCACGATCCACGCGATCAGCACCGGCTTGCTGCTGTTCGCCCAGCACCCGGAGCAATGGGACAAGGTGCGGGCCAATCCTGGCCTGCTCTCCAAGACCGCGATCGTGGAGATCGTCCGGATGGCCACACCCATCCAGTACTTCACGCGGTCCGTGACGACGAACGTGGAGGTCGGCGGGGTCACCATCCCTGAGGGGTCGAGGGTGGTGATCATGTACGCGTCGGCGAACCGGGACGAACGCCAGTTCCCGAACCCCGACGTCTTCGACGTGGAGCGGCGCGCCGCCGAGCAGGTCGCGTGGGGCGGCGGCAAGCACACCTGCATCGGCAAGGCGCTGGCCCGGATGGAGATGCTCGCGTTGTTCGGGCTGCTCGCCGAGAGGTTCGAGCGGTTCGAGGCCGGCGCCCACTGCTACAACGTGAACAACATCGTGCGCGGGCTGGAGCACCTGGAACTCAGTCTCATCCCGGCGACGACCGCGGGCACCGCGGCGGTCGACGGCCCGGCCGACACCCGCTGCCCGCGCTACCAGGGAGACCACCGATGAAGATTCGGTCGCTGGGATACCTCTGCGTGCAGTCACCGGAGGCAAAGGAGTGGACGCGCTTCGGCCCTGAAGTACTCGGGATGGCACTGACCGACGATCCGCTCGACCGCCCGGACACGGTGTCGCTCACCGTGGACGACCGGCCGGGCCGTCTGCAGGTCAGCGTCGGGGAGACCAACCGGTTGGACCGCGTGGGGTGGGAACTGCAGAGCTCCGACGCCTTCGAAGCGGCTATCGCGGAACTTGAACAGGCCGGGGTCACAATCGAACGAGGCAGCGACGAGGACCGCGTCCGGGCCAGAGTGCGTGACCTAGCCGGGTTCACCGACCCTTCGGGGTTGCGTCACGAGATCTTCTGGGGTCAGCTCCTGGTGCCTGGCTCGTTCCGCCCGGGGCGGGCCATGTCGGGGTTCGTCACCGACGCACAGGGCCTGGGCCACGTGGTCCTGGTAGTACCCGATCTCGAGGAGTCGCTGGCCTTCTACAAGAAGCTGTTGGGCTTCGTCGTGAGTGACGAGATCGACTTGTTCGGCAACCGGATGGTGTTCTTCCACGTCAACTCCCGGCATCACACGTTAGCGTTGATGGGCATCCCTGGGCAGCGCGGCCTGCACCACCTGATGGTCCAGACCAACGACCTGGACGACGTCGGGACGGCGCACGATCTGTGCCTGGATCGGGGGCTGCCGCTCGCCATGACGCTGGGTCGCCACACCAACGACCACATGCTCAGCTTCTACGTCCGTTCCCCGAGTGGTTTCGAGGTCGAATACGGCTGGGGCGCGAGCACCATCGACGACGACGATTCGTGGTCGGTCACGCACATGGTGAGCCCGAGCATCTGGGGCCACCGTCCCGGCGACGCGCCGCCGCCCGGATGCCTCGAGCCGGTCGACCAGGGAGGAATCGGATGACCACCACCGTGTCAGCGCCCACAGTGCCAGTGCACCCGTGGGTCGAGCCGACCAGGGTGCACCGCAATGCCTACCTCGACGAGACGTTGTTCGAGGAGGAGATGCGCCGGATCTACTACAAGACCTGGATCTACGTAGGCCACGAGAGCGAGGTGGCCAACGCCGGGGACTACAAGACGACGTTCATCGGCAAGCAGCCCGTGATCGTCTCCCGCGACGAGGACGGCGAGATCCATGTCCTGATGAACCGGTGCATGCACCGGGCGGCGACCGTGTGCCAGGCGGCGTCGGGCAACTCCAACTTCTTCCGCTGCGAGTACCACGCGTGGACTTACCGCAACAACGGGGAGCTGGTGGCTCCGACGTTCAGCGGCGGCTACGACCCCGCCGACCTCGACCCCGGCAAGTACTCGCTCGCCCGTGCACCCCGGGTGGACAGCTACCGGGGCCTGATCTTCGCCAGCCTCGCTGGCGAGGGTGAGTCCCTGCCCGAGCACCTCGGGCGGGCGACCGAGTACATCGACGGAACGTTCGACCTCGCCCCGGCCGGGACCGTCCGGCTCGGAGCGGGAACCCACAAGTACAGCTACGGGGGCAACTGGAAGCTGCAGAGCGAGAACGGGGTCGACGGCTACCACCCGAACTTCGTCCACCGCGCGTTCATCGAGACCAGCCACTTCGGCCTCAAGGTCTTCGGCGGCAAGTCCAAGGGCCGCGCCGGATCCTTGGGGCGGGGGCACGGACTGCTCGACATGCGACCCATGATGGAGCCGATGATGCGGACCAAGCTGGAGACCCCGCAGGGCCAGGTATTACTCGAGCAACTGACCCAGCGCATGGGCAATCGCGACCGGGCCGAGAAGACGATCCTCGCAGGGGGAACCGAGGGATACAACCTGGTGATCTTCCCGAATCTTGCGATCATCGGAGCCCAGATCCGGGTCATCCATCCTCGGACGGCGACGTCTACCGAGGTGGAGCTGTATCCGTACCTGCACGACGGCGCGTCCGACGAGATGAACGCGCAGCGATTGCAGCTACACGAGGCGTTCTACGGGCCCGCCGGCGGCGGGGGACCCGATGACGTGGAGATGTTCGATCGCGTCGCGCGCGGGCTGGCGGTCGAGGGTGTGGAGTGGCTGCCGTTCCTGCGTGGACTTCGCCGCGAAGAGATCGACGGAGAGGCCCGCTGGGGACACGTCACCGACGAACAGCCCCAGCGAGGTTTTTACCACCGCTGGCTAGAGCTGATGGGAACGCGGACATGACCGGCGTCGACGCGCCACCGACTGTTGCCATCCTGTCTCGCGGGGAGGCTGAGGACTTCGTCCATTCAGAGGTAGCCCTGCTCGATCAGGGGCGCCACGACGAGTGGCTCGACCTGTTCGCCGACGACGGGGTGTACTGGGTTCCGTCCAACACCCTGGATCACGACCCCGGCCGGCACGTGTCGATCATCCACGACACCAAGGAGGCGCTGGCTAAACGGATCATGCGCTACCAGCGCGGCCGACTGGTCCAGGAGATCCCGTCCCGCACTCTGCACCTCGTCGGCAACGTCACCGTCGAACCGCCCGAGCCAGGGTCCGAACTGGTCGAGGTCAGGGCAGGCCTGGCCCTGTTCGAGGTGCACGCCGAACGGAACATCACCTACCCGGCGCACTGCCACTACAGACTGCGCCAGGACAGCGGCCGATGGCGAATCGTCATGAAGAAGGTCGCGTTCCTCGCCAATGACCAGTATTTCGCGAGCCTGGCTTTCCTGTTCTGATGGCCGAAGCTCCCGCTCTGAGCTGGCGACTGAACAACGAGTTCGCGGCCGTCCAGGTCGAGCTGGATACCCGGGCCAACTCACCCCGTCTCAAGATCACCGACCTGCGCAGTGGACAGGTCGGCTACCTCGACCCGCTCGAGCTGGAACGGCTCACCGCCACCCGGCATGCGGACCTGACCTGGATCGTGTCACCCGGAAACGGCGCCTGAGCTGCGTCGAGCCGGGCGACTGACGCACCGGAGGACCTCCCGACTATGACTACTACCAGCTCCGCGGTACTCGTCGAACCTCGCCTGATCGACCTGTGGGATTTCTCGATCCCCGAGATCGGCCCCGACGCCGCCCTACTGAAGGTGGAGGCCACCGGCATCTGCGGCAGTGACTGGGGGCCCTACAACGGGACATGGATGACCGAGCTGCCGCCGCTGGTCCTCGGCCACGAGGTCGTCGGACGGGTGGTGGAGATCGGCGCCGATGCCATGCACCGCTGGGGAGTGGCCGAAGGCGACCGGGTGGTCGTCGAGGAGTCGATACCCTGCGGCACCTGCCGGCTGTGTCGCACCGGCCGCTACCACATGTGCGATCCCCTGCACACGCGAGATGGACTGCGATACGGGCTGACCCCGGCCTCTCTCGGACCTCATATCTGGGGTGGTTTCGGCGAGCACCTGTACGTGCATCCGCGATCGATCGTGCACCGCATGGCCGATTCGGTCCCGGTCGAGCAGGCGCCGCTGTTCATTCCGATCTCCAACGGCATCCGCTGGGTGGAACGCGACGCCGGTACCCGCATCGGCGACACAGTGGTGATCTTCGGGCCCGGTCAGCATGGCCTCGGATGTGTACTCGGCGCCCGCCTTGCCGGCGCGGGAACCGTCATCGTGGTCGGCACCAGGCGGGACAAGGCCCGGTTCGAAGTCGCCAAAGCGCTGGGCGCTGACCACGTGATCGATGTCGCCGACGGCCCCGCCGCGCAGCAGGTCGCCGAGTTGACCAACGGCGAGCTCGCGGACGTCGTGATAGAGGTGACCTCAGGCTCGGCAACGGTGTTGGCAGACGCCGTCGACTCCGCTGCCGTGGGGGCGACGGTCGTGGTCGCCGGTTCGAGAGGGATGGCACCGGCCATTGGATTCAGCCCCGACACCCTCTTCCTCAAGGAATTGACGCTCAAAGGCGTCTACGGCCACGACTTCCTCTCCGTGCGGCGGGCGATCGAACTCATCGAGTCCGGCCGTGAGCCGCTCGAGAAGTTGTGCACCCACACGTTCCCCCTACACCGCGCGGACGAGGCGCTCCGGACGCTCGGCGGCGAGACCGACGCCCCGGACGCCATCCACATCACCGTATTGCCCGACAGGTAACCGACCGATCACAATGTCGGGCAACCGGCTGGTGCGCAATATCTTGGGACCTGTCGGGTTCCAGAACCCGGTCACGGCCGCTGATCTCCGGGTTCAGGCTGCGCGTTCGTACTCGTTGATCAAGCCACCCAGAATCGGTCGGTGTCTGATCCGTCGGTGGGCGAGGTCCGAGACGGAGCGATCGGGGCGTGGCGGGGAGGAGGAGCAGCGCTCGATGTGGCCGCCGACCGTTGTAGTGGGCGCCGTACCGGGCGAGGACCGAGCGCAGGTGCCGCTCCCCGAGCGGCCGGCCACGAACCCGACCGGGACACCGCCCGGTCGATCCTGGCCTATGCCCGCGAGCACCTCGCCCCCTACATGCGGATCCGCCGGCTGGAGTTCACCGACCTACCCAAGACGATCTCCGGCAAGATCCGCCGCGTCGAGTTGCGTGGCCGTGAACACCCCGACGGCTCCCGCATCGACGGCGAGTACCGCGAAGAGGACTTCCCCGAGCTCAGTGAGAACGCCGCGTTCGTATCCCTGTAGAACACCTGCCGAAAGGAGCGCGCGATGCGCCTCGTCGCCGACTACAACAAATGCACCGGCCTGGGAATGTGCGAAGCCGAAGCACCCCGAATTGTTCGAGGTCCAGAACGACGGAACCCTTACCGTCCTGAACGAATGCCCGAGTGCATCCCAGCGGGCCGAGGCCGAGGCAGCCGTCGGAAGCTGCCCCACCGAAGCCCTCTCCATCGTTGAGGACTGACTCCCACCTCCCCACGGCTTCTGGCGGACCTATGGCAGCTCCATCGCTCCCCACCGGACACACACCACCTCGTTGCGACCGACCGGATAGGGCTCGACCCATGACCGGGAAACGGGCATGCGACCCCGCTCAACCTTTGGCGACGGTCGTGATCGAGCTCGGACGCCTGCTCGAGCGGCGGCTCCACAGCGACGTGATCGGCCACGACGTGACCGCGAACCAGTTCATGGCCCTGATCCGGATAGCCAACAGCCCCGGCATCAGCCGAGCCGACCTCGCGCGCGGCCTGCAGATCACCCCGCAGGCGGTCGGCGTTCTGACCGGACAACTACTGAACAAGAAGTTGATCTGCAGAACGGTCAGCCGACCAGGTCTACCGATCGAGCTCACCCTCGCTGACGCCGGTTACCAGATCCTCAAGTCCACCAGAGGGAAACTCGATGACATCACCCAGGAAATGCTCCGGTTATTCAAACCGAACCTGGCCGCCGCACTCGACGGATCGCTGCGCCATCTTCTGATCCATCTCGACTAGAAACCTCTCCACGACCTAAGGAGTCCGCATGCCCATCAAGAGCCGCGGAGCGGTCATCCGCTCAGCGCCCGGCAAGTTCGAAGTCGTCGACCTGGTCGTCGATGACCCCCGCCAGAACGAGATCCGCGTCAAGATGGTCGCCTCAGGGCTGTGCCACTCCGATGACCACATGGCCACCGGGGACATGCCGGTGGCCACCTACCCCATGTGCGGTGGCCACGAAGGCGCGGGCATCGTCGAATCCGTCGGACCGAACACCCATGGGTTCGCCGAAGGCGACAAGGTCGTGTTCTCCTTCCTGCCCTCCTGCGGTAAATGCCGCTGGTGCGCCACCGGCCACCAGAACCTCTGCGACCTGGGGGCCACCCTTCTGGTCGGATCCCGCTGGGACGACCCCACCAGCTTCCGGCTACACCTGGACGACGGAACACCGGTCGGTCAGGCGCTGGGAATCTCAACCTTCGCCGAGATGACCACCGTCGCGGTCGACTCCGCGATCAAGGTCGCCGACGACACCCCGCTGGAGAAAGCCTGCTTGCTCGGCTGCAGCGTCGGCACCGGCTGGGGCTCGGCGGTCAACACCGGCGAAGTCCGGCCCGGTGACACGGTGATCGTGATGGGCGTGGGAGGGATCGGGATCCACGCCGTACAAGGCGCGGTACACGCCGGCGCGACCAACGTGATCGCCGTCGACCCGATCACGTTCAAACGGGAAACCGCGGAATCGCTGGGCGCAACCCACAGCGTGGCGACCATGGACGAAGCCCTGCAGATCGCCCAGGGATTCACCAACGGCCAGGGAGCCGACGTCGCCATCGTCACCGTCGGGGTCACTAACGGCGGCCACGTCGCCGAGGCGTTCAACTCCGTCCGCAAGCAGGGCACCGTCGTCGTGACCGGCCTCGGGGACCTCACCGAGGTAGGCGTGCCGATCCCGATCAGCCAACTGACTCTCTTCGAGAAGAAGATCAAGGGCTCTCTGTTCGGATCGTCGAACCCGGCCGCGGACATCCCGCGCCTGCTCGAGATGTACCGGGCCGGGCACCTGCAGCTCGATCAACTGGTAACGACCGAGTACGCCCTCGAGGACATCGCCCAAGGCTACGAGGACATGCACGCCGGCAAGAACATCCGCGGAGTGATTCGGTTCTAACCCGAGCCTGAAGCGGCGGCACAGTGGGCGTTGCACCTGAACGAGTCGTTGGCGGCGATGGTGGCCGATGATCCGGGGCATTTCCAGGGGTTGGACACGGTGCCGTTGCATGACCCGGGTCGGGCGGTGCAGGTTCTCGCCCGTGCCCATGAGCTGGGTCTGGGTGGGGTGGAGATCGGGACCAACGCCGGGGACCGCGAGCTGGACCACCCGGACCTGCGGGAGTTCTTCGCCGAAGCCGCCCGGCTGGGCGTGGTGGTGTTCGTGCACCCGCTGATCCTGGGAGCCACCTGCGACTGGACGCCGCGGATCACCGGGGCCGAGGTCACCTTCGGCCTCGGCATGCTGACCGACACCGCGATCGCGGCGGCGAAGCTGGTCTTCGGTGGGGTGGTGGAGGACTCCCCGGAGCTGCGGATCTGTCTGGCCCACGGTGGTGGTGGGTTCGTGTGGTCGCTGGCGCGGATCGGGCGGTTGTGGGATGCGGGGGAGCACCATCCGGTGGCGGAGCTGATCCGCAACGTCTACGTCGACAGTGTGGTGTACGACGCGGCGAACGTGGCGTTCCTGCGCGACGCGATCGGGGCGGACAAGATCGTGTTCGGGACCGATTACCCGTTGCCGGCCCAGGACGACCTGGGTGGGGCGGTACTGGCCCGGTTGGACGAGACCGAGGCCGAACAGGTCTGGGGCGGCAACGCCACCCGCCTGCTCAACTGTTGCTGACGCTCGTCTCGCCTGCCCTACACCAGGCAAGATCGATAATCGTGCGACCCGACGATACAGAGGAGCGTCAGATGACCGAAGCCACGGTCGATATCGACACTGCCGCCCGCACCTTCTACGCGGAGCTCGATTCCGGGGACCCTGGGTTCTTCGAACGGCAACTCTCGCCGGACGCCGTCTTCATCTTCAACGACCTCGAACCGGAGGAACCAGACTAAACGATCTTGACAAGCATAGAAGATTTGATGCTGTTGCAGCGCTCGCGGGTGGTTGAAACTGGCTGGGCGTCGCCCGCTGACGTCGTTGACGCTTGGTGCGGGTTTGAGCCCGTATAGAAGATTGACGCTGGGGTCGCCGGGCACGTGCTGCGCTCAGGTGACC
>Ga0310811_10002561_pt1 | contig 22750 bp, 20 predicted proteins | sample YCmetagenome_FD_207642 | JGI IMG/M metagenome (GOLD analysis project Ga0310811, IMG submission 207642) | Soil microbial communities from experimental microcosm in Duke University, North Carolina, United States - YC | ecosystem: Engineered > Artificial ecosystem > Soil microcosm > Unclassified ...
GTGGCGCGCTGGCCGGAGGGCTGGCGCTCGGCGTGATCGAGTCGTTCGTCGTCGCATCGAGCGTTCTCGGCCCCCACTACGCCGACGTGGTACCGCTGACCATCCTGCTGATCGTGCTCGCCCTCGGACGGCGGGGCCTGCGATCGCCGCTGCGTGAGGACCCGGAATGACGGTCGAGCTGGCACACCATCTGTACCTGTTGATCGCGGTGCTGGGGCTCGCGCTGTCCGTCTCGTACGGAGGGCAACCCGTCCTGTGCCAAGGCGCGTTCCTGGCCGTGGGCGGTTTCGGTGTTGTGCATCTGGAACGCGCCGGATTGCCGCTCGCGGCGGCCGTGCTCGCCGCCGCCGCGATCGCGGCGTGCGCCGGCTACCTGGTCGGCCTGCTCACGGCTCGTCTGCGCGGCGCGGAGGTCGCGTTGTCGACATGGGCGTTCGCCTGGCTCGTGTACGCGTTGCTCCGTGCGTTTCCCGCGGTGTCCGGTGGGAGCCAGGGGCTGGTTCGCCCGACACCGGCCCGCCTGAACTCACCGTTCTTCGGCGTGACCGTCACTCTCACCCCGTGGGCGCACGTCGCCGTGGCGGGAACGCTGTGCCTGCTGTCACTGGCCGCCGTGGCCCGGCTGACCCGCGGGCCGGCCGGCCTGGACTGGGCGGCCCTTCGCGAGGCTCCCGCGCTGGCCACGTCCCTCGGGGTGCCGGTGCTTCGCCGCAGGGCTGCTCTCTTCGCCACGACCGCGGCCATCGCGGCGGTGTCCGGCGCGGGCATCACCGTGCTGCTCGGGGTGGCGGCCCCATCCGACGTCTCGCCATTGCTGTCCCTCCAGTTGTTCGTGGCGGCACTGATTGGGGGTACGGCACGGCTGTGGGGGCCGGTGCTCGGCCTGCTCGTGATCGCCGTGATTCCACCGCTGGGCGACGCGCTCGCCGGCGCGGTGGGTCTGCCGGCCGAGGCGTCCGGTGGTGTGCTCACCGCCTTGGCGCTGGTCGCGGTTCCGTTCCTCCGCGAGCCGATCGAACGGCTGGCAGCCCGGTGGCCCGAGCGGGCGGAGCGCCCGCGTGAACCGGTGGAACATTCCGGGGAATCCGCCACCCGCACCGCTTCCCGGGAGGGGGTGGTGTTGGCCGCCCAGGGGCTGGATGTCGGTATCGGGGAGACGGACATCCTCACGGGAGTGGACTTGGAGGTGCGAGCCGGAGAGGTCCACGCGCTCATCGGCCCCAACGGCAGCGGCAAGACGACGGCCTTACGCGCCCTCGCCGGCGCTCTGCGTCCCAAGGGCGGCCGGATTCTGCTGGAGGAGACCGACGTCACCGGGGCCGGCCAGTTCGAGATGGTCAGGAGGGGAGTGACCCGGACGTTCCAGCGCACCGTCGGTCTGGAGCGGCTCTGTCCTCACCGTCAGGTGCTGCTCGGGGTGCGCGGAGGAACACCGGTGCCGTTCGCCGCCATCCGGCACCTTTTCGGAAGTGCGTCGATGCAGGACCACGCCGACATCGCCGACCGCGAGGCATGGAGGGCGCTGCATGTGACGGAACTCGCCCAGCGCGCGTTCAACCGCCCGGGGGCGCTCGGCGCCGGCGAACAGCGTCTCCTGCAGGTGGCCCGGGCCGTCGCGACCGGGTCGCACGTACTCCTGCTCGACGAACCGGCCGTCGGCATGACCGGGCCGGAACGAGCCGCCCTGACCCGTGTCCTGCGTCGCCTCGCGGCAGGCGGCGTGGCCGTCCTGCTGGTCGAACATGACCTGGCGCTGGTGTACGGCGTCGCCGACAGGATCACCGTTCTGGACCGCGGCCGGGTGCTGGCGAGCGGAACCCCCGAGTCGACGGCCGCCGATCCCGCGGTACGCCGGATCTACCTCGGCGATGCCGATCCGTCGTCTACCCGCGCCTGACGTGCTGAGAGGAGACCGCGTGGCGCTGCTCGACATTCGCGGACTGTGCGCCCACCACGGCGCCGCACCGGTGCTGGACGACGTGTCCTTTCACGTCGAGCGCGGCGAGATCGTCGCGTTGCTCGGCGGCAACGGCGCGGGTAAGACGACCGTCGCCCGTGCGGTGTCGGGCCTGCATCGGCCGAGCTCGGGCGAGGTGATGTTCGACGGCCGGGACATCACCCGGTGTGACCCTCGGCGGATCGTCCAGGGGGGACTGAGTCACGTGCCCGACGGCAGACGCGTCTTCCCCAGTCTCACCGTCGAGGAGAACCTGACCCTCGGCGGCTATCTCGACAGCCGCAGGAAGAACGTCGTCGCCGAGCGCCGAGAGGGCGTCTACCGGACCTTTCCACGGCTGGCGGAGCGGCGCGGGCAGCGCGCCGGCAGCCTGTCCGGCGGAGAGCAGCAGATGCTCGTCATCGGCCGCGGCCTCATGTCGGACCCATCGCTGCTGGTCCTCGACGAACCGTCGGCTGGTCTGGCTCCTGCGTCGATCGCCGCGCTCGCCGAGGACATCGCCGCCATCCGGGCCATGGGCACAGCCGTTCTGCTCATCGAGCAACACCTTCAGCTGGCTTTGCGGCTCGCCGATCGGCTTGTCGTGCTGCAGGAAGGTCACGTGATCCTCAGCGGGTCCACCGCGACGGTGGCGGCCGACCCGCGGATCGGCCGGATGTACTTCGGCGACGGCAACCCCTGAAGTGAGCCGCGCCGTTTCCCGGAGGCCCCGATATGCGTCCCCGTGGTGACGGGCGTCAGTCCTGCAACTGATGCACCGAGGGGATGGTGTCGGAGAGCGGGTCGTCGCCGACGGGTTCGAAGACGAAGCCGTGGAACCGGGCGAAGTACATGTCGCTGGGGTTCACCCCCTCGTGCTGGTCGGCCGCGTAACCGCGGTAGTCGCCGTTGGCGCCGGTGATACTGATCTTGTTCAGGGCCTCCATGAGTGGCTCGCCCGGCGCGCCGCTCTCGCTGAGCGATGCGGCGACCAGGTGAACCGCGTCGTAGGAGAACATCGGCCAGTCCGGGGGCTGCACAACTTGCTTGCCGTCCTGGCGGACACCGACCAGATCGACGCCCATCTTCGCCTCGTAGCCGGCGCGGAACTGCTCGAACGGCCCCGGCCCGACCTCGCTGGTCATCCGGAATGAGACGAAGGTGACCTGGTCGAGCCATTCCGGATGCTCAGCGAGGCGCCGGCGGATCAGCGGATCCTCACCGGTGGGCCCGGTGTAGACGGGCACCTTCCAGCCCAGCGCGTGGACGGCCTGGATGGCCGTGATCACGTCGCTCGCGCTCGCCCACACCACGAGCTTGTCGGCGCCCGCCTGTCGCGCGGCCAGCACCTGCGTCGTCAGGTCGGGGGAGCGTGCCGGCGCCTTCTGATCCGCCACCACCCCCACCTCGTCGATCTTGAAGGCCTGTAGCAGCGCCTCCCGGCCCTGCTCTCCGTACGTCGAGTCGTCACTGATTACGCCGACTTTGGGGCGGCTGTTCGCGATGTAGTCGGCGAGCCGGCGCGCCATCGGCTTGTTGGCCGGCGCCATGCGGAAAAGGCTCGGCCAGCGGGACGGGTCGATCAGCGCCTCGCCGCCTTCGAAGCAGATGAAGACCGGCAGGTGCGCGGCGTCGGTGATCGGCGCGATGGAGGCCGCGCCGGTCCCGTCAGTGAGCAGAACGGCCGCGTGGTCGTCGACCGCCTTGCGGGCGTTCGCCGCGGCCTTGGCCGGCGACCCGGCATTGTCGAGCACAGTCAGCCTGACCCGGCGCGATCCGGACGAGGTGGTGACCCCGCCGTGCGCGTTGAGCTCGTCGATCGCGAGCCGCGCCCCTCGTTCGATGAAGGCGTCGATCCACGGCTCTGTGGACATCGGCGCGCTGACCACCACCAGTAGGTCGTCGGTGGACGCCCCCTGTGACCCGCCGCCCGAGCAGGCGGAGATCAGCACGATGAGAGCGGCGACCCACATCGGCACCATCCGTCGTCTGTGGCCACGCCGGCGAACCTGGTAGCGTCGCCGCCCGCGGGCGTATCCGCCCGTTTTGAGGGATTCCTGCCCGATCATGCGCAGGACCTTATCTCACCCCCTGAGGAACCATTTCATGAACATCACACGACTGATCGCTGCGGCGAGCATCGCCGTCGCCGCTGTGGCGTCGCTCGCCGGTTGCGGGGAGACTTCTTCGAACGCCGCTGCGCAGGAAAGCCCCGTGAGCGCGACTTCGGCGGCGGCGAGCCCTGAGGCGGCGGGCAACGGCATCCCCTGCTCGCAGGCCGGCGACCTGACCGGCAAGCCGGACCGGCAGCCGCCCGCGGACCTGCCGGTGCCGTCCGGCGGGCAGGTCTACATGTCCAAGGGGCCCTTCGGCAAGACCGAGCTGTTCTTCGTCGCGAAGGACGCGGATCCCACCAAGCTCGACAGTGTTCGCGACGAGGCCGCGGACGTGCTCGCCAAGGCCGGGTACAAGATCGAGCGCAAGGACCAGGAAGAAGGCTCGGAGGCCGAAGCGCACCTGTCTGGACCTCACGACGTGGCCATTCAGGTGATCCAGCTGTGCGAAGGAAAGGTCCGGGTCAAGTACACGTTGTCGTAGGAGACGAACGCCGGCCCGTGGCTTCCTACATTTGTCGCACGAGACCCTGACGGCTCCGCCAACGGGTTCGTGCTGCTGGAGGCGGTGCACGGGCCGGCCCCCGTACGACGCTGACGCGCGGTGCGGCATCGAGCGGGTGTGCCCGCAACGTCCCGGAAGTAGTTACCCTTCGACAAACGTCTATTGACTCAATACTTTCGCTCTCTTTACCTTTTGCCCCAGATGTCCAACTGTGGACGGGTTATTGGGAGACGGAATGGTCAAGAGACGTAAGAGTCGGATGAGGCGTGCCCTGCCCGCGATCGGTACGGCGGGCGTGCTCGCATTCGGCGTGTCGGCCTTGACCTTCCAGGGGCCCGCGTTCTCGGGTCAGGCGGTCCTGTCCGCGGGAGGCCAGACGAGCGCCTCTCTCCAGCTTCCCGGCGAGGAGGAGGACGGTGGTCCCGCCGAACCGGCGAAATACCTCACGCAGAAGTTCACCTCCGGCCAGGAGGTGACGGCCGCGCAGATCAAGCAATCGGTCCAGCAGGCCAAGGCGCTCAAACCCGGCGACGGCACCTGGGATCTCGTCGGCCCCTCGAACATCGGAGGCCGTGTCACCGACCTGGCCGTCGACCCCGCCCACCCCGACACGTTGTACGTCGCGGCATCGGGCGGCGGCGTCTGGAAGAGCACGGACGCCGGCAACACCTTCGAGCCGGCCTGGCCGGACGACTACACGCAGACGGTGGGCGCGCTGGCGATGGGCCCCGACGGCACGCTGTGGGCCGGCACCGGCGAGGCGAATCCGTCCGGCGGCGGTCTGACCTACTTCGGCGACGGCGTCTACAGGTCGACCGACGGCGGCAAGCACTGGCAGCAGTGGGGCCTCACCGGCAGCGCGGCGATCGGCAGGATCGTCGTCGACCCCACGGACCCGCAGACGGTCTTCGTCGCGGCCGCGGGGAACCTGTCCGGGTCGGCGAGTGAGCGCGGCATCTACCGGCTGACGGAACACGGTAAGGACTGGAAGCTCGTCCTGCCGACGCCGAACGCCACCACCGGCGGCGTCGACCTGGCGATCGATCCGACGAACCCCAAGCGGATCTTCGCGTCGCTGTGGGACCACCAGCGCAACAGCGGCGCACGCCTCTACGGCGGTGTCGGCTCCGGTCTGTACCGCTCCGACAACGGCGGGGACACGTGGAAGCGGCTGGAGAACGTGACCGGCACGCATGTCTCGGACACCTCGGGCACCGGGCTGACGAGCGACGCGAGCCTCGGCCGCATCGGAGTCGCGATCGCGCCGAACGACCCGAACCGGGTGTACGTGATCTCCGGGAACACCTACGGTCCTGACAAGGGTTTCTACGTCTCGAACGACGGCGGCGACTCATTCGTGCCGGGCGGTCGTGCGGGCGGTTCGAGCGGCTTCGAGTGGTGGTTCGGGCGCCTGTGGGTCGACCCGAAGGACGAGAACCACCTGTTCAACGCCGATGTGAACCTGCGCGAGTCCAAGGACGGCGGCGCGACGTGGGCCACCTCCAGCGGACCCCACTCCGACCAGCACATCGTGCAGTGGGACCCCAACGTCCCGAACCGGGTCTACCTCGGGGACGACGGCGGCGTCTACCGCTCCGACGCCAACGGCGCCACCCGCTCGTGGATCCACGCGACGTACGAGCCGTTCAACCAGTCGTACCACCTCGCGGTGGCCATGGACGACCCGAGCCGGCTCGCGTCCGGCCTGCAGGACAACGGCAGCAACCGTACCTGGACCGCCGCCGCCGGGCCTTCGGACCTGACGCAGTGGAACTCCTACGGCGGCGGTGACGGCCACTTCGTCGTGATCGACCCGAGCGACCACAACATCTACTACGAGTGCTCCCAGGTCGGAAACTGCACCCGGCACGAGGACGCGAACGGCACCACCCGCAACATCCGGTTCGGAACGCGGCACTCCTCGCGGATCACGACGGACGCCCCGGTCGTCCTCGACCCGAGCGACCCCTCGATCGTGTACTTCGGCGGCAACGTTCTCGACCGGTCGACCGACCGGGGCACGACCTGGACGCAGATCAGCCCGCCCGGGGACTACCTGACCGGCCCGGTTCCGCCGGAACAGGACGACCAGGGTTCCTATGGCGGTCTCTACTCCACGATCACCACGGTTGGTGTGGCGAAGACCGACGGCAACACGATCTATGTCGGTACCGACACCGGCCGGCTCTGGAAGACGACCGACCTCGGCGCCAACTGGACCGAGTTCACCGGCAAGGGCCTGCCCGTCCGGTGGGTGAACTCGATCGTGGTCGACCCGGCCAACGCCGACCACGTGTACGTGGCCTACTCGGGTTACCGGGAGGGCGACTACGCGGCGAACGTCTGGGAGACGACCAACGGCGGAGCGAGCTGGAAGAACATCAGCGGAAAGCTGCCGAACGCGCCGGTCGAGATGCTCGCCTACGACCAGCCGAACGACCAGCTCTACGCGGCGACCGACTTCGGCGTCTTCTACGACAAGAACGGCAAGAAGAACTGGAAGCGGTTCGGCGACGGCCTGCCCAACACGCCGGTGCTCGACATCAAGATCACCGGTGACGGCAAGACGCTCTACGCGGCGACGTTCGGCCGCAGCGTCTGGAAGATCGCGCTTCCGCAGCAGTAGCGAGTCACCCACTGACGGTCGGGGAGGGCGGGCGCACAACGGGCCCGCCCTCCCTGCGTTTTGGTGTCCCGGTCATGTCCGAAAGCGGCCCGGTGCCGCGGCCAACTCGATACGCACATGCGCGTAACGAACCCTGCGGGTGCCGAATAATCATCCGCGGTGGGATGGGCGGTGACATCGAGAACACGGATGCGGCGGGTAGGTGCTCGATGACTGCGAAGATGTAGTAGGTGGTGCCGGTTGATGGGGTAGACGCCCCTGTCCGCACCACGGGTCTCGTTCTTTACCGTGCGGGCGACCGCATCGGCAGAGCGCTACACGTTCACAATGAAAACTGCCTGACCAGCATTCGTATGCCGGCCTTCACGTCGCAGGCGTTCGTACGGCTTCAGCTACTGCGGCCAGATCTGGCGGGCGCGCGGAAGGTCCTTGATTCCGCCGCCGAGAGGAATCACGCCCCATAGGAATGGGATCACGTAGTTGGGTGGCTCGCCGAGAAGGTCCGGGAGTTCATCTTCGGTGATGTCGAGGGAGAAGGGCCTGCCCCTGCGCTTCGGCGCCCATCCCTCGTCGAGTGCACGTCGGATGGTCGATTCCACCAGGACCGGGCGTACAGCGATGGCTCGCTCTCCGAGCCAGTTGTCGGGCCGGGCGCAGGGGAGGGTGACCATGAGGACGTTGGCGGGTTGTGCGGCGTGTTCCACCGAGAAAGAGAGGGGAGTCCAGCCGTTGCCTTCGCAGTAGGTGGGCCGGTGACGGATGCGCCACCGGAACACCACGTCGGCCACGGTGATGAGCCGAGAGCCCTTCTTGGGCATCGCCATGAATCTCTCCTGCTCCGCCCATGTTCCGTGAGGCCTCGAAACCAGAGCTGCACCGTGGTGGATCCCCGGGAGCGTAGCGTCTGCCCGAGGATCTGAGCGACCGAGTAATCAGGTGAGCGGCGGAGGCGTCCGGGCGGACTTCATGGGGACCACACGTCGTGCACGCAGCCGAACAACTCGCACGTCACCAAACGTCGTGCATGTCTACCTGAAGGCCGTTGAGCTGCAAAAACGCCTAACCCCACTTCCTGGGGGTCAAGGGGTCGCAAGTTCAATGATCATCGAGGCTGCGCGCAAGACGATCGATCATCTCGGCCTGTTCTGAGCCGAAGACGCGACCCGGCCGGGCCGTCGCGTGCGCGGGCGGCGCGCATGTCGACTGAACATGCATCTGTTCGAACGGGCGAGGCTTTCCTACGATGTTGACGTGCTCGCCCTTCTTCGCTCGGTCTGGGACGAGCCGCGCCCCTCCCCCGTGCCGGCCCGCGTCTGGCGAGACTGGGTGCTCGTGGCGCTGCTCATACCGGCGGCGGCGCTCGAAGGGGTCCTGCGGCCGGATCTTCCGTGGCGGGCCTACTCGGTGACCGTCGCCATCGGGCTGGTGCCCACCTTGTTGTGGCGCAGGACCAGGCCGCTGTCGATGCTCACGATCTGCTTCGTTGCCACGAGTCTGATCCCCGCGTTGCTGGGCGGGCCGTCCTCCGACGAGTACACGGCGGCGTATCTGCTGATCCTTCCGTACGCGTTGTTCCGATGGGGGTCGGGCCGCGAAGCCGTGATCGGGTTCGCCGTCATGCTCATCTCGGTCGGCGTCTCGACGATTTCCGCGCCCGGCGACCTGGTCGGCGCGCTGGCCGTCATGTTCGCGACCATCGGCCTGGGCGGCGCGTTCAGGTACCGGGCCGGGGAGAGGATGCGCGAGTTGGATCAGGTGAAGCTACTCGAACGCGAACGGCTGGCCCGCGACCTGCACGACACCGTGGCGCATCACGTCTCGGCGATGGCGATACGCGCCCAGGCGGGCCTCGCCACGTCGGCGTCGGGACCTGACGCCGCCACCGAGGCGCTCCGCGTGATCGAGGCCGAGGCGTCACGCGCGCTCGCCGAGATGCGCGCCATGGTCCGCGTCCTGCGTCGCGGCCAACCCGCGGACCTGACACCCGGCCGGGGCATCGGCGATCTCAAGGAGCTCACGCGACGGAGTGGCTCCGGCCCGTCCGTCGACGTGGAGGTCTCAGGCGATCTCGGCGACCTCTCCCCAGCGGTGGGGTCCGCGGTCTACCGGCTCGCCCAGGAGTCCGTCACCAACGCGCTGCGGCATGCGCGTCACGCCACTCGCGTCGAGATACGCGTCACCGCCGACGAGACCTCGGTGCACCTGTGCGTGAACGACGACGGCGAAAGCAGCCTCATCCGCCCGAACGCATCAGCGGGATACGGGATCCTCGGCATGATCGAGCGCGCCGACCTGCTCGGCGGCACCTGCATGGCCGGCCCTGATCCCGACGGAGGCTGGACCGTGACCGCCGCGCTGCCCCGGACGGGGCCGCCGACATGAGCATCCGGGTGCTCGTCGCCGACGACCAGGAGATCGTGCGCACCGGGCTCACCATGATCCTCAACGCCCAGCCGGACATCGACGTCGTCGGCGAGGCCGCCGACGGACGGCGGGCCGTCGAGCTCGCCCGGCGCCTGCGCCCCGACGTGTGCCTGTTCGACATCCGCATGCCGGGCGTCGACGGCATCCAGGCCACCCGATCCCTCGCCGGGCCGGGCGTCGCCGACCCTCTCGCCGTCGTCGTCATCACCACGTTCGACCTCGACGAGTACGTCTACGCCGCGCTGAGAGCCGGCGCCCGGGGCTTCCTGCTCAAGGACGCGGGCACGGAACTGCTCTCGCAGGCCGTCCGCGCCGCCGCCGACGGCGACGCGCTCATCGCCCCGAGCGTCACCGCGCGGCTGCTCAGGACCTTCGCCCGGCCCGTGACCGGGGGAGCCCCGGTGCGTCCCGTGGAGGCGCTCACGGAGCGGGAGGAGCAGATTCTCGCCACCGTGGCGCGCGGGCGGACCAACAGTGAGATCTCCGAGGAGCTCCACATCTCCCTCAGCACCGTCAAGTCCCACATCGCCAGCCTGATGGCCAAACTCGGCGCCAGAAACCGCGTCGAGATCGCCATGTGGGCCTACGAGACCAACCGCGTCTAGAAGGACGCGGGCCGGCTGCGGACGACCCATTCGGCCACGGCGAGATTGATCAGCCAGCCGGCGGCCAGGAGCAGCGCTCTGGACGTCCCGCTGGGCGCGCCGAAGATCAGGACCCAGGGCACGTGGACCAGCGCCTGCGTCCCCGCGCCGACCCCGATCGCATAACCCCGGGTCATCCATGCGCGGTGCCGGGCGACGTCCCGCCGCCGGATGGCGGCCAGACCCAGGACGATGGACACGACCATCGCGGTGCCGAACAGGAGCCGGAAACCCGCGAGGAGATCACCGTCGCCTTCGGGGCGGGGATAGAACAGGGTCATCCACAGACCCGTGAGCCCCGCGGCGATTCCGCAGGGAACGAGCAGCCGTCCGGCGGCGCGATGCAGGCGGGGGCGTCGGCGGCGGAGGCCGCGCGCAAACTGGAAGGCGCCGAGCACGCTGTAGAGACTGGCGCCGATTATGTGCAGCACCACGGGAACGGGCGCGGCGAAGAACCGCGCGTCCTCGGGCGTGGTCGCCGCGCCCCCGCTCAGCTCGGTCAGACGGGCGGCGCCGGCGACCACCGGAACGGCGCTGAGCATGATCAGCGCAGCAGGGACAAGCCAGGAGGTCGTGGCGGACGTCCCCGCCTTGTCGGGCACGTCCGCCGGAGAGCCGCCTCGCGATGGTGTCGGGCGTTCCGCCGTGTTCTCGTCGGTCATGCCCCGATCGTGATCGGCGGGCGACGGTGGTTCATCGGGCGATGGGCCTGATCCGGGTCGGCCTATCGTCCGCCAAACGGGCGTACTTTCGGCCGATGAGCCCTTTCTCCTGGACTTTTACAGTGAATTTCCGGCTCGAGATCCGCTCGTCGCCGTCCCCGCCCGCAGTGGATGAGGAGAAGTGATGAAGGCGTTCGTTCTGCGCTCGTACGGTTCCCCCGACGTCCTGGACCTGACCGAGATCGACCGGCCCGTGCCCGGCGAGGACGAGGTGCTCGTCCGGGTGCGCGCCACCTCCGTCCAGCCCTACGACTGGCATCACATGAGAGGCGAGCCGTACATCGCGCGCCTGATGGGCGGCAGCCTCGGGCCGCGCAGGCCGAAGTTGGACATATTGGGCGCGGACGTGGCGGGGCAGGTGGAGGCCGTCGGCGGGCGCGTGACGGGGTTCCGCAGCGGCGACGAGGTGTTCGCGCAGATCAAGCAGGGAGGCTTCGCCGAGTACGTCTGCGTCCAGGCGGGCGAACTGGCGCCGAAGCCGAGGAATCTGTCGTTCGAGCAGGCGGCGGCGGTGCCGCTCGCGGCCAACACCGCCCTGATCGGCCTGCGTGACGTGGGGCGGATCCAGCCGGGCCAGAAGGTCCTCGTCAACGGCGCCTCCGGCGGTGTCGGCACGTTCGCCGTGCAGATCGCCAAGGCGTTCGGCGCGGAGGTCACCGGTGTCTGCGGGCCGCGGAACGTCGGCATGGTCCGGTCGATAGGCGCGGACGACGTCATCGACTACACCAAGGAGGACTTCACGCGGGACAGGCGGGGGTACGACCTGCTGCTCGACAACGCGGGAAGCCGCCCGGGATCCGCATGCCGGCGGGTGCTGAAGCCGAAGGGGACCTACGTCGCCGTCGGCGGACCCGCGAGCCGATGGTTCCAGCCGGCCGTCCGCGTGTTCTCGGCGGTCGCGATGTCCCCGTTCGTGTCTCAGCGGATGGCCGTGGCGGACGTGGTCGGCTGCACGGAGAACAGGCGGAACCTGATGACGCTGACCGAGTTCATCGAGGACGGCAAGGTCACCCCGGTCATCGACCGCTGTTATCCGTTCGAGGAGATCCCGGCGGCCATCAGATATCAGGAGGAAGGACACGCACAGGGAAAGGTCGTCGTCGCCGTCTGAGACCGTTCATACCCCCGTGCGCGACAGCCGGCTGTGAGCCCGCGACACAGGCCTGCGAGTCACCAGACGTCAGGCCGACCTGGCAGGCTCCGCCGGCGCCAACGGGGCCGCAACGTTCCCCAGTATCGGCTCAGCTCAAGCGGCGGGAGCCCGTGGTGTCAGACGGACCTCGACATCCGCATCCAAGGCACGTGCCAGGCGTTCCAAAACCGGCAACGTGGGGATCGTCCCGCCGGCCTCGAACCGCGCCACCGCCGACTGCGTCATGCCGGCCTCGCGTGCCAGATCGTTCTGACTCCAGCCTCGCCCTTCACGCATCGCCCGAACCGTCTTGCCCAATTCGTAGGCGAGACGCGTCGCCTCATAGGCCTCAACCGCGCCCGGCTCGGCCAACCGGCGATCCCTGAGCTCTCGCCAGCTCTCCTGCTCACTCATATCGCTTCTTCTTCCCCATCGACGGTGTGCGCCAGTTCGACACAGCGACGACGCATAGCTCGCCGAGCCCGTTCGACCTCACGGTCCGCCGTCCATGATGTCGGCGTAGTCCTGCCTGTCGCGCACGTAGGTCTTGCCGTGAGACGCCGCTCTAGGAGGTGTGATGGCTCGACGGTCGATTCGCCGGGTGTTGGTAGGGCTGTTCTGCACCGTTTCCATTGGTTGCGCATCAACCGTGGCCGCCCAGGGCGCCTTCGCCCACAACGTTCTCGAGGCCAGCAATCCCGCGGACAAGTCCGAGCTGCACATCGCGCCCCGAACCATCCTGCTGGACTTCAACGACAAGGTTCTTCCTCGATTCGCGACTGTGATCGTGAGCGGGCCACAAGGGAAGCGATACGAGAATGGATCAGTTGCGATCAAACGCGACACGATTCGCCAGTCACTGAAGCCGCTCCAGGCAGCGGGAAGGTACGTCGTCGCCTTTCGAGTCGTGTCGGCTGACGGTCATCCGATCAAAGGGCAGATCTCCTTCAAGCTGACCACGTCAGCCCTTACCGCGACGGCCGAGGCCGCCTCGGCCTACTCAGACGAGTCTCCGGAAGAGAAGCCGTCGCCGTCGGGCCGAGATGTCTCTTCTCCTCCAACTGTGGCCCTACCACCTGGGGCGCAAGTGCCTTCCATGGCGCGGCCGGCTACGCAAGCGGAGGGCCTGGGGACGCGAGCGCTCATGGCGCTGGGAATCGCCGCACTCGCCCTCATAGGAGTTGGCGCGCTGTCCATGCGGCGACGGGGAGATGTGGATGAGGACAGTCACTGAGAAGAGGAGGACTGTTCGCGCATATTTCGCCGGTGCCGCTGCATGCAGTATCGGGATCTTGGTCCTGGGACTGTGGGTCGGTGGAGCCGGAGCCGATGGTGATCTCGCATACCTCCTCCCTACGGCAGGTGCCGTGGTCACCTGGACCCTGCCGTTGGCTCGTCTTGCGCACGACGCGTGTGCCGTAGCTACGGTGGGCGCGTTGTTCACCGGGACGGTCTTGGTGCCGACATCACCGGGTGAGCTGGGCCCGGCTGCCACGCGGTGCATCCGGGCCAGCAGGCGCATGGGCGCTGGGCTGGGCGGTGAGTACCGCGTTCGTGCTCGTCCTGACGGCATCTGACGTCTCAGGAGTGCCGCTTTCCGGGATCGGCTCCGTCGGGGCGGTGGCAGATCTGACCCTGTCGATCACGCAGGGACGGGCTTTCCTCATCGTCGCCTTGATCGCCCTCGTCATTGCCGCCGTGTGTCGCAATGTGTCGCGAACCGGATGGGCGCGTGCGCTGTTGGCCGCGAGCATCTTCGGGCTTCTGCCCCCTGCCTTCGCCGGGCACGCGACGTCGGCCGCCGACCACGACCTGGCTGTATCGGCCATGATGGTCCACATCGTCGCCGTCGCGGTGTGGGTGGGGGGCCTGTTCGGCATCCTGCTCTACCTGCGCAATGAGCGCGAGCTTCTGCCTTCCGGCATCAGCCGTTTCAGCGTCGTCGCGCTGACGTGCTTCATCGCGGTGGCCCTGTCGGGTGGGGTCGCCGGCTGGATTCGGCTTGGTGAGCTTTCTCAGTTATGGACGTCGCGGTACGGCCTGCTGCTCGCGGGCAAGATCTTGGCGCTGTTCGTGCTGGGATACTTCGGCTGGAGACATCGCCGCACCACGATGGCCGGACTGGCGAGTGGGCAGTCCAGGCGGCCGTTTCTCCGGCTCGCCGCCGGCGAGGTCGCGGTCATGGGCGCGACGATCGGACTCGCAGTCGCACTGTCTCGTACCGCACCTCCCGCTGTGTCTCCCGTCACGGCGACGAATGTGCAGAGCGGCGAACTGCTTTACCTCCGGCACCTACTCGGATACGAGGTGCTTCCCTTCACCTTCACTCGGCTGATCACCGAATGGCGCCCCAGCCCCTTCCTGATTTCGCTGTTCCTCGCGGCCGCGGCGGCGTACTTGGTGGGGGTTCGCCGCGTGGCCATGAGAGGAATCGCATGGCCGCGAAGACGGACGTCGGCGTGGTTCACCGGTCTCGGAATGCTTGCGCTGGTAGAGGTGACCGGTATCGGAACCTACGCACGAGTGATGTTCTCCCTGCACTCCGTCCAGCATGTGGTCATCACGGTCTTAGGTCCCGTGCTGTTAGCCGGTGGTGCTCCGGTCACCTTGACCTTGCAGGCTCTCGGCCGAACGGCGGATGTGCTGAGCAACCGCTTCGCAAGGTGGGCGACCAAACCGATCGTGGTCTTCCTCGCCTACGTGATCCCGGTGTTCTCGTTCTATGTGACCGACTGGTTCGGATACTCCCAATCGAGTCAGGCCGTGAATCTCGCGACCCAGCTGACGTTCACGGCTACGGGCCTTCTCTACTTCTGGGTGGCCGCCGGAATCGATCCGCTGCCTGTGCCCCTGAGCTCGGCCACCCGTGCGCGGCTGGTTCTCGGCGGCACCGCCGTCCAGACGGTGCTTGTCGCCGTCGTGCTGACCTGGCCGTTGATCGGAGAGCGGTGGTACCGGCAACTCGGCCTGATGTACACGCCCTTGCAGCAGGATCCCGTCCTGGGAAGCCCCGCGGGCGGGTTGGCCGTCGAACTGGACTCCCTGGCCGTCGATCAGCACATCGGGGGTGCGGTACGAGGAGTTGTCGCCATCGGTGCGCTCTACGTGCTTGGTTTTCTCACACGAGCAAGGTCTGCCAAGCCGGGAGCTCGCGGATGAGCTGTGGCCTGGGTTGACGTATGCGCCGGACGGTCCTGGCGGGGGATACGCGACGGCACCCCCAGCCTCGACGCGATCCAGCGGGAGCTGTTCGACTACCGCGGGCCCATCAAGGGCGGGAAATATCGCCCATATCGGGACGTTTATGTCCGACATAAAGCCCATTTCGCATCAATGGCGGCCATTATTGGTCGGCGTGGTCAATAAAGAGATAAGCGGACGACAAAAGCCATCGACTCTCGTTTGTCGGTCGCTCGGCACGGAAAATACGACAATGCGCGGATGGTGCACTAAGCGTGGCCATAAGCGCATTTCCCTGATTATTGGGGAAAGTTAGCGCAAGGGTAAAAGTCGTCAAAAGGGGAAATAGGATGCCTAACTTCAAGAGCCTCGTCGGGGTTCTCGCCATCAGCACCGCGCTGACCGGCGGGGCCGTTGCCCTCGGCACCGCTGTCACCGTCGGCACCGCGAACGCCACGACCGTCATGGGCTGCGGTGGCGGCTGCGGCGGGGGCGGCTGGGGCCGGGGCAACCGGAACAGCAACCACAACCGGAACCACCTCCGCCAGCGCCAGCACGAGCGCCAGTTCGAGTTCCAGCGTCAGTACCTGATGCGTGACTTCAGCCTGGTCGTGACGCCGTTCCAGAAGAGCGACACCCAGACCACCCCGTTCCAGAGGCAGGACACCGACAGCAAGTCGGAGGCGGAGGCTGAGTGACGCTACCCGGCGCCAATGGTCCCGGTAACGCCCGTTCCGTGATCTAGGTGCACAACGACCGGTCGCGTGGGCACTCCGGCCGCAGAGCCATGGGCGTGAGCGCCTACCAGCAGCGCAGCCGGCACCAACAGTAACTTGATCATGAACGGGGGGCGGCCTCTCGGCACCACCCGAGAGGCCGCCCACAAACCATCGAAGACACGCCCCACCAGGGCGGCCCGTCCTCGCCCACCCCGACAACACCGAGCTGCTCCGCCGGATCTACAACTGGGAGACCCGTGCTCCGGCACCTGAACAAGGACGACCGCGACTCGGCCCGCTCATCGATTCGCTGCACCCGGCCGAACTGTGGCGAACGCCATCTGGCCTCGGACGACGAACACCACTACTACGTGCGGCGCCTGAAAGCCTGGGAGGTCGAGCCCTGCCGTGCCGGGGGCCCGCTAGTGTCGCGCGGATGAGCAACGTTTCTCTGCCTCTGCTCTGGCTGTCGGGGCCTACGGGTGTCGGGAAGTCCACGGTTGGCTGGGAGGTGTTTGCGCAGCTGAGTCGTGCCGGCGTCAAGACGGCGTTTGTCGACGCTGACCAGATCAGCCTGTGCTATCCCATGCCAGAGGGTGTGACGCATCGCCTCCGCGCGCGGAATCTGGCTGCGATGTGGCCGAATTTCCTGCAGGAAGGGGTGCAGTGTCTGGTCCTTGCGGGCTTCGTTGACACTCCCGAGGAGGTTCGTGAGTACACCGCCCTTCTTCCTGAGGCCACGTTCACCGTGTGCCGACTGCGCGTCGATAGCGCTGAACTCAAGGAACGGTTCCTCGCGCGGAGATGGCGTCCGGATCTGGTAGAGGAGGCGGTCGTTGAAGCGGAAGCCCTGGAACGCAGTGACTACGCCGACGTGTGCGTGGATACGGGCGGCTTAGTGGTGTCCGAGGCTGCCCGGCTGGTCTGTGAGCGTGTGGGGGGATGGCCGGGCATCCTCCCCGCTGCGACGTTCCACAGTGTCGTCGACCGGCAGAACCACCCGACCTCGGTGGATGCCGCACCCGTTTCCGTGCCGGTGCCCGTGCTGTGGCTGTGCGGTGCTACGGCGGTTGGGAAGTCGACGGTCGGCTACGAGATCTTCATGGAGGTCTATCGGACCGGCATGCGTGCCGCCTATGTCGATGTGAAGCAGATCGGTGCGCTGCGTCCCGTCGCTGACGACGACGTGGACAGCCATCGCCTCAAGGCCCGCAACCTTGCGGCCATCTGGGCAGGGCACCGCGCGGCGGGTGCCCAGTGCCTGGTCGTCTCCGGGGAGGCCGACTCCGACGACATCGTCCGCGGCTACACCGAGTTGCTGCCCGGAACGGCCATGACCGTGTGCCGCTTGCATGCGGGGCCGGAAACGCTGGCCGAGCGCGTCGCGCAGCGTGGCCGGGGAGGCGGGCCGGCCCTACCGGGTGATGGGCTGAAAGGGCTGAACTCGGACACCCTGCACCGTATCGCCGAACGAGCGGCGTTCGAGGCCGAGGCGCTCGACAGCGCCGGGGCAGGTGATCTGCGCGTTGACACCGACGGTCGGTCGGTGAAAGAGGTGGCCGCAGACGTACAGGCTCGCGGCGGCAACTGGCCGAATCTCTTCCCCTGAACGCAGTCCTCTTGAGCAGGGTCAGCCGCCACTGGACAGCGAAATCCCCATACGGGCGCATCGTCCACATGAACGGACCGATGTGTGGCCACCCGTCCGACACGGCAAGGAAGGACCGATGGCTGGGCGGCAGGCGCGTGCCGAGATGCTGCTCGAGCGCGGCGAGCCGGTCCTCGTCGGCGCCGTCGAAGCCCAGCCAGCCGGCGGCCCGCTGACAAGTACGATCCTGGTGGCGCCTCAGCTGGCCTCCTCTAGCTCGGGGTGGGGACCGCTGTCCGACATCAGACGCAGGAACGATCGGATGCGGGTGTTGGCGGGGTTGCTGAAGAACACGCTCGGGCTCTGTTCTTCGAGGATGTAGCCCTTGTCCATGAAGACGACCCTGTTGGCCACTTCGCGGGCGAAGGCGATCTCGTGAGTGACGATCACCATCGTCATCCCGTGGGCCGCGAGGTTCTTGATGGCCTGGAGGACTTCGGCGCGTAGCTCGGGGTCGAGGGCGGAGGTGGGCTCGTCGAAGAGGATCACCTCGGGTTCCATCGCGAGTGCTCTGGCGATCGCGACCCTCTGCTTCTGGCCGCCTGACAACCGTGCCGGGTGCTCGTCCCGCTTGTCGGTGAGCCCGACCCGAGCCAGAAGGCGTTCGCCGACCTCTATTGCGTAGGACCGGGGCAGCCGCCGTACGTGGATGGGACCTTCGATGACGTTCTGCAGGGCCGTCATGTGCGGGAAGAGGTTGAACTGTTGGAACACCATCGCGGTGCGGACCCGGATGTCTCGGATCAGTCGCCTGCGGCTGCGGCTTTGACGCGGGCCTGAGCAGCTCACTGTGCGTCCCCGGACGGTGATGCTTCCCGCGTCGGGCTCCTCGAGGAGGTTCAGACAGCGCAACAGCGTGGTCTTGCCGGCCCCGGACGGGCCCATGATCACGACTACTTCGCCGGTGCGGACGGTCAGGTCGACGCTTTTCAGCACTTCGAGATCGCCGAAGCTCTTGTGGAGTCCCTGTGCGTGAATCGCCACGTCGTCGGTCATGCGTATGCCCTTCCCATTCTTCGTTCGAGGACTTCCTGCCCGACGGACAGGACTGAATTGATGAGCCAGTAGACGGCGCCGGCCACGACGAACGCCTCCACATACCGGAAGGTCGAACTGCCGACGCTTTCGGCGACGCGGGTGAGCTCGACGACGGTGACCACGGAGGCGAGGGAGGTGTCCTTCATCAGAGCGATGAACCGGTTGCCGATCGCCGGGGTGGCGATGCGCAGCGCCTGCGGGAAGACGACTCTTCTGAGCGTCCGGCTGTAGGTCATGCCCATCGAGCCGGCCGCCTCCCACTGGCCCTTCTCGACGGCGAGGATGCCTCCGCGGAAGTTCTCGCTCAGGTACGCCGCCGAGTACAGCGTGAAGGTGAGGATGGCCGACGGGACCGGCGACATCTGTACGCCGAGCTGGGGGAGTCCGAAGTACACCAGCATGATCTGGATGAGGAGCGGTGTCCCGCGGAACACTGAGACGTAAATGATCGCCAGTGCCTTGAGCAGGGCGAACCGGGAGATCCTCGCCAGTGCGATGAGCCCGCCCAGCCCGAAGCCGAGGACGAACGAGGTCACACCGAGGAAGATCGTGATGGCCATGCCCTTCAGCAGGATGGGCACGGATTGTGCGAGCAGGTCCATGAGGTTCAGTCCTTTGCTGGGTGGGTTCAGGGGTATTGGCCCGGCGGGACTCCCCGCAGTTCGGCGGCCATGTCGATGCCGTTCAGCCATCGGCGGGAGATCGCCGACAATGTGCCGTCGGCGATCATGGCGTCGATCGCCTGGTCAACGGCCTGCTTGAAGGGCAGAGCGCCCTTTCGGAACGACATGCCGAGTACCTCCCTCTGCAGGGTCGGGCCCACGGGTTTCACTGGAAGGCCCTTCTTCTGGGCCAGGTAGCCACCCAGGAACCGGGAGACCAAGGCGGCGTCGGCGCGTCCTTGGGCCAGATCGGTGAGGCCGAGCGTGGCGTTCTTGTAGGTCCGGACATCCGCGTCGGGGATGCCGGTGCGCGCGAACTCGGCCTGCGTGGTGCCTTCGGAAACCGCGACCTTCTTTCCGACTAGATCCTTGACTCCGGCGATCGTGCCGTTGTCTTTCCGGATGAAGACGGAGACCTCGTTCACGGCATAGGGACGGGAGAAGTCGACCTGCTTCCGCCGCTCGGCCGTGATCGTCTGTCCGGAAATCACGATGTCGAATCTGTCGGCCCGTATGCCGCCGACGAAGCTCGCGAAGTCGGACCCCACGAAATCCACCTTGCCGATTTCCAGGCGCTTGGCCAGTTCGTTGGCGACGTCCGCGTCGTAGCCGACCGGATGGTCGCCACCGGTGAGAAAGTTCCATGGAGGGTTGGCCTGCGTGAGGGCTACGCGAAGAGTTCCGGCAGTTCGAGCGCGTGCCAAGACGTCATCGTTTGGGCGGGAGCACCCAAGGCATGCCAGCGGGAGCAAGACGCACATGAGGGCGGCACGCACGGTCCCGACTCGGAGCCGGAGACGACCGTGTTCTGTCACTGGGCCGTTCATCGGCGGCAGGATCCGTTTCCCGGCTCCGATGGATTTGCGGACTTGCGCAGCGGGATATCCGTCCATTAGCGCCCCCCTCACCACTGCTGTGCATCGAATACGAGGTCTGCGGGTCAGGTCGACTGGGCCGGGGCTCAGTCGTGTGGCGACAGGAAATGAGGCCCGTGGGGATCAGAGCAGTGGGCGATATCGACACAGGCGACGTCCCCGTTCACGATCCGGGAGACCTGGTCTACCTGGAGGGTGGTGTGCATGATGCCGTAGGAGTCGGCGAGGAGATTTTGGAGCGAGCGCCGGACGGTGTTGACGTCGCCCCGGGGATGGACGAACACGTGCGCGGACAGGGTGGAGTATCCGGAGGTGAGCTCCCAGACGTGGAGATCATGAACCTCGGAGACGTCCGGTTGCGTCGCCAGTCGTGCACCGATCTCCGCCGGAACAAGGCCAGACGGCGCCGCCTGAAGGAAGATCCGGGCGGTGTCGCGCATGAGTCCGTAGCCGGCCTTGAGCATGAGCGTCGCGACGATGAGAGTCGCAATTGCATCGGCCCGGACGAAGCCGGTCAGCACGACGATGAGCCCGGACACGGCGGTGGCGATGAAGGCGTACAGGTCGTTGAGGATGTGCTGGAAGGCGCCTTCGACGTTGAGGCTGCTGCGATCCGCTTTGCTCAGCAGCCACGTCGCCCCGACGTTGACCACGATGCCCACCAGCGCGGTGACGAGCACCAGGCCGCCTTCGACCTCCGCCGGAGAGATGAGGCGGCGGATCGCCTCGACGAAGAAGAAGATCCCCAGGGCTACCAGAGTCGCTCCGTTCAGCTGCGCCGACAGAATCTCTGCCCTTTTGAAGCCGAACGTGAAGATGCCGCGTGCCGGGCGAGCGGCCAGCCTCATCGCCACCAGGGCGAACACGATCGAGGCGGAATCAGTCAGCATGTGCCCGGCATCGGAGATCAGTGCGAGCGACCGTGCGACGAACCCGACTACCAGTTCCCCCGCCATGAACGCCACGAGAAGGGCCAGCGCACCGGTGAGGTAGCGCCGATCAGCATCAGCGGAGATCGCGTGACCGTGGCCATGCCCGTGGCCGTGGCCGTGGCTGGGAGCGTGCGAGTGACCCGGACGTCGTTCGTTCCCATGGTCGTGTGAAGGCTCGTGTGCATGACCGGTGCCGTGCTCGTCCTCGTGCTCGTGCCCATGCGCGTGACCGTGCGAAGCAGCGTGCAGGTCTGATCCGTGGGGTTGTGAGATCGCCATGATGAGTACCTCCTCCTACAGTCGCGGCTACTGGGCGCCGTCAGTGGAATGCGCGGCCGGAACATGTGTGATGTGGGACAGTCCAAGATCCAGAAGCATGCGGACGTGCGAGTCGGCCAGGCGGTAGTAGGCCAGGCGCCCGGACCGGCGTACCCGCACGACGTGATGGGCGCGGAGCAGACGCAGGGCGTGTGAGACCGCCGATTCCCGGTGCCCCGACACGGCCGCGATGTCGCACACGCACATCTCCCCTCCGCGCAGCAGCGCGATGATCAAGCGCATCCTCGGCGGGTCGGACAGCAGCCCGAAAATCTGAGCCAGCTCCTCAATCGACTCCGAGGCCGGCATCGCCGCCAGCGCCGAGGCCACTCGCTCCGGGTCCACCGGGCGCGTCGCATCAGCCTCCTGCCGCACGACAACATCTGAATGCTTGCTCATATGTCGAATAGTAGAGAGCTCTTTTCCCGTGCGCCAGCACGGGTTTTACCTTCAACCTAAATTTTGCAAATGGACTTGATCTGATTCGTGTCATATGTCGCGAATTTGAAACTTGAATATCACCCGAACGCCCGTGAAAGATCGAACTCGACAATTGCCTGCAGGCCTAAGCATGGGCAATTCGGGGGCTTTTAAGTGGCTAAGGGGTACTTCTTCGTTTCATATCCCCACGTGCGACCATGTGCGGTTTATCAAGAGAGGTGAACCTCCGCGCCGACCGTCGCCAAGCAACACGGCGCTTCGCCGGCCAACCGACCCCTCTCTCGGCGACACCGGTAACGCGCGTAAACCCTGCCAATCCGAAAGATTGAAAATGACTCTTCATGCCGATTTGCCGCAGGCCGATTCACCTGAACGGACGAACTACCCGCCCCTGGCGGCCAGAGTCGGAAATACGCCCACCCTGCATATCGGTCAACCATTCGTGCCGCATGGAGCGGGTTTCTGGGCAAAGCTGGAGGGATGCAATCCAGGCGGCATCAAAGACCGAGCCGCCTTGCACATGATTGTTCGCGCCCGCGAACGCGGCGAACTCAAGCCTCACGGCATGATCGTCGAATCGACCAGTGGGACATTCGGACTCGGTCTGGCCCTCGCCGGTGCGGTCTATCGGCACCCCGTCACGTTGGTCACCGACGCCGGCCTGGAGCCTGTGATGCGGCAGATGCTCCGGGCTTACGGCACCCGACTGGAGATCGTCGACGCGCCACATCCGTACGGAGGCTGGCAACAAGCGCGGCGTGACAGGGTCGGCGAACTGCTGTCGGAACTGCCTGACGCCTACTGTCCCGACCAGTACAACAACCCCGACAACGT
>Ga0310811_10002562_pt1 | contig 22749 bp, 22 predicted proteins | sample YCmetagenome_FD_207642 | JGI IMG/M metagenome (GOLD analysis project Ga0310811, IMG submission 207642) | Soil microbial communities from experimental microcosm in Duke University, North Carolina, United States - YC | ecosystem: Engineered > Artificial ecosystem > Soil microcosm > Unclassified ...
GTGCGGAACCTGCACCGCGCCGCGGACCTGGTCAACAGTTTCAAGCAGGTCGCGATCGACCAGACCAGTTCGCAGCGCCGCAGCTTCTCGCTGGCAGAAGTCGTCAGCGAAATCCTGCTGACGCTGTGGCCAATGATCCGCAAGAGTCCATTCAACATCGAGCAAAGCATTCCAGGCGACATCAACTTCGACAGCTATCCTGGTCCGCTCGGCCAAGTGCTGACCAATTTGATCAATAACGCGCTGCTGCACGGTTTCGAAGGCAGAAATCAGGGCACCATCATGATTACGGCGCGCGAAAACGATGACGGCCTGATCGAACTCGCTGTCAGCGACGATGGTGTTGGCATTCCGGCCTCGCACCTGAACCGCATCTTCGATCCCTTCTTCACGACCAAGCTCGGTGCCGGCGGCTCAGGGCTCGGCTTAAATATCACGCATAACGTCGTTACGGGCGTTCTCGGCGGCCGCGTTCGCGTGCAGAGCGCTGTCGGCGTCGGCACGACGTTCACACTGATCCTGCCGAAAGTCGCGCCGCACAAACAGGCAGACAACGACCCGCTGCACCCTGGCCTCTGATCGCCTATTCAATCTTCGCTGACGCATCGCGGCGCATCAGCCAGATGCGAAAGCGCTGCCAGAACTCCGGCATTGCAATGAAGAGACTCAGCGTGACTGCTGCATTGAGCAATGCCGTCACCATGAACAGTTGCGGAATGCTGCATCCTGCTTTCAGCAGCAGCATGCCTGCCAGCGCCGCACCGACCATGAACAAGGCATTCAAAATGTTCACGCCGGCGATGGTGCGCGACACATGCTGCGGATCGCAGCGGGTCTGAATCACGGCGAACAGCGGCACGATGTAAAAACCGCCGAAGGCACCGATCAACAAACAGTCGAGCAGGATGTGCATGCCGCCCGACTGCCGCACGAATCCGAACGCATCGACTGCCGTTAATCCCCCATAGGCGAGGCTTGCCGCATACAGATCGAAACCGAACACGCTCAGGCCGATGGCGCCGAAAGGCACCAAGCCGACTTCTATCCTGTGCCCCGATAGCCTTTCGCACAACAGCGAACCGATCCCGATGCCGAAGGAAAATACCGTCAGCAGCAATACGAAAACGCTGTGATCGCCATGCAGGGTCTCTTTCGCATACAAGGGGAATTGCGCAAGCACGATCGCGCCATAGAACCAGAACCAGGAATTGCCGAGCATTGCCACAAAGACTGGACGGTTCCGACTGGAAAAGCGTAGATTGCGGATCGATTCCGCAAAGACATTCCAGCGTATCTGCAAGGACGGTGCCGGTGCCGGCGATAACGGAATCGCGCGGCTGCAGAGCCAGCCCGCCAAGGCGATTGCCAAGCTGCCGGAAGCAATCAACGTGATGCCCCAAGGCTGATGCGAAACCAGTACCGCGCCCAGCACTTCGCCGAGCAGAATGCCGACGAAGGTGCCCATCTCGACCACACCGTTGCCGCCGATTAATTCGTCTTCGTTCAGTTTTTGCGGAAGGTAGGCGTATTTGATCGGGCCGAATAAGGTGGAATGCAAACCCATACCGGCGACTGCAGCAATCAGCAACCAAAGGTTGCGCTGCCACCAACCGATGGCCGCCACCAGCATGATGGCGATTTCCAGCAGCTTGATCCAGCGCACGAAACGTGCCTTTTCGAACTTGTCAGCCATCTGGCCGGCCAGTGCCGAAAACAGCACGAATGGCAGGATGAACAGCCCGGGGATCAGGTTGTTCAGCATGCCGCGGTCGAGCGTCGTCCAACTGAGCGCGTCGAAAGTCAGCGCAGTCAACAAGCCGGTCTTGAATACGTTGTCGTTCAATGCGCCGCAGAATTGCGTCCAGAAGAAAGGCGCGAAGCGGCGCTGCGCAAAAAGGGCAAACTGGCTGGGTCGACGCATGACATATCCGTGAAATCAGCACGAGGCGGGTGCCTCGCGGGCTTGCGGATTGTAAAGCGACCCGGTGAAATGTGGCGAAAACGCCGTCAAAAACTGCACGAGAAGGCCGAGCGCCTCTCGCGCTCGGCTGCCATCAGGCAGATGCCTGCTCTACCGTTCTATTCGCCCTGCTCGACTGCCATCAGCGGCTGATCCTGAATATAGGATTTCAGCATCTGGTTCTCGAAGCTCTGCGCTTCCAGAATCGCTTTGGCGACGTCGTAGAAAGAGATCACACCGACCAGATGCTGTTGATCCAGCACCGGTACGTAGCGCGCATGGTGATTCAGCATCAGGCGCCGCACTTCGTCTACTTCGGTCTGGCAACTGATTGTCAGCGGGCTTGCGTCCATATGCTGGCGCACGGCATCGCGACCGATGGACCAGCCATTCGCATGAAGTGTCGCCATGACCTCGCGGAAACTCAGCATGCCGATCAGCTTGCCGCTCTCCATGACGACCAGCGAACCGATATCCTTTTCCACCATGACGTTGACCGCGTCCTGCATCGGCGTATCAGGTGTAACCGTGAACAGGATATTGCCTTTGACCTTCAGTATTTCGGATACTTTCATGGCGCCGTCCCCTTATGCGTGTCGATTGATTCAATGTAGTGCATGCCGCGCAAAAAAGCCAAGGTCATGCGCTCGTACGACAGCATGTCGCAATGAAATATCCGTCGAAAGATACATTTGCATCGAGTTCATTAGGGTGATTCCACGATCCGCAATTGCCATCCGTCATGCGCAACGCTGCATCGATGCAGGCATCGATTCGGGTTGACAGCGTGTAGCGGCAACCTATGCTGAATGCAGATCTTGCGAGAGGAGAACGATCATGAGCGCATTAACGGAAAAGTCGGTACATGAACCTCGTCAGTCGTTCGCCAGTTTTTACGCGCGCTATCTGACGGAACACAGCGACCGCAGCTCGCGGCAATTGCATTTCATCGGGTCCACGCTGGCGCTGGTCTTTCTCGCGATGCTGGCGCTGACCGGCAATGCGTGGTGGCTGCTGGCATCTATCGTCGCGTTCTATGGCTTTTCGTGGAGCGGACACTTCCTGTTCGAGAAAAACTGGCCGCGCTCGTTCCGGCAGCCCGTCTACGCGTTTGCCGCTGCCTGGCTGCTGTACTGGCAGATGCTGACCGGCCAGGTGTCGTTCTAGGCCGGCGTATTGAAGTGTTCGGCGAGGGTCTGCTCAAGGCCGCGCTCGACTGCACGCTCGACCTGCAGCGCCAGCGCCTGATTGTGACCTGAAGAGTCAAAGACGAACATGCGGTAAACGTCTGCCAGCCGCAACTTGTCCGGATGAATCAGCAAGGTCCAGCGGTCCAGTCCGTCCGTAATGCGTTTTCCCCATTGCAGACGTCGCGGACCGTCGGACTTGATCCGTCCGACCCAGCCTGCCTCGACCATTTTTTCCAGCAGCGTTTCCGCCTCTTCGAAACCCAGACGGGTTCGGGTGCGCAGCATTTGCGTATCGACGACTGCCGTCTGCTGCGCGCTGCGTGCATCGAAGAGCACTCCAAGCAGGGCTATCGCATCGACGAAGGCGCTGCCGGGTTGCGGCACATGCCACCAGCGCTCGTATTTGACGATCGGAAGCGCTGCGGTCACCACTGCCCCACCCAAAGTGATCAGCCAGCCGAGATAAATCCAGACCAGGAAAATCGGGAATGCCGCAACCGCACCATACACCACGGTGTAGGTCGGCACCTTGACCACGAAGATCGCGAACAGCCGCTTGACGATCTCGAACGCTATTGCCGCCAGCAAACCGCCGCATAAGGCATCGCGCCATTCAACCAGACGGTTCGGCACCACGACATACATCGCGGTGAAGGCAAAGGTGCTCAGCAACACCGATACCAGCGAGAAAAATACCGCGCCGAGGAAAGGCACATGTCGCACCACCCCATTGGTCGCAGTGAACAGATAGGACGTCAACGAAATCGAGACACCGATCAGCAGCGGCCCGAGCGTCACGAGCGCCCAGTAGACGAGAATGCGCTGCGCGATCGAACGCCGTGTCTTCACGCGCCAGATCTGGTTGAACACGCGGTCGATCATCAGCATCATCATTACCGCCGTCACGATCAGCGCGACCGCGCCCACCGCCGACAGCCGCGTGGCCTTCGACGAGAATTGCGTCAGATAACCCAGTATGGTGTTGGCGATGCCTTTCGGCATCAGGTTCTGCACAAAGTAGGCTTCGAGCGAGGCGCGGAAGGTATGAAACAAGGGGAAGGTGGTGAATATCGCCAATGCAATCGTCAAGATGGGCACGAGCGCGAGCACCGTGGTAAAGGTCAGGCTGCCTGCGACCTGCGGCAAGCGTTCCTCGTCAAGGCGGCGCGCGGCGAAACGGCACAGATCGCGGATCTGCGACCAGCTCAGCTCCCGGGTGAACGGCAAATTGAAAAGTTTCATGCAGTGATGATCGCCATGTTTTTATTCGAGGCGCCGCAATCGGACGACGCTGTTTCGGCATGAAAGAAGACGGCACATCGGTACAAGCAGCCGCCGTCTCGCTGGCTGTCGGCCGACGCGCCGCTTGCACGAGCAAACGATAATCGGACTGACAAGAGCCCTATAATACCAAGCATGACTACTCCGCTGCTCCCCATTCTTGTTCTCTATTATTCGCGCCATGGCGCCACGCGCAAGCTCGCGGAATTCATCGCGCAAGGCGTTGACAGCGTAACGGGTTGCGAAGCGCGATTGCGTACCGTGCCGGCCGTATCCACCGTAACCGAAGCAACGGAACCCGCCGTGCCGGACAGCGGCGCGCCCTACGTTGAATTGCGCGATCTGGAAGACTGCGCGGGCCTGGCGCTCGGGTCGCCTACCCGCTTCGGCAACATGGCCGCACCGATGAAGTACTTCCTCGATGGCACCACGACGCAATGGTTGTCCGGCGCGCTGGCCGGCAAGCCGGCTTGCCTGTTCACCTCGACCGGCAGCCTCCATGGCGGGCAGGAATCGACGCTGCTGTCGATGATGGTGCCGCTGCTGCATCACGGCATGCTGATCCTGGGGGTTCCCTATACCCAGCCGGAACTGATGACGACCGCCAGCGGCGGTACGCCCTATGGCGCTTCGCACTGGTCAGGTGTCAACGGCATGCAGCCGATCACCGACGAATCGCGCACACTGGCCGTCGCTCTCGGCCAGCGTCTGGCACAGACCGCACTCAAATTGCGTGCGGCAGAATGAACGAGCGTCGTCAAAAATTCCTTCACCTGGGCGCTGTCGGCGCACTGCTGGCACTGATCGCGCTCGGCATTGCATGGGAATGGGCACTGGCACCGCTGCGCCCCGGTGGCTCCTGGCTGGTGCTGAAGATCGTACCGCTGCTGCTGCCGCTGCGCGGCATATGGAAGCGCGACCTGTACACGATGCAATGGTCCTCCATGCTGATCCTGCTGTATCTGGCCGAAGGGGTGGTGCGCGGCCTGAGCGATCGCGGCTTGTCATCGACACTGGGCTGGATCGAAACCGCCTTGACGCTCCTGTTCTTCTTCTGCGTCGTCTCCTTCATCCGCCCATACAAGAAAGCCGCCAAGGCATTGGCGAAAAAAGCCCTGCAGAAGGCGGCGGAATGAGTGGCTTTCTCGATGCGTGCCGCCAAGCCATCGGCGCTTCCTTCGTACTGACCGACACACCCGACATCGCCCCGTATCTGACCGACCAACGACGCCGCCATACCGGCAAGGCGCTGGCAGTGGTGCTGCCCGCATCGACGGAAGAAGTCGCCGCGATCGTTCGCTTGTGCAACACGCATCGCGTACCGATCGTCCCGCAAGGCGGCAACACCGGATTGGTTCTGGGCAGCGTGCCGGACCAAAGCGGCACGGCAATCGTGCTGTCACTCTCGCGCATGAAATGCGTACGCAAGATCGATACCGTCAACAACACGATGATCGTCGAAGCCGGTTGTATCCTGCAGCACGTGCAGCAGGCGGCGAGCGAGGCGCACCGCCTGTTTCCATTGTCCCTTGCCGCCGAAGGCACATGCACGATAGGCGGCAATTTGGCATCGAATGCGGGTGGCACGGCGGTCCTGCGTTACGGCAATGCGCGCGAACTCTGCCTGGGCCTGGAAGTAGTGACGCCGCAGGGCGAAATCTGGAATGGACTCCGCGGTCTGCGCAAGGACAACACCGGATACGACCTGCGCGACTTGTACATCGGCGCCGAAGGCACGCTGGGCATCATCACCGCGGCGGTCCTCAAGCTGTTTCCGCAACCGAAGGCGCAGCTGACGGCGCTCGCCGCGTTGCGTTCGCCGGAAGATGCGTTACGCCTGATGACGCTGCTGCAGGAACGTTGCGCAACCATGCTGACTGGTTTCGAATTGATGTCGGACTACTGCCTGCAACTGGTACGCCGCCATTTTCCGCAATCTGCCTTTCCCTTCGCCGAAAACCATGCGGAATACGTGCTGCTCGAATTGTCGGGCAGCGAATCGGCACAGCACACTGGCGCGCTACTAGAAAGCGTGATGGAGGAGGCGCTCCATCAAGATCTGATTCAGGACACGGCGATCGCCACTTCACTGACGCAGGCGCGAGCCATGTGGCAATTGCGCGAGGCGATCCCGCTGGCGCAAGCCGCTGACGGCCCGAACATCAAGCATGACGTGTCGCTGCCGATTTCGGCGATCGCGGCTTTCATCCGCAGCACGAACCGCTTGTTGCAGGATGCATTCCCTGGCGTGCAGCCGGTGACGTTCGGCCATTTGGGCGATGGCAACTTGCATTACAACGTCGCGCGGCCCCAGCACGAAAGCCATCAGGCCTTTCTGGCAAAACAGCCCGAAATCAATCGTATCGTGCATGACAATGTGCATGACTTCGGCGGCTCGATCTCGGCCGAACACGGCCTAGGCGCGTTGAAGCGTGAAGAAATTCTGCGTTATAAATCCAACGTCGAAATGGAATTGATGCGCGCGATCAAGCGTGCGCTCGATCCGCTGAATCTGATGAACCCCGGCAAACTTCTTTAACCAGAACAGAAAGGTCGCCATGAACAGATGCTCCTCCACGCTGATCGCCGTTGCGCTGCTGTGCTTTTCCGCCCCCGCACTGGCCGTCTATAAATGCGAAGTCGCAGGAAAAGCAGTTTACAGCGATGCTCCGTGCGCGGAAAGCGTGCACAGCATGAAGGAAATCCGCGTAGATTCGGGCAGCAGCGACCCAACGGAGGCGCAGCAGCGCCTGCAGCAGGACAAGCAGCAGCTGCAACGTCTGGAGACCGCACGCAAGAAACAGGAAGCGGCCGACGAAAAGGCGGCGCAGCGTGCACGAAAGCTGCAGCAAGCCCACGCGAAGAAATGCCAGGATCTCGCTTTGCGCGCCAAATGGGCGAAGGAAGATGCCGATCAGGCCAGCATTCGATCGCGTGAAAAAGCGCAACGCAAGCAGCATCGTGCCGAAGAAAAATATCAGCTTTCCTGCAATTCCTGATGCGCCAACAACCGGCAATAAAAAAGGAGAACCGAAGTTCTCCCGCGATCCGATGCAGCGTGCCTGGTCAGTTGAAGCAGCCCATCGTCAGTTCAACCTGCGGTTCGCCTTGTTCGATATGACGCAAGGCCATTGCATGAATGGCTTCCTGATGATCCAGGAAAGCGTCGATCATTTTTTCCGGCGAAGCTTCGATGTCGCTGGAAGAGATTTTCCGCAGTGCGGCAGCCGTGATGCGTGCCGGGATCGGATGGCCCTCATAAGAGACTGCAAATTGAACGGCCTTCAGGTCTTCAGTTACAGAAACGTTGGTCATGGTGGACTCCAAAAGGTTGGTAGCGATGGTTCAAACAAATATCAACGAGCTGTCGTCCTCTGTGTGCCGCAACCTTATTTAGGAATTTGGGCAAAGCATTACGGAACTGATCGTGGCGAGCTGGCGTGATAGCAAATAACCAACTCAGCCATTCGTTGAGTCGGAAACGATGGAAGAAGTTCGTTCGCTCAGTGAAAAAGAATGTATTTCCCTAATGCAATCTTTAATGCGGTCGCTTTGCGATATTGATCTCTGCTGAAGGAACACAATGCTCAACTGGCTTTGGCTTGGCTTTTTCCTCGTTGCTGCGTGCAGCGCAACGGTGCGCTGGCTGTTCGCTGGCGATGCCGCCGTATTTGCCGCCATGGTGGAAAGCCTGTTCGCGATGGCGAAGCTGTCGGTCGATCTCATGTTGCTGCTGTTCGGCACGCTGACCTTGTGGCTGGGCTTTTTACGCATTGCAGAAAAGGCCGGCATCGTCGACATCCTGGCACGGCTGCTGTCACCGCTGTTCCACCGTCTGATGCCCGACATTCCCCCCGGTCATCCTGCACTCGGACTGATTACGCTGAATTTCACCGCCAACGCACTGGGCCTGGACAACGCCGCGACACCGATCGGGTTGAAGGCCATGCGTGCGCTGCAGGAATTGAACCCGCGTCCGGATACCGCAAGCAATGCGCAAATCCTGTTTTTGGTGATGAATGCTTCGTCATTGACGCTGCTGCCCGTGTCGATCTTCATGTATCGCGCGCAACAAGGCGCGCACGATCCCACACTGGTCTTTTTGCCCATTCTGCTTGCCACGACCGCTTCCTCTCTCGCAGGCCTGCTCAGCGTCGCGGTGATGCAGCGCCTGCGGCTCTGGGATCCAGTGGTACTGGCGTGGCTCATCGGCGGCGCGCTGCTGCTGGGTGGCTTTCTGGCCTTGCTCTCCAGTCTGTCGACCGTTGCGCTGGCCTCGCTTTCGTCGCTGCTCGGCAATCTGACGCTGTTTGCGCTGATCCTGCTGTTCCTGTTGATCGGCTGGCGCAAGCATGTGCCGCTGTATGAGTCCTTCATCGAGGGTGCAAAGGAAGGCTTCGAGGTCACGAAGAACCTGCTCCCCTATCTGGTTGCGATGCTGTGTGCGGTCGGTGTGCTGCGCGCATCCGGTGCACTCGACATGCTGCTGAATCTGCTGCGCTGGATAGTCGAATGGTGCGGCTGGGATGGCCGCTTCGTTGACGCATTACCGACTGCATTGGTCAAACCGTTCTCGGGCAGTGCAGCGCGCGCAATGATGATCGAAACCATGCAGGCCAAAGGCGTCGACAGTTTTCCTGCGCTGGTTGCGGCGACCGTGCAAGGCAGCACCGAAACAACGTTCTATGTGATGGCGGTGTACTTTGGCGCGGTTGGCATTCAACGTGCGCGCCATGCGATCGGGTGCGCGCTGCTGGCAGACGCAGCTGGCGTCGTCGCTTCCATCGTGGTCTGTTACTGGTTCTTTGGCTGAATGTCACACGCAGTATGCGCGTGGCCTGCCCAGCAGGAGTCGAACCTGCGACCTACGGCTTAGAAGGCCGTTGCTCTATCCAACTGAGCTATGGGCAGCATGAAACAGCGAGAAGATATCAGGCCGTTGCCGAACCTCCGTCCGGCAAGGTGCTGCATTATGCCGCGTTTATGATGGCGTTTCAATGCAAGGAAATCCTGCTGCCAGTGTGACGCTCAGCGCGCACGAACGAGTATGCGCGTTTGCTCTTTATTGCTGGATGCGATCGACAATCGCGTAACCGTGCTGCAGGCCTGCAGCCAACGCTTCTTCTGGCGAAGCATAATCGCCGTCGTCACCGGACTCCGCGCTGAGCTCGCTCTCGGCACTCGAATCGGCGCCCGGCTCGGTGACTCGCACGCTGTAATCCCACCGACCGCTGCCGTCCTCTTTTTGCAGGACCGTAACGTGCACGTCCATGCCCTTGTACTGTTCTGTGCTCCAGTTTTGCTGCTTTTCCATATCGTCTCCCTTTACCGCAGTTATTGGTGCGGCGGTTGGCTCTCCGGCTTCGGCGACGGCACCGGCTCCTCCTGCGGCACAGGATGTTCGCCGGGCAAGGGATCATCGTTCGGCTCGGGTGTCGGCGCCTTGTGCGCGTGCAGCGGACGATGACAGCAATATGCTCCGCTTGCGGGCCGGGAAAGAAGTTCGTGGTTGTACATGATGATGTGACCCTTCGAAGTACGCCTGAATATCGGTCAAACCCGCACGCCGATGCTGCAAAGACCGCCGCAATGGCATGAAGTTCAGGGATGACAGCAAGCCGCAGCAAAACGCTGCACACGACTACAATCATGCGTCTACCTATTACGTATTGCTCCTTGCTTCCATCCTAGATGCATTCTCTTCTCTTCTGGACGTACTTCACCAAACTTGCCGACACCAATGTCATGATGCCGCTGGCTTTTCTGCTGGCAGCATGGCTTGCCTGCCTGCGCCGCTGGCACGAAGCAGCGCTGTGGCTCGTGCTGTTTTGCGCGGCCCTCGCCATTGTGGCAGCGACGAAGATTGCCTACGTCGGCTGGGGGATAGGCATTGCCTCGCTTGACTTCACTGGAGTCAGCGGTCATGCAATGCGTGCGACAGCAGTGGCGCCGGTGTTTGCTTATCTGGCTTTGCGAAAGCGCACACCCGCTGCTGTTGCAAGTGCGGTGCTCATCGGCCTTGCATTCGGCGTACTGATTGCCATATCGCGGCTGGTGCTGCATCAGCATTCGCTGTCGGAAGTCGTCATCGGCGTGCTCCTCGGCGGTGCAACAGGCCTCGCGTATCTCTGGTTGGCCCGGACGCACCGCATCATGCCGTGGAATACTGCAGTCATTGCGCTGTGCATGGTGACGATCGGTTCGGGCTTGATGGCGAAACCGGCACCGACCGAACGCTGGATAGAACGGATCGCGCTTTATCTATCAGGAAGGGAAACTCCCTATCATCGTGCGCACTCTCCCTGGCGAACCGAAAAAAAACAGGGCAGCCTTTCGGTGCCCTGTTGCGCTGCGACAGATCGCGCCGTTTGACATCAGGCATACATGAACGCCTGTGCCGATAACCGGCGCTTTCAGGCGCTTAGCATGCAGCCAGTTCTGGCGTCGCTGCTTCGGTTTTTTTGCGGCGACGTGCCATGAAGCCCATCAGGCCCAGACCGCCGAGCATCATTGCCCATGTTTCAGGCTCTGGCACAGCGGACACGTTCAGCGTGCCGCCATAGCTGGCATTGGCACCAGCAGTACCCATCACCGTCATGACCAGAGGACCGGTCAGGAAGCCAGGGATCGTGAAGCCGTATTCGCCGCCACCTGGAGTCGAATTGAAGGTGAACGACAGACCATTGATCGATGCGGACGTGAAGTCGATGTTCGTGACCGGTCCGGTGCTGATCGTGATCAGGCTACCATTCGTCCAGCCGGTAACCGAAGGCTCGAAGGTGATGGTATCGGTGAATGCGCCAGCGACCGTATGCACGATATCGAAGCCGGCGCTATACGTTCCTGGTGGTCCTTCGGACAGCGAAATGGTTTTGGAGATGTCTTCTGCATAGGCACCTGCAGCAGACAAGGCCAGCGTAGCAGCCAAAACGATTGATTTCATTTTCATAATGAAACTCTCACATTTAAGTTAAAAGAATAGCAATATTTTGCCGACTTTAATATCATTGAACCTCTTGCGCTTCGTGGATTTTTGTTGCTAAATTTACCACTTTGCGCGGTTTCATCTTATCTTAAAACATTGACAGCATAATGTTAGAAAGATAACTTTCGACTCATTTTTTTTAGGCAGAGGCGTACCAGCTCAGCAAGAGCGCTTTCGCCACACAAGGAAGAGAACAGCTTCCTTGTAACCAGCCCTCCAATTCCTCCTTCGGTATCAAGGCATCTGCCGGCCGGCGCAAAAAAACAGGGTCCCGTAGGAACCCCGTTTCTATACGCCTAAGTCGATATCGTCTTCTCTGATCAGCATGCGCTAGGCAGCATGTTCGCGGAACGACCATCTGCCTTTTTGCGACGACGAGCCATATAGCCCATCAGACCCAAGCCGCCCAGCATCATTGCCCAGGTTTCTGGTTCAGGCACTGCCGAGATGTTCAGGGTACCGGCATAGCTGGCCGAGATTGTGCTGCCCGGAGCCAGGTTCGGTCCTGCGACACCGAACAGCTTCAGCACCAGCGGGCCGCTTGCAAAGGCGACGTCGGTGAAGCCGAACTCATTGGCGCCGTTCGGGCTGAAGGTATAGCTGATGCCGTTGATGGATGCCGACGTGAAGTTGATGTCGGTTGCCTTGCTCAGCGCAGTCGTGATCAGACTACCGTTCAGCAGGCCCGCAACGTCAGGACTGAAGGTGATCGTATCCTCGAATGCACCAGCAACGTGGTGGACTGCCGAGAAGCCGGCAGTGTAATTACCTTGCACAGGCCCGCTCAGCGGCACGTCGAAGGTCTGGTTTTCTGCATAGGCACCTGCCGCGGTAAGCGCCAGTGCTGCAGCGATGACAAGTGGTTTAAGTTTCATATTCAACCTTCCATAGAAAATGGATCAATTGGCCGTGGCCATCAGGATTTTTTTAACGGGTCATGCATCTACGCGTCCTGTAGTTGCATTTGTCTTACAAACACAAACAATCTATTTAATTTGACGCAGCACTCATATTATCGAAAAAACAACCTAAATCAAGTACCTCTTCACATTTTTGTAAAAAAAAGACAATAAAAACGAAAGGTCTTACACAGCCTGTGCAAATCATCGGAAAACTCCGACTTTTTCCTTTTAAATCAAATACATTATTTCGCAAAGAAAACATTTCCAAGAGAAAAATCAAGTGCTCCGCATCATCATTTTGGTCGAAAAACAGGGAAATTTCATGCAACAAATGTCTCATAAGCAAGAGATCGAACAGCCTTGAAAGTCACAATATGGGCGCCGATTGTCGGTTTTAACTGGATAGTTTTTTTAGACAATAAAAAAGCCGCCTTGCTGCCAGCAAGGCGGCTGTGTATCTCCTCAATAATCCGCTATGCGCGCTTGTAGACGTCGTCAAAACGGACGATATCGTCCTCGCCCAGGTAACTGCCCGACTGCACCTCGATCAGATGCAGTGGCACCATGCCGGGATTTTCCAGACGGTGGGTATTGCCGATCGGGATATAGATCGATTCGTTCTCGGTCAGCAGCCGCACCTCGTCGCCGTTCGTCACGCGCGCTGTTCCCGTCACCACCACCCAATGTTCGGCGCGATGGTGATGCATCTGCAAGGACAATTTCTCGCCCGGATTGACAGTGATGCGCTTGACCTGGAAACGCCCGCCAGCGTCGATCGGTTCGTACGAACCCCACGGCCGGTATACCTTCGTATGGTTGAGATGCTCGCAGCGGTTGTTTTTCTTCAAGTAGTCCACCACGTGCTTGACGCGCTGCACTTCCTCCCTGCAGGTGATCAACACCGCGTCTTTCGTCTCGACAACGATGACGTTTTCCATGCCGATCACGGCAACAAAACGGTTTTCGGCGCGGATCAGCGAATCCTTGACGCCGTCCGTGTAGACATCACCCCGGATGACGTTGCCGTTCTCGTCCGGCGACTGGACGTCTGACAGCGCGGACCACGAACCGACGTCGCTCCAGCCGATGTCCGCCGGCACCACAGCCGCAAATGAAGTGCGTTCCATGACCGCATAGTCGATCGAATCGGACGGGCATTTGGCATACGTTGCTTCATGCAGCCGGCAGAAGGTCATATCCTTGTACGCTTCGGCAATCGCCTTCTCGCAGCATGCTGCCATGTCGGGCTGCAGCTTGCGGAGTTCGTCCAGATAAGCGGACGAGCGGAACAGGAACATGCCGCTGTTCCAGGAATATCTGCCGTCGTCGAGGAATTGCTTGGCCTTGACCAGATCAGGCTTTTCGACGAACTCATCCACGACGAAAGCGCCTTCTGCATCTGCCACGGCCGCGCCGCGGCGGATATAGCCGTATCCCGTTTCGGGACGCGTCGGGACGATGCCGAAAGTCACCAGCGAACCGGCTACGGCCGGCTTTTTGGCCTGCTCGACCGCCGTTTTGAACGCTTCCACATCCTGGATAACGTGATCTGCCGGCAGCACCAGCATCACGGCCTCCGGATCAATGGCTTGCAGATGCAAGGCCGCAACGGCCACTGCCGGCGCCGTATTGCGCGCTTCAGGTTCCAGCAGGATGCCGCTCGGTTCAATCCCGATCTGCCGCATCTGCTCCGCCACCAGGAAGCGGTGCTCGTTACCGCATACGATCAGCGGCGCCTGCATTTCCGGCCACCCTGCCACGCGCAAGACGGTGTCCTGCAGCATGGTATTGCCCGATACCAGCGGCAGCAATTGCTTGGGCAGTACCGATCGCGACAAAGGCCATAGGCGCGTGCCCGAGCCACCGGACAGAATGACGGGATAGATGTTCATCGCGCGCCTGCGCTTTCCACAAGTTTGACTGGCGGGCGTGCCTTCGAACGGCGGTCGCGCGCGTCACGCCACGCTGCATCCTTGGAATCGGTGATGTGCATGATCTTGCCATCGCGCGTGACGGAATAGTCGTTGTAGACGACCAGCTCGCTCATCTCCGAATCCGGCTGGATGCGGGTGTATTCGAACAGAATGCATTTCTCGATGACCGAGCCGCTGCAGATCTTGCTGCCATGGCCGATCCAGGTTGGGCCGATGATGGTGCTGCCGGCTTCGATCTCGCTGCCGGAGCCGATGTAAACCGGACCTTCGATCTTTGTGCCGTTCCAGTCGATGCGCACATTGAGACCCACCCACAGTTCGTCGGCGATCTTGGTGCCAGGCACCGTCATATGCGCCACTTCGCCGCTCAGCACGCTTTGCTGCACTGCCCAGAAATCCTTGATGTTGCCGATGTCGATCCAGTTGAAGAAGCGGTTCTGCGCAAAGAACGGCACGTTCTTCTCCACCAGCAGTGGGAACAGTTCGGAACCGATGTCGAAAGCCTGATCGGAAGGAATCATGTCGAGCACTTCCGGTTCAATGATGTAGATGCCGGTGCTGGCAAGCCGCGACATTGCCTCTTCCTTCTTCGGTTTCTCCTGGAAGGATTTGACGCGGCCATCCTTGTCGGTCACCACGATGCCGTACTCGGACACCTTCTCCAGCGGCACTTCCTTCGTGATGATGCTGACCTTGGCGCCCTTCTTGCGATGCTCGAACAACGCGGATTGAATATCGAGATCGATGATCGCATCGCCGCAGATCACCAGTGTGGTCTCATCGAAGAAACCGCCGAAATCCTGGATCTTCTTCATCCCGCCGGCCGAACCGATCGGCTTGGGCATCACCTCGCCCTTGTCGTTGGTATAGCCCTCGAAGGAATAGCCGATGCGCGCACCGAAGCGCTGGCCTTCGCCGAAATAATCCTCGATCTTCTCGTGCAGATAGCTGACGTTCACCATGATGTCCTTGATACCGTACTTGACCAGGTGCTCGACGAGATATTCCATGACCGGCTTGCCGAGAATCGGAATCATCGGCTTCGGCATTTCGTAGGTAAGCGGCTGGACGCGTGTGCCCTTGCCCGCTGCAAGAATCATTGCTTTCATAAGAGTTTCCGTGAGTTGGTGGACTGGTCATGCACCGCTTGAGCGCATGGCGTTACATCAAATGGTATTGCTTCGTTGCACAGCGGCTTTCGCGAAACTGCGATAGCGGAAGCAATGGGAAAAAAACACCAGGATGTCGACCGTGTAGCGGCGCATCAGCCGCCGTGGCTCCAGCGCAAGCCGATACAGCCATTCGAGACGCATCCTCTGTACCAGCTTCGGTGCGCGCGGCTTTTCGCCTGCCCAGAAATCGAACAATGCGCCCACTCCCATCACAAGCGATGCTTCCAGGGAAGCGCGATGATCGAGGATCCAACGCTCCTGCACGGGATTTCCGAGAGCAACGAGTACGACATCCGGCCTCGCCTGATTGATGTGGGCAATCAGGTCAGGCGTATTCTTCAGGCCGTCGTATCCGTCGCACACCCCGACGACGCGCTGGCACAGACGTTGATGCACATATTCCGACGCCTTCGCCAATACTTCCGGCCTGCCGCCTATCATGTAGACACGCAGAGGCACGGACGACGTGCGAAACAGGAAAGGCGTGAAATCGGTGCCGTTCAGGTTTTCCTTGAAGCGGCGACCGTGCACCAGGGTGGCGGCGAGATCCATGCCGATGCCGTCATTGACGATCGTCACCGAACGATCGCGCATTCTGTCGAGCAAGTTTCGGCACTGGACGATGAAATTGGTATTCGCGAAGAACAGAGACACCTTTTGCTTGTTGCGCAATGCGTTCAACAGAAAAGTTGCAAGCTCCGTCTGTGTCGTGACCCGAACCGGATAATCGGCAATCGGCAGTGTGATAGGCAAACCCATTTTCTACTTTCTCCCCAAACCCTGAACCTCGGGTCATGCGCCCAAAGTTCTGTAGTAGAAAAAAAAAGATGTGAAAAGTTCAACCCGTTACACACTTTTCTTGTGCGCCGCACAGTCTGGATCAGATGCGATAGATGTTGAGAATTGATGGAAAAAAGCGATGCCCTCGCTTTTCGCCAGGAACGCGATGCGTCGACGCGCGAAAACCGGGATTTATGACGCTACGGTGACAAACTGGTGCAAAAAATGGAGAAGAAAACTTGCACGCCAATATGGAAAGGTGTGAAGCGAATCCCGCGGAGAGGAATCATTTGCGGCGCTGGCAAGCGGTTTTCTTGCAGGCCGCAAATGATCTGATTTGACAATGCTGCACCGCACACGGTGCGTCAAAGAACTAGCGACGACCGATCGCGAAATATTCGATGCCGCGTTCGCGCATTTGCGCGGGGTTGTACAAGTTGCGGCCGTCGAAGACGACAGGCTGCTTCAAATCCGCCTTGATGGCATCGAAGTTCGGTGCGCGGAATTCCTTCCATTCGGTCACGATCACCAACGCATCCGCGCCCTTCAATGCAGCCGAAGCATTGTCGACATATTTCAGGCGCGATTCGTCGCCGAAAATACGGCGCGATTCATCCATCGCCACTGGATCGTAAGCCGTCACGGTCGCACCGCGTTCCCACAAGCCTTTGATCAAGACGCGGCTCGAAGCGGCGCGCATGTCGTCGGTGTTCGGCTTGAATGCCAAGCCCCAGACGGCAAAATTCTTGCCGCTCAGATCATTGCCGAAGCGCTTCGTGATCTTGTCGAGCAGGACCGTTTTCTGCGCTTCGTTCGCATCTTCGACTGCCTGCAGCACCTTCAGCTTGATGCCGTTTTCGTCAGCCGTACGAATCAAGGCCTGCACGTCCTTCGGGAAGCAGGAACCGCCGTAGCCGCAACCGGCATACAGGAAATGGAAGCCGATACGCGGGTCGGAGCCGATGCCCATGCGCACCTGCTCGATGTCGGCACCGACGATGTCGGCCAGGTTCGCCAGTTCGTTCATGAAGGAAATGCGCGTTGCCAGCATCGCGTTTGCCGCGTATTTGGTCAGTTCCGCCGAGCGCGTATCCATCACGACGATACGGTCGTGATTGCGGTTGAATTGCGCATACAGCTCGCGCATGAGCTTGATCGCACGCTCATCCTCAGCGCCGATCACGATGCGGTCCGGGCGCATGAAGTCGGCAACGGCATCGCCCTCCTTCAGGAATTCCGGATTCGAGACGACGGAGAAATCGAGATTCGACTTGCGTGCCGCAAGCTCTTCCTGCAGCGCCGCGCGCACCTTGTCCGCCGTGCCGACCGGTACTGTCGATTTATCCACGACGACCTTGTATTCGTTCATGTGCTTGCCGATGTTGCGAGCTGCAGCCGTCACATACTGCAGATCGGCCGAGCCGTCTTCATCGGGCGGCGTGCCGACTGCGATGAATTGCACGACGCCAAAAGCCACGCTTTCCTCGATGCTGGTCGTGAAATGCAGACGGTTTGCTTCGACATTGCGCTGCACCATCTCGAGCAAACCCGGCTCGTGAATCGGAATGCCGCCATTGTTCAGAATCTCGATCTTTTTCTTGTCGAGGTCGAGGCACATCACATCGTTGCCCATTTCGGCCAGACAGGTGCCGGTAACCAGCCCTACGTAGCCGGTGCCGATGACAGTAATTTTCATGAGACAGGATTCCTTGAAGAATGAATTTTATTGACAGGATTATAAAAGAAACGTTTCCTCTTCTGCATCATCAGCTTGCGACGCACGGCGTGGCCGTGATTGCAGGTGCCTTGTGCGAAGACGAAACAGGGATACGGGTATCTTCGAAGCGCTCCGGTTCGAGCAAACGATCGACCACTTCGCTCCAGGCAAGCGGCGTGCGGAAAGACTTTCGTGGCGCAGCAAGCGCCGAATTGATCGCCGCGACGATGGAATCGGCATCGTCCGGCGTATAACCGAATCGCGACTGGTAGTCGCCGACAATCCCGTGCGGGCACACCGCAGGCAGGCCGAAGAAGTCGTATTGCATCAGTTTCAGCGACGTGTCGGACAGGTAGGCCGGCAGACCCGCCGCACGGTAGGGCGCGATGCCGATCGTGGCGTGCTTGATGTAGGGCAGCGTGGCCTTATGCGGCATTTCGTCATACACCTTCACGTTCGGACCATAGCCTTCCTGGATACCCTTGCCGGAACCGATCACATGGAAGGTGATATCCGGGAACAGTTGTGACGCAATCACGAAGAAACCGGGATCGAACAGCATCGAGCCGACTGCAACGGCATGCCGCCCTTCCGGATACGGAGAAGGATCGGCATGGTCCGCGACGGAAAAATCGAAGCCGTGCGGCACGATGTAGCGATTGGCGGACGCCGGCACACCATCGAGCATGAAGCGCGATTTCAGGCACAAGGCATCCATCCGCGGAGCGATGCGATCGAAGGTACGCTTGACGTAGGAGGCGACATTGATCGTCTCCAGGTCGTCGGAGGCGAGATAAATCGTTTTCGCGCTCGGGTTCAGGCGCTCCACCAGCTCGAAGAAGATCGGCGCAATGCCGCTCTCGAATATCACGACGTCGGCCCACCAGATCCAGTCGACCAGCACCGGGCTGGCATGATTGACGTACAGGCGGAACAACATTGCTTCCAGCGGGCGCAGGATCGGCTTGCGCATGTTGAACGGATGGATGGGCGTCTTCCACAGATAGCATTCGACACCTTCATGCATCGCCTTCTTGTTCGCCAGCGCATCGAGCGAAATGCGGGGATCGGATTTCATCTCCGACAGCTTGCTGTACTGGCAGGAAAAGAACTTGGTCGGGCCGCGCTTGGCCAGTTCCGCGCTGATGAAGTGCACGCCGGCCTTACGTCGGCTGCGGAAGTCGTGTGCGGAAATCACGAGGTAATTCATTGTTTTCTCCCTGTTAAATGCCGTGCGCTTCACACGAAGCGGGCCACCAGACCGCGGCACATGCTTCGGTAGGATTTCGGCATCGTGAAGAACAGCACCGCTGCATACACGACGGCCCCTGTCGACACCAGCGCAATCACCCGCACGATGACCGACACGTCACCCAAAAAGCGGCTCGCGCCGATCACGGCGACTGCCATCACGAAAGACGAAACAAGTGACGGCAGCAGCGTTGCAACGTAATCACGTGCGTGTGAACCCGTGAGCTTCAACGCACACCAGACCGAAATCGGAAATAGCAGCAGCGCACGCAAGGCAAATGCCAGTGCCGTGTAGATCAGCCCGTAGCGGGTGAATGCATAGAATGCGAGGATGTTGGTTACCGCGTACAGCAAGGTCAGCTTCGCCTGCCATTGCGGCTTGTTCCGCACCAGCATGATGCTTTGGTTGTAGTAACCGATCGAAGTCAGGAAGCCGATTACCGTGATGATCTGCATCACCGGCACGGAGGGCAGCCATTTCTCGCCAAGCAGCAGCAACACGACGTCGCGCGACAGCACCGCCAGTCCGACGAACAGTGGCGCGGTGACCATCGCGGTGATGCCGGTCGAGTGCAGATAGGTCGAACGCAATTCCGCATCGTTGTCCTGCAGACGGGAGAAGGCCGGCAGCGACACCCGCAGCAGCGCGGTCGAGATGACGATGTTCAGCGTATTCGTGATGCGCTTGCCCGTCGCGTAGAAGCCGGAAGCGGCCGCACCGAGGTAATAGGTGACGAAGAACTGATCGCTGTTCTGATTGGCAAAATTCGTGGTCGCCGTGAGCGCGACATATTTGCTGTAATGCAGAATTTCCTTCAAGGCTTCCTTGGATACGGCAAAGCCGGGCTTCCACGGCACGATGGTCCACAGCAGTGCGAACTCGCACAGCGACGTGACCAGCTGCTGGGCGATCAGGCTTTCCACGCCATAGCCCGCATAGGCCATGCCGATGCCGACCGCGCCGCCGGCGATCACCGACAGGAAGGAACGGATTGCCAGTGGACGGAAATCCATGTTGTGCGTCAGCCGTGCCTCGTGAATGCGGCACAACCCGGTGGTCAGGATCATCAGGCTGACGCCGCGCATGACAAGGCCCAGGCCCTCGGCGCCTGTCCATTCCTCGACGAAGGGTGCAATGACGAACAGGACGACGAAGAAAGGAATCGACAGTGCCACGCAGGCCCAGAACGCCGTGTTGTACTCGACGTCGCTCGGCGCCTTCTTGCGCACGATCGCGGTGCCGATGCTGTCGAACGCAATCGACTTGAAACCCTGTACGACAAGGATGGATGTGGCGAGCAGCCCGAACAACGCCGGCGCAAGCATGCGCGCCAGCACGATGAACACCAGCAGCGTGATCGCCTGGCGGGCAACGTTGTCCAGTAGCGACCAGAAGGTTCCCTTGTAGATCGCCTTTTTCAGATTGGCAGCTTGCATCAGTCGAACGGGCTCCAGAGATCGAGCGGAAACGCCGCAAGCAGCGCTGCCGGATCGAATACGGGCGGCGGCATGCCGCCCATTTCCAGTGCCTCCTCGACGCTCCCTGCGGGCTCGATCGGCGCGCGGCCGGTGCCCTGCACGTAGTCGTTATATTTGAATATGTTCTCGGTATCGGACAGTCGCAGATAACGGGCCGGAATGCCATAGGCTTCGGCGATGATGATCCCGTGCAGCGAACTGGAGATAACCAGTTGCCCTTGGAGTATCTCCGCTACACAACGGTTCCAACTCAGCATCGGCGACACGATGTTTTGCAGACGCGCCTGCTGCGCCAGAGCGAGGTCATGCAGATTGGGCACGACGACATAAGGCTTTCGCGCAGTGGCGGCGAAGCGGCCGGGGAATAGCGTCGGCAGCAGCAAGGCCGGATCGCCATACACTTCGGGCACGGCGATCCCGCGGTTCAGCAGGAAATCCCGCGTCAGCGGACCGCGCACTGCGCGCACGTCCAGCTGTTGAAAGCGGTGCAGTTTCGGATCGACCTTGCCGTTGACACCGGAACCCCACACCACATCGCCATCCTGTGCGAAATGCAGCACCGACCCTACCGCGAACAGGCGATGCGAGCGTGCCGTTTCCTCTTCCAGCAAATGGCCGCGCATGGCCAGCAGCTTGGTCACGATGACCCGCGCCAGATGGTCGCCAAAATTCAATGCGCCGCCTTCCGGCTTCCAGAAAAACAGGTCGACGTGCGGATATCCGTAGCTGTCGCCGGCATCCTCCTTCGCCTTGACCAGGCGGTTCAACAAGCTCAATCCGTTCATTGGGTGCTGCTCCCCTTCTAGTATTCTTGTTTTCAGACGCTCATCTCAGCTTCAGCCGGCTGAACGTCGTTGCCACATGCGAGATGACCGCCTGTTCCGAGAAATGCGATTGCGAAGAGGCGATGTCGGATTCGGTGATCTGCGCCTGGTGCGCGCGCATCTTTTCAATCAGATCGCCAAAGTCGCTGGCGGCCACGATCATGCGATCGTTCACCGTATTGCGGAACCAGGTGATGAACGGTGTTTCGACCGCGAAGACCGGCACGCCGAGTGAAATCGCAAAGACGATGCTGCCGCTGACGATCATGTCGTCTTCCGAATGGCAGATCAGCATGCCGGAGGAACGCACGATCAGATCACGTGCAAGTTCGTCCGAAATAAACTGCGCCATGATCGTCACATTGGGCTTGTTGAACGATTCCAGCTTCTTCCTGTATTTCTCGTCGGGGCAGGTGCCGCAAACCAGAATGTGTAGATCCGGCGGAAGCATGTCGATCAGCCTGTCGATCTTCTTGTACGACTGGATGCGACCGAAGACGACGAAATACTTTTCCGGCAATTGCATATCCGGCGGCAGCGAGGAAGCGCCCTGCTCCACCTCATAGAGCGGATGCGGTACGTAATGTCGATGCTCTTCCGCCAGATGACCGGAATGTACCCAGCACAGATCGAAGCAGCGTTCGTAAAGGGCGATGATGCGCATCGCCTTTTCCTTCGTCGGCCCCAGTGCATCGTGTGGATAGACGTTGTGCCGTACAAACACCGTCTTGCGCGAAATCAGCTTGTACACCGCGATGCGGAAAAATTCCTTCACGACGCCTAGCGGGCTGATCGTGCCCTTGCGCGCATTGACGAAGTTGTTATCCGTCCAGTTCAGGATCAGCACGTCGTAGCGCTTGAAGTCGAAATTCAGGAGCACGCGCTTCAGCGGCGGCGCCTCGGCAACCGCACCGAAGTGCGACAGGATTTTCTTGAAATTGTCGGTGTAGCGATTGCTCTTGTTCTCGAAAGGGAAATACGCGATCTGCAGTCTGTCTTTCATGTTGCTTCACATCCCGTTCAATTCTCGCGTTCGCGTTCGTGTTCGTGTTCATGCCCGCGCCCACGCTCTCGTTCCTGCCCGAGGTATTTTTTCAGCACGGCGGTCTGCGGTGCATCGCGGCCGTCCTGCGGCTGTATGCTCATTGGATATTTCCCCCACCAGCGGCCCATGGCCCAGTACGTCCAGCCGCGCCACACGTCCGTGTCGTCAGCGCCGGACAGAATTGCATCGAGAGCCGCCAGACAGGCGTCGCCGGGCGCCACGCCGAATT
>Ga0310811_10002563_pt1 | contig 22745 bp, 20 predicted proteins | sample YCmetagenome_FD_207642 | JGI IMG/M metagenome (GOLD analysis project Ga0310811, IMG submission 207642) | Soil microbial communities from experimental microcosm in Duke University, North Carolina, United States - YC | ecosystem: Engineered > Artificial ecosystem > Soil microcosm > Unclassified ...
TACCGCCGTCGTCGTCGGGTCTCTACCCGTCCACGGTACGTCCCGGCGGCCGGCTCCGGGATCCACCCGGGGGTGGAGCCGGGGTGGAGTCATCCAGGCGGTGAGGTCGCGGTGCGGAGATGTTGGATTTCCCGATGATATGCCGATACGGTGTGGGGGCCATCGTGACGCGACACGATGCGTCGGGGCGTCGGGGACCAGTTCGCGGTCACGGGTGGAGGGGAATTTCCCAATGGCGGATTTCTTCAAGGTCGATCTGGACGTGCTGGCCACGATGACCGGCACCCTGCAGCAGGCGGGGGAGCAGATGGACCAGGCGCTGCAGGCCTTCGGGACGGCGCAGGACGGGCAGATCGGGCCGTCGACGCTGGTCGGCGCGGCCAAGGACTTCCAGGGTACGTGGAAGTACGGGCTCGGCCAGCTGCAGAAGGCCATCTCAGAGTGCACCGAGGGCGTCGACAAGGTGCACAAGAACTACCAGGAGACCGAGCAGACGGTGCAGCAGTCTCTCGGGAAGATCAACACCCTGCTGCAGGAATAAGGGGGGAATTCCGTGTCACCGGACGTCATGTTCGACGCATCCTTCGAGGACAGCACCTCGTATCCGCATCTCGGCTTCAATCCGGCGCCCGGGCTTCCCGCGGACGTCGAGGCGCTGGAGAACGCGATCACCAAGGCCACCAGCTCGATGCAGGAGTCCGGGAAGCTGCTCGACCAGATGCGCACGGCCGACTCGGGCGTGTGGGTCGGCGCCGCGGCCGACGCGTTCCGCGCGAACTTCAACGACAAGCTGGTCACCGACCTGCAGCACGCGCAGCAGTCGCTGACCGAGGCGGCCGGCACGATCCAGAACTGGTACAAGGACCTCGTCGGCTTCAAGCAGACCGCGCAGAACCTCGACCAGGAGGCCGCCGCCGCGCGCGAGGCCCTGCAGAAGGCCGAGGCGCAGGTCGCCCAGGCGAAGTCGAACCCGAACCTCAACCTGATCGGCGAGGTCTTCAGCAACCCGCAGGCGCTCCAGCAAGCGCAGTCGGAGCTCGACCAGGCCGAATCAGCGCTGAACGACGCGAACGCCGCCGAGCAGCAGGCGCAGGACGACCTCGACTCGATCCTGCAGCGCGCCCGCCAGCTCCAGCAGGAGGTTGATTCGGCGGCCCGGAGCTACGCCTCGCAGCTGGAGAACGCGACGAAGGGCCTCGCCCCGCACAAGCCCGGCTGGTTCTCCAGCATGATGCACGACATCGGCAGCGGCCTGAGCGCGGTCGGGAGCTGGATCGAGCAGCATGCGAACGTCATTCACTCGATTCTTTCCACGGTGTCGGCGATCGCGGGTTTGATCGCGCTCTGCACCCCGCCGCCGATCGACGTCGTGGCCGGTGCCGTCGCGCTGGTCGCGGGAGCGGGCGCCTTCGCGATGGATCTGGCGAACCCGAAGACGCGGGACGCGATCGGCGGCCTGCTGACCGGCCACTTCAGCAAGACGAACATCGAGGCGGCGGTCGGTACGGGCCTCGATCTGGTGAGTGCGATCCCCGGCGGCGCCCTGTTCAAGGCCGCGACCAAGGGGGCGGAATTCTCCGCGGACGCCGTCAAGGTCGCGGACAAGATCCCGACGCTGGTGGACAAGCTCCCGCAATTGGCCTCCGATGGCGAGGGCGTGGCCAAGGGGTTCGCCTCTCTCGGCGAGGAGGGCGCATCCAAGGTCGCGCAGGTCATCTCATCGAACGCGCACGGCGTCGCCCTCCCGGTGAAGCTCGGGATCAGCGCGGTGACGAAGGTCGTCAACGTCGGCCGGGACGCCGAGAACACGTTCAAGGTCTCCGCCGAGGTCGCGCAGAACCTGAACCTCGGGTGGAAGGTCAAGGGCGTGGCTTCGAATCTCTACCATGACTTCGAGGAAGCGGTCTGATGGGGATCACGGACCTGCTGAGCAGTCTCGCTCCGGAGGGCGATGAGGAGGGGCCGAACGTCTGGGTGACGCTGCCGCCCGGATATCTGCCGCTTCCCGTCGAGAACCCCGTCGATCGGCTCAACGAGGCGGAGCCGGTGCTCGCCGAGCTCTGCCCGCCCGATCGACAGGAACTGCTTTACGCGACGCTGACCACGTTCGCGACGCTGCTGACCGAACTCGAACGGCGTAATGCGGTCTATTGCGGTCTCGGATGGCATACGGCGGACGACGGTGCCTTGGTCTCCTCCACGCTCGTGGTCTCGCTCCAGCAGACCGGCGAGGAGCGCAACCCGCGCCTCGTGCTCGGCGACCTGGTGAAAGTCGCGGCGGATGCCAACGACCAGGCCCAAGCCGACCTCGTCGACCTGCCGGGAGGCCCGGCGCTGTTCCTGGAGAGTGTGCGCAGCCTGCCGCGGCCGGCACTGCCGGGGCAGCAGGGTGATCCCGGACGTGCGGACGTGTACCAGCTCGAAGTCGTCGTGCCGAACGAGAAGGGCGACCTGCTGGCAGCACTCGAGTTCTCCACGCCGCAGGTCGAGTACGGAACGCGATACCGGGAGATGATGGTCCTGTTGGCGAATTCGGTCTCCTTCACCCCGCCGCCCGGTTCGGAGGACGAGAACGCCTCTTCGCAGCAGATCCACAATCTCCTCGGAGGCTTCAGCGCATGACAGAGCTGCATCCAGCCGGCGCGACCATCCCGATTCAGCCGTGGCTGATCGAATCCGTCCAGCGCAGGCTCGCGGACAAGCCTGGACCCGCGCAGCGTTCCGCCGTGTTCGAGCAGTATCTGATTCAGCGGTTCGGCGCCTGGCGGGTGTTCCCGGTGAGGGTCGGGCGATGGCAGCGCACCACCTATCTCTACGAGTGGGGTGGCGACGGATGGGCCTTGCTGCTCGCGCCGGTGCTGCTGCCGTGGCGGCCGGGCCTGTGGAAGCTCAACGACAGCTACGTCCAGGTGCTGGATCCGTCGAGCGGCGTGCCGATCGCGGAGCTGAACGTGGCCGGGTGGGGGTCGCGTAAGAGCGCCGAGGAGAACGAGTGGCGGCAGACGCGCCAGCTCGCGATTCTCGGCGACCCGCGGGTCGGCGGCCTGGTCGCGCCGGTGCAGGCCGCGTCGACGAACGAGGTCTACCAGGGCAACCGGCGCGGACATCCCGTCTCCTGGGAGCCGGCCCGGTTCGAGCAACTGGCTGCGCAGCTCGTCAATGAGCCCTACCACGACTTCACCAGCAAGGACGACGGACCCTGGCTCGCCGACCACCCGCAGAAGCCGCAGGGGCATACGAACGGCTGGAAGCCCTCGCCCTGGTATCGGCCGCAGAGCTGATCCGACGCACCGTCAGCAGGCGGCAGGCGGCCGGTCGGCAGCCGCGCCGGCAGTCGGCCGGCCGGTCCGTCATCACTCGGCGTCGCACTTCTTCCGCTGCCAGGGCATCTGGGGCAGCGCCAGGAAGCCCTCGGCGCGGGCGTACGCCATGCCGATGCGGGGGAGGTCGGCGGAGCGGGCGAACAGGACGAAGCGGGGTTCCCAGATCGGGCGGTACTTGGCGTTGGCACGGTAGAGGGACTCGATCTGCCACCAGCGGGAGAAGAACAGCAGTACGCCGCGCCACAGGCGCAGCACCGGGCCGGCGCCGAGCTTGGAGCCGCGCTCGAAGACGGCGCGGAACATGGCGAAGTTCAGCGACACGCGGGCGATGCCGAACTCGGCGGCGCGCTGCAGGAGGTCGATGACCATGAACTCGACCAGGCCGTTGTCGCTCTCCTTGTCACGGCGCATCAGGTCGAGCGAGACGCCGTCCTTGCCCCACGGCACGTAGGACAGCAGCGCGCGGAGCCTGCCGTCCGCGTCGAAGCATTCGATCATCAGGCAGTCGCCGTCGGCGGGGTCGCCGAGGCGGTTGAGCGCCATCGAGAATCCGCGTTCGGCCTGGCCGTAGCGCCAGTGGTCGGCGGCGCCGCGCAGGCGGGCCATCTCGGAGCGCTCGATCTCGTGGTGGCGGCGGATCCGCGTCGTGTACCCGGCGCGCTTGATCTTGTTCACGGCCTGCCGGACCGTGCGCATCGCGCGGCCCTCCAGCGTGAATTCGGCGACCTCGACGATCGCCTCGTCGCCGAGCTCCAGCGCGCTCAGGCCGTGCCGTGCGAAGATCTCGCCGGCCTGCTCGCTCGCCCCGGCGACCGCCGGGGCCCACGCGTGCTCGGCCGCCTCGCGCAGCCACAGGTCGATCGCGCCGGGCCACGCCTCGGGGTCGCCGAGCGGGTCGCCCGAGGCCAGCGACACGCTGCCCACGGTGCGGTAGGCGATCGCCGCCTTCCCCGAGGGCGAGAAGATCACCGACTTGTCCCGGCGCAGCGCGAAGTAGCCCAGCGAGTCCGGCTCCGGCTCCCTGGCCAGCAGCTCCCGCAGCTTCGCCTCGTCCTCCACGGTGTGCCGGACCCGGCCGCGCGGAGACCGGAAGAAGACGTAGACCACGGCCAGGAACAGCACCAGGCTCATCGCGTTGATCATGACGTCGAGCCAGTGCGGGCTGACGATGCCCAGGTCGGAGACGTCCTGCTTGTCCACGGTCAGCAGCCGCAGCAGCGTGTACTCGATGCGCGCGCTGAAGGAGGAGTCGTTCACGGTGCCGAACCAGGTCAGCAGCGCCACGCCGATGCCGGTGGCGGCGGCCGCTCCGCCGAGCGCCACGAGCAGCGCGGTCTTCGGGTTGGACTGCTCGCCTTTCGCGTAGAAGTCCTCGCGGCCCAGCAGCAGGCATGCGAATACGCCGATCGTGAGCACCGCGGACGTCCAGTTGAACCAGTGCTCGCGGTACGAGGGCTCGCTCAGCCAGTAGACGTCGGCGAGGCTGGTGAAGCCGACCAGGATCGTCGTGACGAGCCAGGCGATGTGCTTGCGGCGGCGCAGCATGATCGCCAGGAAAGCGGCGAGCGCGGCCGAGACCAGGCTCGCGGTCAGCAGGAACGGGGTGAAGTAGTGGCCGAAGCCGCCCCCGTGCGAGTGCCGGTGGACCTGCCTGCCGAAGGAGTAGGAGACCACCCCGAGCAGGTCGATCAGGACGACGAGCCGCAGGTACCAGACGCTGATCTTGCCCGGTAGGCCGAGCGGCCCCGGACCCCTGTTGCCGTCCGCGAACGCCGTCGTCGTACCCGCAGCCATGCCCTCGTCTTTTCGTCGCCCGTCGTTCACCGCACCCGCTCACTATCGTGCGGCATGGCGGGCGGGAACGGCGAATCGGCTGCTCCGGAGGGGGAGGAGGGGCGGCCGATCGAGGCGGCCGGATGACCGCTTGCGGGCCGCGCGGCTCACCTGTGCTTCCAGGTGATCGAGATGGTTCCGCCGGACAGCGAGCCGGTGGATGCTTTGACCGTGCCCGAACTGGCGGTCATGTTGATGCGGTCGGCCGACCCAGAAGCTGGAGTAGTGCTCGCCGGACGAGCAGGTCACCTTCGGCTGCCTGAATGTCGTGGTCACGCTGATGCACGTGGGTGGGCGAACCGATGTGGGTGGGCGGGTATCGCGCGGCTTTGAAACCGAAGGGAACAGTCAGGGATCGAGCCGGGAGGGCGGCGAGGCCGAGCCGGGCAGATCCTCCTCGAAGGCACTCTTACGGCCTGGTTCCGCCCCAGGTGTCCGGTCTCCGCGCCGGTGGCGGCGACAACCGTTGTCATTATCACATCTCAATGCCCTGTCACTCTTCGGGTAGACTCGACCGTATGGCACAGCGGCACGGGGAAGACGGGCGCGACGGGCACGGTCACGCCGCGCACGATCATGGCTCCCACGATCACGGCGCGCATGACCACGGGGCGTCCGTCACCGCGGACACCGACCGCCGGCTGCTGCTCGGCGCGCTCGGCCTGATCCTCGGTTACATGCTGGTCGAGGTCGTGATCGGCCTCGCCGCCAGCTCACTGGCGCTGATCTCCGACGCGGGCCACATGCTCACCGACGCCTTCTCGCTGGTGCTCGCCCTCGGCGCGATGCGGCTGGCCGCCAGGCCCGCGCGCGGCCGCTGGACCTTCGGCTTCAAGCGCGCGGAGATCCTCTCGGCGCAGGTGAACGGGATCACGCTGCTCGTGCTGGTCGGCATCTTCGTCTACGAGGCGGTCGACCGGCTGCTGCATCCGCCGGTGGTGGACGGCGGGCTGGTCACGGCGACCGCGATCGCCGGGATCGTGGTCAACGCGGGTGCCGCGCTGCTGATCAACCGCGCGAATCGGACGAGCCTGAACGTCGAGGGCGCGTTCCAGCACATCCTCAACGACGCCTGGGCGTTCCTCGCGACGGCCGCCGCCGGCATCGTGATCATGGCGACCGGTTTCGACCGTGCCGACGCCGTCGCCTCGCTCGTGGTTGCCGCGCTGATGGCCGAGGCCGGGTACGGACTCGTGCGCGAGTCGTGGAAGGTGCTGCTGGAGGCAGCCCCCGAGGGCGTCGATCCGGTCGAGCTCGCGGCGCGGCTCCGCGCGGCCGAGAACGTGGCCCAGGTGCACGACCTGCATGTCTGGACGATCACCTCGGGCTTCCCCGCCCTGTCCGCGCACGTGCTGGTGGCGCCGGGCCGGGACTGCCACGCCGTGCGGCTCGAGCTCGAGGAGCTCCTGCGGCACGAGTACGACATCGAGCACACGACGCTCCAGGTGGAGCACGCGCCCTCCGAGATACTCACGATCGGGCACGGCGCGCCGGGCGCCGGGGAGCACCCGGCCGGGCACTGCGGGTAGCCGCGAATCGCGGCGGGTCGTGCGAAACCGGGTCGAATGATTCAGGATCCCCCGCCTCTTATAACGGAACGGTAACTGTCTCGCCCTGGTCTTGCCGCGGTGGGGATCATTGGGAGAAAGTCACTTCACCGGCCTTGGGGCGAGTTGTCCGAGTTCGCCGGGGCGTGCGGGAAGACCCGGTCGGCCCAAGGAGGGCGTGGAAGCTGTGATGGATTTCCCCGAGGAGCCGCGACCGGCCCGAGACCCGCGGACTCCGGACTCCCCCCGGCCCCGGCCCCCGCGCGGCGAGCACGAGACCGAGGCCTGGCTGCGGCGCGAGCTGGCCTTCCTCTACGGGGTGGAGCGCAAGATCCTGCGCCGGACCCGGATACGCAGGGAGGCCTGGCGGGCCGCCGCCGTCGCCGCGATCCTCGCGATGTTCGCCGCGTGCTGGTACCTGGCCGCGGTCAGCAGCAACAGCCTCTCCTCGTCCTCGGACGCGTGCGCGGCCAAGACCGCGACGAGCACCAGCGCGTCCTCGCACCTGACCGGCGGCAACTCCGCGGCCGCGGCGAAGTCGACCAAAGCCTGCAGCTCCTGATCGCCGGATTGCCACCTGACCGGCTGGTTCGACCACCCGACCATCAGCCTTCGATTGAGCCGATCGAGTGCCCTCTCGGGCAGATCGTCACTCGTACGGGCGCCTGACAGGACTAGCACGCCTCGCGTAAGGTCATCGATGTCATGAGAGCGACGAGGCATGATGATCGCTCTGAGTGGTTAAACTGACCTCTGGTCAGTGCAACTGCAAAGCAAAAACTGCATAGCTGTGAGTGCTTCGGATCTCGGTCACCGAGCGTCGAGACACGGTGAGACAAGGCCGCTGGGGAAGGCGAACCTCGTCCGTACGCCGTGTGTGAAACGTAGTCAGTGACCAAAGGAGTCCGCCGTGCCCACCCGTCAGAGCAGTGGAGTGCTGTACATCCACTCGGCGCCCCGCGCGCTGTGCCCACACGTCGAATGGGCCGTCGCCGGGGTACTCGGCGTGCGCGTGAGCCTCGACTGGACCCGGCAGCCCGCCGCGCCGAACCTCTGGCGCGCCGAGTTGTCCTGGCAGGCGGAGCCCGGCACCGCCACCCGGCTCACCTCCGCCCTGCGCGGCTGGGAGCAGCTGCGCTTCGAGGCGACCGAGGAGCCTTCCCCGGGCGCCGAAGGGGAACGCTACTCCTCCACACCCGATCTCGGGGTGTTCCACGCCGTAACCGGCGTGCACGGAGACATCATGGTGACCGAGGACCGGCTGCGCACCGCGATGCTGCACGCCTCGCGCGGCGCGGACCTGGCCGCGGAGCTCGACACGCTGCTCGGCCGGCCCTGGGACGACGAGCTCGAGCCCTTCCGGTGCGCCGGCGACGGCGCACCCGTGCGCTGGCTGCACCAGGTCGGCTGAGCCCGGCACCCCAGCGGGCGGCCCGGTGCCGGATCGGCCGAGCGGCCCGCGATCGAGCGGCGCGCCCTCAGCTGAAGTGGATCGGCTTGCGGGCCGAGCGGTCGGCGAGTCGCGCCCCGCGTTCGGCCAGGGTCTGCGCGTCGGCGGGGGACAGGCCCATGCGCTCGCCCAGCTCGGCGTACGTCAGCCGGTCGAAGCGGCGCGGATCGGTCAGCTCGAAGGCGGCCAGCGCCTGGTAGGCGGCGGCCCGGTCGGCGGCGGCGCGGAACGCGTCGGCGAGCTCGGTGGCCCGCCCGAGCAGCTCGGCCGGATCGGCGATCTCGTCCAGCCCGAAGAACCTGGCCTGCTCGGGCTCGGCCATGCCGGGCTCGAACAACAGGGGCACGGGACTCATCTTGGGCTGCTGCTTCACCCGTCCACAGTCTCACGCCCGCAAGGCACCGTTCAACGACAGCGGGGTTAAGTGAATCCGGCACGGACCCCGCCACCGCGCGCCCCCGCTCGCCCTACGCGGCCGTTTCCGCAGGTCGCCGCCGAATTGACCTAGCGTTCACCGACATCCGCGCTCGCGGATCTCGCCACCGCGCGCCCCCCGCGCGCCCCCTCGGACTCCCGTCGCAGCTCAGCGCAGCAGTCGGCGCACCACCCCGGGCACGTCCTCGGGACGGTCCAGCATCAGATCGGCCAGGTCGGACAGCGGGTCGCCCTCCGGATTGGCGATCGCCACCCGCATCGCCCGGAACGAAGGCTCCCGCTCGGCGCGTCCGGCCAGCGCCGCGAACGCCGGGCGGTCGCCCAGGTCGTCGCCGAAGAACCAGCCGCCGACAAGCTCCGGCCGCGCGTCCAGCGCCTCGCGCACGACATGTCCCTTGTCCCGGTCGACCGGCGGCTTGAGCTCGACGACCATCCGTCCGCGCTGCACTTTCAGGCCGTGCTCCGCGCCGTAGCCCGCGGCCCACAGCTCCACGGCGTCGGCGAGCTCGGGCGCGTTGCGGTAGTGCACCGCGCAGGACAGCCCCTTGTGTTCGACCAGCGCCTGCGGCAGCTCCTCGGCCGCCGCGCGGGCCGCCTCGTCGATCACCGGCCGGTACGGCGCGGCCTCGGGCAGCGTCGAGACGGTGGCGCCGCCGTCCGAGGAGTGCTCCAGGCCGTAGAGGCCGTGCAGCGCGATCCCCGGAACTGCGTGCAGCTGCGCTGCGAGGAAGGCGACCGGCCGCGCGGAGACCACCGCGCAGTACGCCGACCGCCCGGCCAGCGACGCGAGCGCCTCGGGGGCGTCGTCCACCGGCCGCACCTTTTCCGGATCCGGCCCGATCGCGCTGAGCGTGCCGTCGAAGTCGAAGAAGAACGCGGTATGGCTGAGCTGTGCGCTGTCCATGGCGGCCAGCCTAGAGCCTCGGAGGTCAGTAGTGCTTGAGCACCTTCGCCGCGGTCTGCCGCGGCAAGGTGCGGATCAGCGTCCTGGCGACCGGGTTGCGCACGAGCTGCGCGGGCGAGGTCTTGCCGCGGCAGAAGTCCGCGAACATCTTCCACGCCATCGGGATCAGCGTCACGGTCCGGTGGAAGAACGCCGGGTGCCGCTCGAAGAGCTTGAGCATCGCGCCGCCGGCCCGCATCTCCACGCCGAGCATCTCCTCGACGAGCGCCGTGTACCCGGCGTCCCCCTCGACCTTCGGGTCGGCCGCGAGCCGCGCCGCGCTCTGGCCGGCCAGCGCGCCCGAGCGCAGCGCGAACGAGATCCCCTCGCGCGTCCACGGCTCGAGCAGGCCCGCCGCGTCGCCCGCGACCAGCACGCGGCCCCTGGCGAGCGGAGAGCCGGTCTCCCGGCACCGCGTCAGGTGCCCGGAGTCGGAGATCGCCGGGTACTGAGCGAGCCCGAGGCTCTCGATGAAGTCCCGGTAGTACTTGCGCGTCGCCTCGCCCTCGCCGCGCGCCGAGATCACGCCGACGGTCAGCACGTCGCCCTTCGGGAACACCCAGCCGTAGGAGCCGGGCAGCGGGCCCCAGTCCACCAGGACCCGGCTCGCCCACTCGTCGGCGACCGCCTGTGGCACCTGGATCTCCGCCTCGAGGCCGAGGTCGACCTGATCGCAGCGCACGCCGACGTAGCGGCCGACCCGGCTCGCCGAGCCGTCCGCGCCGACCACCGCGCCGGCCGAGATGCGGCCGCCGTCCGCGAGCGTGACCACGGCGCGCCCCGACTCGTCCTGCTCCACGCCGGTGACCGTGGAACCGGTGCGCAGCACGGCGCCCGCGTCCACCGCGGCCTTGGCCAGCGCCAGGTCGAACTCCGCGCGGTTGACCAGCACCAGCAGGTCCCCGGCGCGGTCCTTCCGGGTGCGCAGCTTCTCGCCGTTCATGGTGAAGCTGATGGCGTCGATCTGCTGGCGCACCGGGATCTCGAAGCCCGGCGGCAGCGAACGCCGCGAATAGCCGATCAGGCCGCCGCCGCAGGTCTTGTACCGCGGCAGCTCGGCCTTCTCCAGCAGCAGAACCCGCGCTCCGGACTCGGCGGCGGCGCGCGCGGCGCTGGAGCCGGCCGGCCCGGCTCCCACCACGATCACGTCCCACGGGGCTTCATCCGGCGGCATACTGGTGTTCTCCGCTGCTTCGATCACGGGTGAAGGGTAGTGGCGTTCGGCGAGGTGCGCAGCTTCGCGACGGCCCGTTCATTAAGGTAACTCGGTGTGACGATCTCCCGCGCGGCCACGGCGGTCTGGCACTATGTCCGCCGAGCCCCCGGGACCTTCGTCTGGCTGGCCATCCTCACCGTCACGACGTACTTCATCAGTCACATCAATCCCGAGTTCCGCGACCGCTTTCTGCGTCGGCGCTCGACCAACCTGCACGAGCTGAGCACCGATCCGATCAGGGTGCTGATCACCAGTGCCCTGTACATCGACGGCGGCGGGATGTGGATCTACTACATCCTCTACAACATCTTCCACGTTCCGGTCGAACGGCGCCTGGGGACGCTGCGCTGGCTGGCGGTCGTGATCGCGGCCCATGTGGGCGCCACGTATCTGAGCGAGGGCGCGCTCTACTGGGAGGTGCGGCACGGATACCTGCCGCGCAGTGCGATCTTCACCCTCGACATCGGGGTGAGCTACGCGCTGGCCGGTGTCGAGGCCGTCGCCGCGTACCTGATCGCGGCTCCGTGGAGCTACGTGTACGCGGGCGCGCTGGTCCTCTACTACGGCTACCACCTGGTCGTCGGGAACACCTTCACCGACCTCGGGCACTTCAGCTCGATCATGATCGGCTTCGCCTGCTTCCCGCTGACGAAAGGCGTCGTGGATAAGTGGGACCCTTGGGCCACTTGGGTCGCGCTGCGGGACCGGGCCAGGCGCACGATGGCCGCTCGGCGCTCAGGCGCCTAGAGAGGGTGTAAGGACCCGCGGCGGTCGACTACCCTGACCGAGTGAACGCCGCCGTCGTATCCCGCCGTAATGCCGGAGTGCTCTTCGGCATCACGTCGTCGATCTTCTTCAGCGCCTCGGGAACCTTCGCGAAGGCGCTGACCGACGCCGGCTTCAGCGCGCTCGAAGCGGTGTGGCTGCGGATCGCCGGCGCCTGCCTGATCCTGGTCGCGGTCTCACTCCTCCGCGGACCCGATTCGCTGCTCGGCGTCTTCCGCAACCATGCGGCGCTCCGCGGGATCGTGCTGTTCGGCCTCGTCGCGGTCGCGGCGTGCCAGGCGCTGTACTTCGTCGCCGCGTCCCGGCTGCCGGTCGGCATCGCGATCCTGCTCGAGTTCACCGGCCCGGTCCTCGTCGTCCTCTATCAGCGGCTGGTCCTTCGTCAGCATGTGCGGCGCACGGCGTTTCTCGGCATCAGCCTGGCCATGGTCGGCCTGTGCTTCGTCGTGGAGATCTGGTCCGGCCTGAGCCTCGACGCGCTCGGTCTGGCCTGCGGACTCGGTGCGGCCGCGGGCAACGCGGCGTACTTCCTGATCATCGACCGCCTCACCGGCTCCGCCGACCCGCTCGCCATCACGACCGTCGGCATGCTCGTGGCCTGCATCGTGCTCGTGCCACTCGCGATGCCGTGGAGCGCGCCGTGGCACGTGCTCGGCTCCTCGATCGCGCTGGCCGGCCGCGAGATCCCCGGCTGGCTCGTCGCCCTCGCACTCGTGCTGCTCAGTACAGTGATCTCGTACGTCTTCGGCGGCATGGCCGTCCAGCGCCTCTCGGCCACGGTCGCCGCCGGACTCGCCTACGTCGAGCCGGTCTCCGCCTGCGTCATCGCCTGGGTCCTGCTCGGCCAGCGCCTGAGCGCCGTGCAGATCACCGGCGGCGTCGTCGTGCTGATCGGCGCCTACACGGCCCAGCGCTCCGCCGCCCCCGCGGCCACGCCGCTGCCCGCGCCGTCAGCCGAACCCGTCGGCCCATTCAGCAAGTAGGGTCGCCGGCCCGGAGATCCGCTGTCTCCTCCGCCGAATCGTCCTACTCCGATCAGCAAGCTCTCGAAGAACGAGCAGCTGGGCCATGGTCTGGTCCGCACGTACACTGAACGATCCGATGTCCGCCGCGCCCGACAAGCGTAGGGCGGGGCCCGGCTGCCCTGGAGGAGACCGAAGGTGACCGAGTTGAGCGCGACCCCTGTGCGTCCAGCGTTGGTGCGCCGCGGCTTCCTACTGGAGTACACGACGCTCGGCTGGAACGTGGTGGGCATCGTCGTGCTCGCCGTCGCCGCGCTCGATGCGCGGTCGGTCGCGCTGGCCGGGTTCGGGCTGGATTCGCTCATCGAGATCGGAGCCTCGACGGTGGTGATCTGGGAGCTGTCCGGCACGGGCGAGCGACGCAGGCTCACCGCGCTGCGGCTGATCGGGGCGGGGTTCGCCGCCCTGGCGCTCTACCTGCTCGTCCAGTCCACGTGGGTGCTGGCCGCCGGGTTCCATCCCCGGCATTCGCCGCTCGGGATCGCCTGGACCGCGATCACCGCGCTGGTCATGTTCGTACTCGCCTACGGCAAGGCCCGCACCGGGACAGCGCTGGACAATCCGGTGCTCATCACGGAGGGCAAGGTCACCCTGATCGACGGCGTTCTGGCTGCCGCCGTGCTGCTCGGCCTGATCCTGAACACGGCCGCCGGATGGTGGTGGGCCGACCCGCTCGCCGGATACGTACTGGTCTACTACGCCGCCCGCGAAATGCGGGAGATCCTCAGCGGGAAGCACGACGGCTGAGGCGCCTGGCCGCGAGAGCCGCGACAGCAGCGGCACTCGCGTCACCCTGAGTGCGATGTGGCCCGGCCGCGGGTGCGGCCGGACCACATATCAGGCTACTTCCGATGGGTTCGTGCTCAGCCGGTGAAGGCGGTGAGTCCGGCGGGGCTGCCCCAGCCGGTCGGGCCGTCGTAGCCGGTTTCGGCGGTGCACAGGTAGGCCGGGGAGCAGGTGGCGGTGGAGCCGGTGGTCACGTCGTTGAGCGCGGAGGTGTGGCTGTAGATGTCGGTGACCGGGTAGCTCGCGGTCGGGGTGCCGGCGTCCGCGAAGACGGAGGCGATCAGCGGGGAGGCGACGGAGGTACCGCCGTAGACGGTCCAGCCGGACCCGCCGTAGGTCTGGTAGACGGCCACGCCGGTGGCCGGGTCGGCGACCGCCGACACATCGGCGACGGTGCGCTTGGCGCAGCCGGTGTCGGTCTGCCAGGTGGGCTTGGGGTCGTAGGCGGAGCAGCCGGAGCCGGCGCCTTCGGCGGAGCTGGTGGACCAGACCGACTCGCTCCAGCCGCGGGTGTTCGAGGCACGCACCAGTGAGGTGCCGCCGACCGCGGTGACGTACTGGGAGGCGGCCGGGTACTCGACCTTGTAACCGCTGTCGCCGGTGGAGACGGTGATCGCGACGCCCGGGTGGTTGAAGTAGGTCGAGTCGTAGCCGGTGTCCGACGAGGATTCGGACCCGCCGTAACTGTTGGAGACGAACTTGGCGCCGAGCGAGACGGCGGTGTTCACGGCGGTGCCCAGGTTGGTCATGCTCGCGGTGCTCGCCTCGACCAGGATGATGTGGGCGTTCGGCGCGATGGCGGAGACCATGTCGAGGTCGAGGGAGATCTCGCCGGACCAGCTGGTGCTGTTGCGCGGCAGTTTGGTGCCGCCGGTCTGGTTGACCTGCTTGAAGCATCCGCTGGCGGCGGTGCAGGCGGGCAGCCCGTACTGGGAGCGGTAGGTCGCCATGTCGGAGGCGGCGTTCGGGTCGTTGTAGGCGTCGACGATCGCGACAGTCGCTCCGGCGCCGCCGCCCGAGGGCAGGTTGTAGGCGCTGTACAGGTCGCTCGGGCCATAGCCCGAGGGGGTGGCGTTCGGGGTGACGCCCTTGGCGTTCACCCGCTCGGTCACGCTGGTGACGTGCAGCGCGTTGCAGGCCATCTGGCCGGCGGTGGCGGGAAGGGCGCAGGCGCGCTGCCAGGTGGTCGGGTGGGTGCTCGCGGTCTGCGCGTCGGCGGGCATCGCGGCGGCGAGGCCCGCGAGGGTGAGGGCGCCGGCGCCCGCTATGGACAGGGCGGTCCGGCGGATGGCCGGGACGGTGGTGCGCAACGTACTGCCTCCAGCATTCGGGGTGGGAAGGAGGGGCGGTGCGTAAAGGATTGCTCGACACACGTAGATTCGGCATCGAGTAGCAGTGGATTGATGAAATGGTCCTGTCGCATATTGTGGGCGCAGGGTTTGGTGGGAGCGTAAGCCCGGCGCCGTCGGGTCCTCAACGGCCCGATGGTGAAGTTGGTGATTCCTTTAGCTCCCATCCACCGTTCCTTAACGAAAGTCACTTGATGCGGTCGCTCGCACTCTGTGCCGTAAGGGCGTGTGATCCGGCGCGCTAGGGTTGGGGGCCGCCGCGCCGGCCCGGTGCGGCGGTTCGGGCGTTGACGCACGCGGAGGGAGCGGCGGTGGGCGAGGAGCTCGACGACGCGCGCGGCGGCGGCCCGGAGGGGGTGGCCGTGCTCTGGCGCACCCTGAACCCGCAGTTGGAGCGGTATCTCGGAACGCTCGTGGGGCACGCGGCGCAGGACGTGGCGTCGGAGACGTGGCTGCAGGCCGCTCGGGACCTGCCCGGCTTCCGCGGGGACGGGGTCGGGTTCCGGGTGTGGCTGTTCAGGATCGGGCGCAACCGGGCGATCGACGAACTGCGGCGGGCCGGTCGGCGGCGCGAGGATCTGACGGCGGAGCCTGGCGGGTACGCGGATCTCGCTCCGGACGCCGCCACGGTCGCCGAGGAGCGTCTCGGCACCGTGCGGGCGATGGCGCTTCTGGCGCGGCTGCCGCGGGAGCAAGCCGAGGCGGTGATGCTGCGCGTGGTGTTCGGCCTGGACGCGAAGGCGTGCGGACAGATCCTGGCGGCCCCCTCACCGCGCCCACGCGACGACGCGCCCCGCCGGGTGCACGACGAGAGCATCGCCGATGAACGAGCTGGATACCGACACGACGACGGAGTTGCTGCCGCGTGCGCGTTCCGGGCACGCCGAATCCGCCGCGGCGCCGGTGTTCGTCGACGCCAGCGGCCGGCGTCGGCGTACGGCGCGCTGGATGGCGGTCGGCGCCCTGCTTGTCGCGGCCGGCTATGCGCTGATGGTGATCTGGAGCCTGCTGGGTGGACCGGTCGCGCCGGACAACCTGATGCCGTTCTCCGCACCCCGAGCGGCTGCCTCGAGCACGCGGCCGGCACCGTCCGCCGTGCCGTCGGCGGCGCCCCACGCAGCGCCGAACGCCACTTCGACGCACGGCGCGGCCGCGAGCGCGGTCGCCGCGTCGCGGGCCTCGGCCTCCACGGCGGCCACGGGATCGGCCGCCGCCACGGCTTCGGCGAGCTCGTCGGCGACCGGCCACCGGCCGACGAGCGCGCCGGGCAAGCCGACAGCGTCGCCGACCACCGGGCACGGCCGCTGATGGGCGCCCGTCGTGGTCGCCGCCGCGCGGCGCGCGCCGTGCCGCCGCGCGCCCACTGGCTGGTGCTGCTGGCCACCGTCGTGCTGCTCGCCGGCGTCCTCGCCCTGGACGGCCTGGTGCACGACGAGGTCGGCGGCGAGGGCTCGGGCGGACCGCACTCACCGGGTTCCGCCGCGCACGTGCCCGCCTCGATCCTGCACGGCGGACCGGTGATCGACACCCGGCACGGGGCGGCGAACTCCTACCAGCCGGTCGCCGGCCGCATCGCGCTCAGCTTCGACGACGGCCCCGATCCGCAGTGGACGCCGCAGATCCTGTCCGTGCTCGCCCGCTACCACGTGCCCGGCACGTTTTTCCTGGTCGGCGGCCGCGTCGCGCAGTACCCGGGCTTGGTGCGCCAGGAGGTCGCGGCGGGCGACGAGGTCGGCATCCACACCTTCACCCACGACGACCTGGCCACCGCGGGCGAGACCCGCAGGAACTTCGAGTTCTCCCAGACCCAGTCGGTGATCGAGGGCGCCGCCGGCGTCAGCACTTCGCTGCTGCGCCCGCCGTACTCCTCGGAGGCCGCCGCGCTCGACGATCTGGACTGGGCCGCCGTGCAGGACGCGGGAGCGCACGGCTACGTCACCGTGCTCACCGACCGCGACAGTCTCGACTGGCAGCGCCCCGGAGTCGCGAAGATCGTCGCGAACGTCGTGCCCGCCTCGGGGACCCCGGGCATGCTGGTGATGATGCACGACGCGGGCGGCGACCGGGCGCAGACGGTCGCCGCGCTCGAGATCCTGATCCCGAAGCTGCTGGCCCGCGGCTACCGGTTCACCACCGTCAGCGGGTTGATCGGCCAGCCCTCCCCGATCACCCCGGCCACCGCGAGCCAGCGCCTTCGTGGACAGGTGCTGGTCTACGCGGTCGAGGGCAGCGGCTACGTGGTGACGGCGTTGAGCTGGGCGATTCTGGCCACCGGCGCGCTGAGCGTGATCCGGGTGCTGATCCTGCTCGTGGCCGCGGGAATCCATCACCGCAGGCGACGGCGTCGAGCGCCGGTTCGCGCGGCGGCCGCGCGGCTGCCGGTCTCGGTGATCGTGCCCGCGTACAACGAGGAGAAGGGCATCGCCTCCACCGTGGAGTCGCTGCTGCGCACGCCCGTGCCGCTGGAGATCATCGTGGTCGACGACGGCTCGAGCGACCGGACCGCGCAGATCGCCCGCGGCTACGAGCGCTACGGCGTACGGGTGATCACCCAGCCCAACGGCGGCAAGCCCGCGGCCCTGAACACCGGCATCTCCCAGGCGCACAGTCCGATCCTGGTGCTGCTCGACGGCGACACCGTCTTCGAGCCCGACGCGATCCCGCGCCTGGCCGCGTACTTCGCGGACCCCGCGGTCGGGGCCGTGTCCGGCAACGCGAAGGTCGGCAACCGCAAGGGCCTGCTCGGGCGCTGGCAGCACATCGAGTACGTGGTCGGATTCAACCTCGACCGCCGGTTCTACGACCTGGCCGGATGCATGCCCACGGTGCCCGGCGCGATCGGTGCGTTCCGCCGCGAGGCGCTCGCCCAGGTCGGCGGCGTCAGCGACGACACGCTGGCGGAGGACACCGACCTGACCATGGCGGTCCTGCGCGCGGGATGGCGTGCGGTCTATGCGCCGGACGCGATCGCCTGGACGGAGGCCCCGGCCTCGCTCGGGCAGCTGTGGAAGCAGCGCTACCGCTGGTCCTACGGCACCATGCAGGCGATGTGGAAGCACCGTCGGGCCGTGATCGAGAGCGGCGCCTCCGGTCGGCTCGGGCGCCGCGGACTGCCCTACCTGCTGCTGTTCCAGGTACTGCTGCCGCTGCTCGCCCCGCTGGTCGACGTGTTCGCCGTCTGGGGCCTGATCTTCGGGCAGGCGCTGGAGACCGGCGCGGTCTGGTTCGGATTCGTGGCCGTCCAGATACTCGCCTCCTGGTACGCCTTCCGGCTCGACGGCGAACGCGCCCGCGTGCTGTGGAGCGTGCCATTCCAGCAGTTCGTCTACCGGCAGCTGATGTACCTGGTCGTCATCCAGTCCGTGGTGACCGCGCTGATCGGCAGCCGGCTCCGCTGGCAGCGGATGGACCGGCGTGGCATGGGCGCCCCGCCCGGCATGCGGGGGCCGAGCGTACCCTCGCAGCGCTCCACGGGGCAGGCCACCGCGGCCGGGCAGCCGTAGCGGGCGGCGGCTGTAACACGATCGGGCCGCCGAGCGCCTATGAGATGTAGCCGCCGCCGGATGCAGTTGTGGGTCGTATCCGGCGGCGACGAAGGCTGCGGCCGCGGCGCGCTCACTCCCGTCCCGCCCGCCGCGGCCGCAGCCTTCGTCACCTCAGATTCGTCATCTCAGTTCTGCCGCAGCGCCGGCATCGGAACGGGCACGCTCAGGCTCGTCGCGCCGACACCGACGCCGCCTTCGCACGTGTTGGGCGGGAACGTCGTCTGCCCGCGGCTCGAGGGAGCGCCCGCGGCCCAGAACATGTAGCCGAGCATCCCGTCCGTGCCGCCCGCACCCGCCGGAGCCACCGACTGCACCCAACCGCTCGTCGAGTTCTGGAGCGAGGAGGCGAAGGTGGTGCACTCGGGCAGGACCTGGCTCTGCCCGGCGACGTAGACCGAGCCGGTGAACTTGGCCGGAGCCAGCGGTGCGATCGGCGGACTGTAGTTCGGCTTGCCATCGACGTGCTCGAGCCAGTTGCCCTCCGCGCCGCTGGCGGACGGCTGCTTGTTCGGCACCATCGCGTTCGCGTAGTCGAGAACCGGGTTGCTCGTGGTCAGCCAGTTAGCCGTCGCGTACTGGTCGAGCGCGATCAGATAGCGGTCGCCGGCGGCCACGTCGATCGTCAGCCGGGCGGCCGGATCCGCGCCGGTCGCGTCATAGGCGTGCACCGCGCGGTAGGCGCTGATGAACGACTGCAGGCCGGTCAGATTCGGGCTGGAGCTGTTCTCGTAGTCGATCTCGACGCCGACGCCGAGCTGCGTGGCCAGCGCCGCCGCCTTCTGTCCGAGCAGGGCGGCGTTCTGCGTCAGGGCACTGTCCCAGTCGGCGGTGTAGGTCGCCCCGCCGATCGAGATCATGACACGCACCCCGTGACTGGTGAAGTAGTTGACCACGGCCGCGTCCATGCCGTTGGGCACGCCGTTGGTATCGCCCGCGTCCGTCGTGCCGTCGAGCAGCTTGAGCGGATCGGCGAAGGAGAGCACGACGAGGTTGACCGACGGGCTGCCGTTGCCGCGATCGATCAGCCAGTGGTTCTGCGTGTCGAACGTCGTCATGTCCGGAGCCGCCGCCCACGTGCACTGATCCGAACCGCACAGCCAGGCCCCGTAGACCTGGACCGGATCGGACGCCGCGGCGGCGGTGGCGGCCGCGGCGGTGGCGGGTACGGCGGTGTGCGGCCGCGGCACGGACTGGGCGTCGGCCGGAGCCGCGAAAGCGGTGGTGAGCGCGACCGCGGCCGCGGCGCCCCAGACGCCGAGCCGGTGGGTGAGTGTTCGCATGAAGGTGTACGCCTCCTGGCGTCGCGTGGGATTCCCGTCCCGCCACCCACCATCGAACTGGACTAGACCTTTGTCAAGGCGGCGCCCGACGGACCGTCTCCCACCTGCACCGGTAGCGGAATCCGCTCCGTAGACGCCTCTCGTGTCAGAACCCAGTCATCTCTTGATCGACGTGCACGATCCGCTCGAAGAAGAACTCGTGCTTGAGGAAGGAGACGTCGTATTCGTGCCCAGGGTAGGGCGGGATGAGCTGGGAGGCCTGGATCAGCCGCCAGCCGTCCTTGAGCGCGTCGAGCCCTGTCTGGTACGGCGGCTCCTCGCTGTCGCCGGTCGTCGGCACAGTGCGGCCGGTGCCGTCATACCGCGACCAGCCGACCACGCACGAGTCCAGCGCGGAATTGAGCAGGTACAGCACGAGCACCTGCTGGCGCAGCAGCGGCACGGAGACCGTGCGGCTGGGGTCGGTGAGCGATTCGGCCGTCATGCCGTTGCCTCCTGAGGACGGTTGGTGACCCTGGTCACCCAGTAGTCGAGGTCGAAGTCGGGGTCGCCGGTCAGCGCCCGCCACAGCAGCGTGCGGTTGTAGCGTTCGAGCCGCCCGGCCGCCTGCTCATACCAGGGGAACATGGTGTCCAGTTCGGCGATCACACGCGGATCGTGCAGATCCGAGGTGTCCCACAGGCGCTGCTGGCGGACCGTGGGATTGAAGCGGATCTTGAACATGTAGCGGGTTGTGTCGCTGTCGTTGCGGCGCGCGCTGTGCCAGATGCCGTGGTGCACGAACACCACCGTTCCAGCCGGGCACACCAGCCGGTTCTGGCCGCGCAGGTTCTGATATCGGCCGGTGTCCGACTCGTTGATCCGGCGCAGGTGGCTCCCGGGCACGCTGAGCGTGCCGCCCATCTCCAGCGTCACCGTCTGCGGGTAGTACATCAGTTGGACGTCGAAGGCGTCAGGCCGAACGTCGATGATGGCGTCCGCGTGCAGTGCCTGCGCATCCTTGTCGCGGGGCTCGCGCACGTGCACGGCGTGGTGGTCTACGAGCGGCTCGGGGCCGACCAGGCTGCGCAATGCGCCCGCGACCTGCGGGACTTCCAGCAGCCTGGCGGTGAAGGAGCCGGGGGCGTATGCCTTCGACAGCGGCGTCCCGTGGCGGGGCGACGGCACCCCCTGCGCCAGCACCGCTAAAGCTTCGGTGTTCATGTCCTGAGGTACGACCGCGTCCAGCCGAAGGGATCCGTGGGCCACGAAGCGGGCCATCTGGACCGAGCTGAGCAGGATCTGTCTGTTGTCCATGGAGAAAGACGCTAGAGCCGCGCACACACTCTCCGCGTGGGTCCGGTTCGCCATCTACTGGTCGGTTTTCACCTTCGGTCCGAGATCGCACGTGATAGAACTCGGCCATGGACATGGCCTTGGCCCACCTTGACGAGCCCCCCGGCGTGGCCGCAGTCGGCATCGGCGTGCACGGCCCCGCCAACCACGTGGACGTGTTCTCGCTGCCGGATCTGTGGCAACTGCATCTCTACGGCTACGAGGCCGACCTGACGGTGGACGAGGCCGCACACAAGATCCGCCCGGGCCGGGTCAGCCTTGTCCCGCCCGGCACCACGGTGCGCTATCGCTATCGGGGACGCTCCGAGCACCTCTATGTCCACCTGCGCCTCGGGACGGCCGGCGCACCGCGCAGCATTCCGGTGATCCAGGACACAGGGACCGAACTCGCGCCGCTCACCACGCAGTTGCAGAGCGCACTTTCAGCCTGGCCGCACTCACCGGCCCGGGCGACGGCCGAGATCTGGGCCGCACTCTGGCGCGTGGCCCACCTGGCCCCGCCACGCTCAGCCGGCACCATCGCACCCCACCCGGCGGTCGCCGCGGCCGTGGCGATGATCGAGGCCCGGCTGGCCGAACCGCTGAGCGTGGCCGAGATCGCCAAGGCGGTCGGCCTCTCACACAACCACCTGACCAGACTCTTCCGCGCCGCCACCGGGCAGACCGTCGTCGGCTACCTCCGTAACCGGCGGATGGAGCGCGCCCGCCACTTCCTCCAGGCCACCACCTTGTCCATCCCCGCCATCGCGGCGTCGGTCGGCATCCCCGACCTCCAGGCGTTCAACAAGGCATGCCGCCGCGAACTCGGAGCCTCCCCGCGCGGCATTCGCAGAAAGCTGTGACGAAGCCGGCAACTCACTCCCGCCAAATACGGCCCACCAGGGGGCGCGCCTCCCAGCGCGATGACCCTCGTCTGGATGGAAGCCCCCACTTACCCATGCTCCGAATATCCCGTCGCCACCTCGTCGTGGCCGTCGGCGTGCCCGCTGTGCTGAGACGCTTACCGCGGGCGGCTTCCTGGTCGCTCACGGCGCGAAGGTGAGCGCCAGGATCGCGATCGACGTCAAAGCGGCTCATCGGCTTCGCACCGTGTCGAGTGTCGCGGACGGCCTGAACACGGCGACCTATGACCCGAACCTCGACGGCGGCGCGGCCGCGACCACGACCGCGACCACGACCGCGACCGCGACCGCGACCGACCGCGATCAACGGTGGGGGCATCGACGCGCTGCGATACCCCGGCGGTTCACGGCGGACAACCACCACTGGAGCACGAGCGCGGCCAAGGCGACGGTGTAGCCGTCGGCGATCCAGGTCAGGTCGGTGTTCGAGGCATTCAGGTCGCAGTTCTCCGAGCGCGGTCTGCCCGACTCGACCTACGCGCTGCTAAGTCGGGCCGCGCGGCTGTGGCCGCACAAGCCCGCGCTCGCCGTTCTTCTGAGGCCGCACGCTGGCACGAGCCGTACCGGTACACCTACACCGAACTCCTAGAGGAAGTGCACCGCATCGCGAACGCCTTTTTGCGCCGGTTCGGCGTCGGCCGCGGCGACGCCGTCGCGCTGACGGCTCCGCTCTGAACTGCATATTTATCGTGGGCGCTACTGGGTTCGAACCAGTGACATCTGCCTTGTAAGGGCAGCGCTCTACCGCTGAGCTAAGCGCCCGGTGCAGCCCCCAGTGTAGCGGCTGCGGGCGGTGGGGCCGGCGGGGATTAAATGGAGGTCAAATCGGGATCAAATGCGCACCTTGCCGGGGCCGGCGGCCCAGCGCAGGCCCCAGGTGTAGGCCTTGTCGATCTCGCTTTGGAAGCCCGGGAAGAAGCGGGCCTCGGTCTTCAGGTTGAAGTCGGTGCCCGCTCGCTGGATCATCACGGCGGCGCAGCTCTTGGCGCGGCC
>Ga0310811_10002564_pt1 | contig 22738 bp, 20 predicted proteins | sample YCmetagenome_FD_207642 | JGI IMG/M metagenome (GOLD analysis project Ga0310811, IMG submission 207642) | Soil microbial communities from experimental microcosm in Duke University, North Carolina, United States - YC | ecosystem: Engineered > Artificial ecosystem > Soil microcosm > Unclassified ...
CGAACTCCAGACGCAGATTCATGGTGTCTCTCGGGTTCCAGGGCATAACCGGCTCCAGGCGATTCGCTCGCCCAGAGTGTTACCCATGTCTCCGCACACCTGTTACCCATGTCTCCGGTCCATACACTGGCCGCAAAGAAAAGTAGGCAAAAGAAAGCGGCTTTACACCGCCAGCTCATAAGCGGGTCCTCCGCGCAGCCACGGTAGTGGTGCATCTGGAATCTGTCGCCTCGCACACTCCGCTTTAGTGACAAGGCCGTCATACCTCCGGCGGCGCTGCGCGTGCCGATACCCGGTTCATAACACCGCCCGCCGGATTTTCGCTTCCGCGGTTTGGTCCGCCCCCCACTCGTCGTTACATCGCTGCTGGAAGCACAGTCGCGATAGCGAAATCGATGCACCGACATTCATTTGAAATGGGATTGGCCAACCAGAGCGGGGGCGCCTCGCCGAGGCGAAGCCGACGGGTCCCGCTGCGCGGAGCAAACCCGCAGGTTTCCCTGGCAGACCCGTCCGCGACGCACGTAGTGCGGAGTGGGAGCTGATGAGCCCTTTGTCAACGGCGCGGAGTGTGCGGGGGCACGGATTCCAGATGCACCACTACCGCGGCTGTGCGGGGGACCCGCTTAAAAATTAGCGGTGTGAGCCGCTTTCTTTTGCCTACTTTTCTTTGCGGCCGGCAAAGAAAAGTAGGTGCCGCCCCGCACAGGGGCAACGCTAATAAACCACTAACAATTCAAGGAAAGGCCAAAAGACTAGAAGGGCAGAAGGGCAACGCCAAACACACCACGAACCCAGCAAGGCACCGCCCAAAATCCAGATCAACAACAAAACCGCCGAGCAGGCCCCATCTCTAACTTTGCGCTTCAAACGCAGCCGCAGCCCGCCCTAACCTGTCATTAACAGCAATCCACTCAATCGTATCCGGCAACTTCTCGATCAAAATCCGCGTCACGTCCGCGCGATCCAGCGCTCTAAGCAGCCCATACAACTCACGCGCATAAACATGCGGATCCTCAGGCGCAGCAATGAAATGCACCCCCTCAGCATGAGCCCACTCGCCCGCGCGAGAAGCCCGCGCCACAAGAGCCACGCGTTCGTCGCCCCGACGCGCCGCAAGCAAAGCCTGCAAGGCATCAAAAGGCAGCAAAGCCAACGGCGTGCGCGGCGCATAGTGCGCCTTCAACGTACCCGATGCACGTGGAGCCGTCGCATCCGACCCATCCGGCAAACGTGGCGCCTCGCCGAGCACGTCGGCGATTTCCTGCGGCGTGACTCGCCCAGGCCGCAACAGCGCCGGAAACCCGCGCGACAAATCGAGAATCGTCGACTCGATCCCGACCTCCGACGCACCACCGTCCAGCACGTGAATCGCACCGCCAAACTCGTCGCGCACATGTTGCGCCGTGGTCGGGCTCACATGACCAAAACGATTCGCCGACGGCGCAGCCACCCCACCATGCCCGCCACGCAACGCGCTAAACGCCTCCAGCAGAGCCTGAGCAACCGGATGCGACGGGCAACGCAAGCCCACTGAATCCTGCCCGCCGCTCACCGCCGCATTGATTCGCGCCGCCCGCTTCAGGATCAACGTGAGCGGCCCCGGCCAGAACGCGTCGATCAACCGCTGCGCCTCAGCCGGCAAATGCTCGACCCAATAGTTCGGGTCGCCCTGCGGTGCCAGATGCACGATCACCGGATGATTCGCCGGCCTGCCCTTCGCCGCGTAAATACGCGCAACCGCATCCGGATTCTCGGCGTCGCCGCCAAGTCCGTAGACCGTCTCCGTCGGGAACGCGACGAGGCCGCCCGCATCGAGCAGCGCGGCAGCGTGCTCGATCTGCGCGGCACTCACCGGCAAGACGCTCGCGTCGCCAGCTTCGACAGGTTTGCTTTGATCCGGCATGGCGTTCGCGTCAGCTCGTGACGATATGCAGGAGCCGCGCGCAATCGCGCGCCGCCGTGCGGGCTTCTTCAAGCGTCGCGGACGTGAAGTTCACGTGACCCATCTTGCGCCCGCAACGCGCTTCTTCCTTGCCGTACAGATGCAGACGCGCCGCCGGCATCGCGGCAACTTCGTGCCACGGCGGCGTGACCGATGCGCCCTTCGGGCCGTCCGGGAACCAGACGTCGCCGAGAATGTTCAGCATCACCGCCGGCGAATGCTGGCGCGTGTCGCCCAGCGGCATACCGGTCATTGCCCGAACCTGCTGTTCGAACTGGCTGGTCGCGCACGCATCGACCGTGTAGTGGCCGGAGTTGTGCGGACGCGGCGCCATTTCGTTGGCGACGAGCGATCCGTCTTCGAGAATGAAGAACTCGACGCACAGCACGCCGACATAGCCGAGCTTGTCCGCGATTTGCAGCGCAGCCTGTTGCGCCTGCTCGACTAGCGTCGGGTTTGCATCCGGCGCGGGCACGATGGTGTGCGACAGCACGCCGTCACGATGCGTATTCTGCGCAAGCGGATATACGACCGACGCGCCGCTCGCCGCGCGCGCGATCAGCGAGGACACTTCGAACTTCAACGGCAAGCGTTTTTCCAGCACGCACGGCACGCCCGCGAGCGACGCATGCGCCTCGCGCACTTCCTCGGCGTTGCGCACACGGATCTGGCCTTTGCCGTCGTAGCCCATCCGAGCGGTCTTGAGAATGCCGGGCAGCACCGCTTCGAGCTTCGCATCGTCAAGCGCGGCGAGCGCGTCCGACGATTCGATCACCACGTGCGGCGCCACCGTCACGCCCGACGACGCGATAAAGCGCTTCTCGGCGATCCGGTCCTGCGCCACGGCGACGCAGCGGCCGGCCGGGCTCACAAACGTGGTTTTGGCGAGGAAATCGAGACTCGTGGCCGGCACGTTTTCGAACTCAGTCGACACCGCCGCGCACAGCCGCGCGAGTTCGGTGAGCGACGCTTCGTCGTCGTAAGACGCACGGATATGGCGATCGGCCACGGTGCCCGCGGGACTGCTTTCGTCCGGGTCGAGCACGGCGACGCGATAGCCCATCGCCTGAGCGGCAAAGCAGAACATGCGGCCAAGCTGGCCGCCACCGACCATGCCAAGCCATGCGCCGGGCAGAATCGGTGAAACCGGTGTGTTGTCTGGATTCATCTTAGTGGTCGGTCGCGGCCGGATGCGCTGCAAAACGTGCAATAGCGGCATCCGGCCGAGGGTCAGACAGAGGGACGTCTAAAAGCAATCAGCCTTGGCGCTCACAGCGCCGGCAGCACCATGGCGTGGGCCGCTGCGTTCTGGCGCACGCGGAACGCCGCCAGCTTCTCCACATAGTCGCTGCTCGTGCCGCTCAGAATCGACACCGCGAACAGCGCCGCATTCGCCGCGCCCGCCTCGCCGATGGCAAACGTGGCAACCGGCACTCCCTTGGGCATCTGCACGATGGAGTGCAACGAATCGACACCCTTCAGATACTTGCTCGCCACCGGCACGCCGAGTACCGGCACCGTGGTCTTGGCGGCCAGCATGCCCGGCAGATGCGCCGCGCCGCCCGCTCCCGCGATGATCGCGCGAATGCCGCGCTCGCGTGCGCGCTCGGCGTACTCAAACATCTCGTCGGGCATGCGGTGCGCGGACACCACCTTGGCTTCGTACGGCACGCCGAATTCCTGCAGAATCGCGACGGCGTTCTTCATTACTTCCCAGTCGGAACTGGAACCCATCAGCACGCCGACAACGGGCGCGTCATGCATATGGGCAGTCTGGACTTCACTCATCTTACGGCTTCCTTGTTTCTCAAGCTGTGCGGGTCGAACAGGTGCGCGTAATCAAGCGAGCTTGTGTCCGGTCAGGCGTTCGAGCGCTTCCTGATATTTCTCGCCCGTCTTCGTGACCACGTCGTCCGGCAGCTTCGGCGCGGGCGGCTCTTTCTTCCACGGTTGAGTTTCGAGCCAGTCGCGCACGAACTGCTTGTCGAACGACGGCGGGTTGGTGCCGACCTGATACTGGTCGGCCGGCCAGAAGCGCGACGAGTCGGCGGTCAGCGCTTCATCCATCAGATACAGCTGGCCGTGGTTGTCCAGACCGAATTCGAACTTCGTATCCGCGATGATGATGCCGCGCGTTGCAGCGTAATCAGCAGCTTCCTTGTACAGCTTGATCGAGATCTCGCGGATCGTGGCCGACAGTTCGGTGCCGATGCGGCGCTCCATCTCGTTGTACGTGATGTTCTCGTCGTGATGGCCCATTTCGGCCTTGGCTGCCGGCGTGAAAATCGGCTCAGGCAGCTTTTGTGCGTTCTGCAGACCGGGCGGCAGTTCAACACCGCATACCGAACCAGTTGCCTGGTAGTCTTTCCAGCCGCTGCCGGCCAGATAGCCGCGCACCACCGCTTCGACGAGGATCGGCTCGAGGCGCTTCACCACCACCGCGCGGCCCTTGACCTGCTCGACCTCGTCAGCCGCCACCACGGATTCGGGCGCCACGCCCGTGAGGTGATTCGGCACCACATGCTTGAGCTTCTCGAACCAGAAGTTCGCCATTTCGTTGAGCACGCGGCCCTTGTTCGGAATCGGCTCACCCATGATGACGTCGAACGCCGACAGACGGTCGGTCGTGACGATCAGCAACTGGTCGTTGCCCACCGCATAGTTGTCGCGGACTTTTCCGCGGCCGAGCAGCGGCAGCGAGTGGAGCGTGGATTCGTAAAGGGTAGACATCGTCGTGGTTCGCTAAAAGTGGGGCAAAAATGGGACCGGAACAAAAGGGAAACGCCGTTCCCCGGATGATGCGGGAACGGCGATCGAACGACAACCTGGCCAATCGGCCAGGTGCAGAGCCTGTTTATAGCTTAGCGGACAACTTGCGCGAGCTCGCCCGATTTGTACTTCTCCGCGATTTTATCAAGCGAAACCGGCTTGATCTTGCCTGCCTGGCCTTCGCAGCCAAATTGGGTGAAGCGCTCGAGACAGATCTTCATCGCGGCTTCGCGCGCCGGCTTCAGGTAGTCGCGCGGATCGAACTTGCCCGGATTGGTCGCCATGTAGCGGCGGATCGCGCCGGTGATCGCCAGACGCAAGTCGGTGTCGATATTGACCTTGCGCACGCCGTGCTTGATGCCTTCCTGAATTTCCTCGACCGGCACGCCGTAGGTTTCCTTCATGTCGCCGCCGAATTCGCGGATTTCCGCGAGCAGTTCCTGCGGCACCGACGACGAACCGTGCATCACCAGGTGCGTGTTCGGAATGCGCTGATGAATTTCCTTGATGCGCTGGATCGACAGAATGTCGCCCGTGGGCTTCTTGCTGAACTTGTACGCGCCGTGCGACGTGCCGATCGCGATCGCCAGGGCGTCGCATTGCGTCTGCTTGACGAAGTCGGCAGCCTGCTCCGGGTCGGTCAGCAGCTGTTCGCGGGTCATCGTGCCTTCCGCGCCGTGGCCGTCTTCCTTGTCGCCCTTCATGGTTTCCAGCGAACCGAGCACGCCGAGTTCCGCTTCCACCGTGATGCCGATCGAATGCGCCGCTTCAACCACTTTGCGCGAGACTTCGACGTTGTATTCGTACGAGGCGACCGTCTTGCCGTCGGCTTCGAGCGAACCGTCCATCATCACGCTGGTGAACCCGCTGCGGATCGCCGCCATACAGACCGCCGGCGACTGGCCGTGATCCTGGTGCATCACGACCGGAATATGCGGATACGACTCGACGGCGGCTTCGATCAGGTGACGCAGGAACGGCTCACCCGCGTACTTACGCGCGCCGGCCGACGCCTGCATGATGACCGGGGCATTGACCTTGTCGGCCGCGGCCATGATGGCCTGCACCTGCTCCAGATTGTTCACGTTGAATGCCGGGATGCCATAGCCGTTTTCGGCGGCATGGTCCAGCAGTTGACGCATTGATACGAGAGGCATGCTGTAACTCCTTAGATTGAAACGAATTCTGTGCCGTCGGCATCTTGTATGGCGATTTTATCGCGAAGCAAGCTGCATACCCGTCACACATTCCCTAAAGCGCACTGCCTGCGGACCTTTACCGCATGCGCAATTGGAGTCTGTGCGCCGCCTCTCGCGGGGCATGACATCCTGCTTCGCTCATCAAAACTTCGTTGACCAGAGTTGGCGCTTTAGCTCCTACTCCAGTCCCACCCAGTCCGTGCCGATCGAGCGGTACGCCACGAATCAATACGGCTCGCCGACGCGCACGATCTTCAGCGTATTCGTGCCGCCTGCCTGACCCATCGGCTCGCCGACGGTCAGCACCACCATATCGCCGCGCGACGCGTAGCCCTTGCTGACCACGGTTTCCAGCGCCTGCTGCAAGGCCGTGTCGCGATCGGTGCTGGTGTCCAGATGCAGCGACGTGACATTGCGATAAATCGCCATTGCCCGCTCGCTGCCGACACGCGGCGTGAGCGCGAAAATCGGCACATGCGTCCAGTGACGCGACATCCACAGCGCGGTCGATCCCGACTCGGTCAACGCGACAATCGCCTTCGCACCGAGATGGAACGCCGTGAACAGCGCGCCCATGGCGATCGACTGGTCGATCCGCGTGAACGTGCGGTCGAGGAAATCCTTGTCCAGCTCCGACTGCTCCGACTTCTCGGCTTCGAGGCAGATCGCCGCCATCGTCTCGATGGTCTGCACCGGATACTTGCCCGCGGCGGATTCGGCCGACAGCATTACCGCGTCGGTGCCGTCGAGCACCGCGTTGGCAACGTCCGACACTTCCGCGCGGGTCGGCACCGGCGCGTAGATCATCGATTCCATCATCTGGGTCGCGGTGATCACGAACTTGTTCGATTCACGCGCCATACGAATCATGCGCTTTTGCAGCGCGGGAACTGCGGCATTCCCCACTTCCACGGCCAAGTCGCCGCGCGCCACCATGATGCCGTCCGACGCGTCGAGGATGCCTTGCAGCGCCGGAATCGCTTCCGCGCGCTCGATCTTCGCGATCATCTTCGGCTTGATGCCGTAGGGCGCGCCCGCAATGTTCGCGAGCTGACGGGCCATTTCCATGTCGGTGGCGTTCTTGGGGAACGACACCGCGACATAATCCACGCCGAGCGACATCGCCGTGCGGATGTCTTCCATATCTTTGGCCGTCAGGGCCGGTGCCGTCAGGCCACCGCCCTGGCGGTTGATACCCTTGTTGTTCGACAGATCGCCGCCGACCTTCACGGTGGTGTGGATCTCGCTGCCGAGCACGCGCACGACGTCGAGCACGATCAGACCGTCGTTCAGCAACAGCACGTCGCCCGGTTTCAGGTCGCGCGGCAGATCCTTGTAGTCGAGACCGACGCGCTCGTCGTTGCCGAGTTCGCACTCGGCGTCGAGGATGAACGAGTTGCCGGGAACGAGCGTGGTCTTGCCGTTTTCGAATTTGCCGACCCGAATCTTCGGGCCTTGCAGGTCAGCCATGATGGCAACTTCACGGCCGGCCTGGCGGGCCGCCTCGCGCACGAATTCGGCGCGCTGGCGGTGGTCGTCGGCGGTGCCGTGCGAGAAATTGAGCCGCACCACGTCCAACCCTGCCCGAATCATTTGCAGCAGGATTTCCGGCGTACTGGAAGCCGGTCCGATGGTAGCGACAATCTTGGTAGCGCGATGCATGAGTCTCCTCGTCTGGATGGGATCGCTGGAATGAGCGCTGCGAGTCGGATGCGGAGGCTGCGCACCGAAGGGTGCTACGGGGGGCTGCGCGCCGGTTGAAACCAGCGTCGCTTTATGGGGTGAAGCGGTGTTCGACACCAGCACGGGGGGTGCCGGTGGGGGTGCGGGTGCGACCTCTGCGTCCGGGAGTTCTGCCGCTGAGTGAGCGGATTGTCCGGTGGACAACTCCGCTGCCTCGCCGGCAGTGGTCAACTCCGCGAGCGCGAGGGGCGACCCGGATTCTTCCTGCTGGGTGGTCACCGCTGCCGGGGCGGCGGAGCGCGCTTCGCGCTCCCCTGCCGTTACTGCTGCGGTATTGCGTGGCTTGCCGCCGCGCGCTTTTGCAGACTTCGCCGAGAGGGAGCGCGTCGCCACGTTAAGCCCGCGATTCCAGAACAGCGACCGCCGGCAGCGTCTTGCCCTCGAGGAACTCGAGGAAGGCGCCGCCGCCCGTCGAGATATAGCTGACCTTGTCGTGAATGCCGTACTTGGCAATCGCCGCCAGCGTATCGCCGCCGCCGGCAATCGAGAACGCCGACGATTTGGCGATGGCGTCAGCCAGAGTCCTGGTGCCGTTGCCGAACTGGTGGAATTCGAACACGCCAACCGGGCCGTTCCACACGATCGTGCCGGCTTTTTCCAGTTGTGCGGCGAGCACTTTGGCGGTTTCCGGTCCGATGTCGAGGATCAGGTCGTCGTCCTGTACGTCGGCGACGGCCTTCACTTCGGCCTTGGCGGTCGGCGAGAATTCTTTGGCGGTGACCACGTCGGTCGGAATCGGCACCGAGGCGCCGCGGGCTTTCGCCGCGTCGATGATGGCTTTGGCTTCGTTGACCAGATCGGCTTCGGCGAGCGACTTGCCGATCTTCAGGCCGGCCGCCAGCATGAACGTATTGGCAATGCCGCCGCCGACGATCAACTGATCGACCTTGTCGGCGAGCGACTTCAGAATGGTCAGCTTGGTGGACACCTTCGAGCCGGCGACGATCGCCACCAGCGGACGCTTCGGCGCGCCCAGCGCCTTGCCGAGCGCTTCGAGCTCAGCGGCCAGCAGCGGGCCGGCACAGGCGACCGGCGCGTATTTGGCGATGCCGTGCGTGGTGGCTTCGGCGCGGTGCGCAGTGCCGAATGCATCGTTCACGTAGATGTCGCAAAGCTTCGCCATTTTTTGCGCGAGCTCGTCGGAATCCTTCTTTTCGCCCTTGTTGACGCGGCAGTTTTCCAGCAACACGACCTGGCCCGGCGCCACGTTCACGCCGTTTTCGACCCAGTTCGCAACCAGCGGCACGTCACGGCCGAGCAACTCGGCGAGACGCTTCGCGACCGGCGCGAGCGAGTCTTCCGGCTTGAAGTCGCCTTCGGTCGGACGGCCCAGGTGCGACGCGACCATGACGGCGGCGCCAGCGTCCAGCGCGGCCTTGATCGCCGGCACGGAGGCGCGGATGCGGGTGTCTTCGGTGATGTTGCCTTGATCGTCCTGCGGCACGTTCAGATCGGCGCGGATGAACACGCGTTTGCCGGATAGCTTGCCTTCGGCGATCAGATCGGAGAGACGCAATACCTTGTTCATGGGCGTGTATGTGCGAGTTGATGAGAAGGCGGTGGTGGACGACGCGCCAGCAACCTGGCGCGGCAAACACCAGCGCTTCGGCACGGCAGCGGCTCCACTGAATCGGGCGCCGGCGACAAGGCCGCGGCAGTCGCGCCATGCAGCGGCGCGGTTATCCCGGAAACGAGCATTTTAACTGATCCCCACTGCCTTCTGACCCGCGACGAGGCGAATGTCCCGTATTTGGAGGATGCGCCGCGCATGCCGCAACGCAGCATTTCCACTCCGGTCAATTACACAAAGAGGCGCAAGAGCGTGAATACAACCATTCCCACGACAATCGTACCGAGCATGGTGCGCCGCCACAAAAACCACACGAGACCGGACAGCGTCGCGTAAAACTCATGGTTCGACGGCGCGAACGAGAGTCCCTCCGGCGTCGCCAGCACATCGGGCAACACCACGGCGGCGAGCGCCGCGGCCGGCGCATAGCGCAGCATCCGCTGCACACGCTCCGGCAACACCGTGCGCTCGCCGCCGATTAGAAACATGGCGCGTGTCACGGCGGTGACGAAAGTCATGCCGATAATGGCCAGCCAGATCTGCGTGGATGTCATGGGGAATCTCCGGCGCTGTTGCGGATGCGGCGCAAGTCGGCACGCTCGACCATCAGGTCGGCGGCACTGCCCGCGATAATCGCCGCGATCACGGCCAGCGGCAGCGCGAGCCGGTACGGCAGGTCGAAAGCGAGCAGCGAAACGAGGCCGGCGATGCTGACGGCGACCAGCGTGGAACGGTTGGCGATCGCCGACACCATGATGGGCAGCAGCGCCAGCGTGCCCGCGAGCGCGAGGCCCCAGTTGTCCGGAATCAGGCTCGCCAGCAGGATGCCGACGATAGACGACACCTGCCACGACAGCCAGCTGCACGCCGCCATGCCCCAGAAGTACGCCTCCTTGCCTGGTACATAACCCGTCTGAAAGCTCTTCTTCTGGAACAGCAGATAGATCACGTCGCCGTTGAAGTAGCCCAGCACGATGCGCCGCCACATCGGCAGATACGAAAAATGCGGCGCGAGCCCGGCGCTGAAGATCACGAAACGCGTATTGACCATGGCGGCGGTCAGCAGCACGGTCCACAACGGCAGCTTGGCGGCCAGCAGCGGCAACACGGCCAGTTGCGAGGAACCGGCGTAGCACAGCAGCGACATGGTGAGCGCCTGCGGCACGGTGAGCACGGACTTGCTCATCGCAATGCCGGTCACGAGGCCCCAGGAGAATATCGCCATGAGCGTGGGCGAATAGTCGCGCGCGCCCTGACGGAAGGCGCGGCGATCGATATCTGACAGGCGAGCGAGCATGAAGGCGAAACGCGGGCGCGAGGCAGCGCCACAACGAAGGGAAGTCGGCGCCAGGTCGTCAAGCACCCGCTGGCGCATCCGGATTTGAATTATGCGTGCGCCGAATTATAGCGCCCGACGTGCGGCCAAATGCCCGTTTCGTGTGCAAAAGAAGCTAAAATGACGCTCTTTCACCGCACCCGCTGGAGAATCTTATGTCAATGGCCGACCGCGACGGCAAGATCTGGATGGATGGCAAGCTCATCGACTGGCGCGACGCCAAGATCCACGTGCTGACCCACACGCTGCATTACGGCATGGGCGTTTTCGAAGGCGTCCGCGCCTACAAGACGGCAGACGGCGGCACGGCGATTTTCCGCCTCCAGGAACACACCAAGCGCCTGCTGAACTCGGCCAAGATCTTCCAGATGGACGTGCCGTTCGACCATGAAACGCTGGCAGCCGCGCAGCGCGAAGTGGTCCGCGAAAACAAGCTGGAATCCTGCTACCTGCGCCCGATCATCTGGGTCGGCTCGGAAAAGCTCGGCGTGTCGGCCAAGGGCAACACGATCCACGTGGCGATCGCCGCCTGGCCGTGGGGCGCTTACCTCGGTGAAGACGGGATCGCCAAGGGCATCCGCGTGAAGACCTCGTCGTTCACGCGCCATCACGTGAATGTGTCCATGGTCCGCGCCAAGGCGTCGGGCTGGTACGTGAACTCGATCCTCGCCAACCAGGAAGCGATTGCCGACGGTTACGACGAAGCGCTGCTGCTGGACGTGGACGGCTACGTGTCGGAAGGCTCCGGCGAGAACTTCTTCCTCGTGAACAACGGCAAGCTGTACACGCCGGATCTGTCGTCGTGCCTCGACGGCATCACGCGCGACACGGTCATCACGCTGGCGCGCGACGCGGGCATCCAGGTGATCGAAAAGCGCATCACGCGCGACGAGGTCTACACCTGCGACGAAGCGTTCTTCACTGGCACAGCCGCCGAAGTCACGCCGATCCGCGAACTCGACAACCGCACGATCGGTTCGGGTGCACGCGGCCCGATCACGGAGAAGCTGCAAGCGGGCTTCTTCGATATCGTGAACGGCAAGAGCGACAAGTACGCGCACTGGCTGACCAAGATCTAACGCGCGCTGCGCCGGCCCTTTGGCCCCGGGCCTTTTTGCCGGCGCAACGTACGCACCCTGCATACAACGAGAAAGTCCTCATGAGCGAAATCAAGGAAATGCCGCTGGTCGAACTGTCGGCAAAAGACCTGCCGGCGTATTGCCCGAATCCCGCGATGCCGCGCTGGAGCGCGCATCCGCGTGTCTTTATCGACGTCACGCACGGCGAAGCCAAATGCCCGTATTGCAGCACGCGCTACAAGCTGCGCGACGGCGAAGTGGTCAAGGGTCACTAAACCTGAGCACTGGGCCAGACCACTGAGCGCAACACGCTTGCCGCCGCTGCGGCGCGTCCGGCTTTGCCGGGCTCGCGCCCCGCGGCGCGCGGCTTATTCCCATTTACCCCTCCGAACGCCACGCGCATGACGCGCGCGGCGCTTCGTTTCGACACCGGACACTCACTCTGATGCGTCGCGCGTTGGTTATCGCACCGAACTGGATCGGTGACGCATTGATGGCGCAGCCGCTGTTTGCGCGCCTCGTGAAATTGCATCCGCGCATCGTGATCGACGCAGTCGCGCCCACGTGGGTCGCGCCCGTACTCGAACGGATGCCCGAGATCCGCGACGTCTACGCAACCGACCTCGCGCACGGCAAGCTGCAAATGCTGCGCCGCTGGCAACTGGCGAGCGATCTGCGCGATGTCGGCTACGACGCGGCCTATGTCCTGCCGAATTCGCTCAAATCGGCGCTGATTCCCTGGATGGCGGGCATTCCGCTGCGCATCGGCTACACCGGCGAAAGCCGCTACGGCTTGCTGAACGTGCGCCACGCGAATCCGCGCAAGGACGAGCGCCCGCCCATGGTCGGCCACTACGCCGCCCTCGCCTACGCGCCAGGCGCCAAGATCCCCGACGACTTGCCCATGCCGCGGCTCGACGCGGACCTGAACGAAGCGTCGCGGGTTTCGGCGCGCTTCAATCTGGATACGCGCGTGCCGCTGCTGGTGTTCTGTCCGGGCGCCGAGTACGGTCCGGCCAAGCGCTGGCCGCCCGAGCATTTCGCGGCGCTCGCGCAGATCGTCGGCCAGTCGTTCCCGTACACGCAGATCATCGCGCTCGGCTCGCCCAAAGACGCGCCGCTGGCCCAGGCCATCGCCGACAAAGCGCCGAATGTGCGTAACCTGTGCGGCCAGACCGCGCTGGGCGAGGCTTGCGCACTGATTTCGCGGGCCAGCGCAGTCGTCACCAACGATTCCGGTCTGATGCACGTGGCCGCCGCGCTGCGCCGGCCGCTGGTGGCCGTGTACGGTTCGACCGATCCGCGCCACACGCCGCCCTTGTCCGAGCTTGCGAAGGTACAATGGCTCCATCTCGAATGCAGCCCCTGTTTCCAGCGCGAATGCCCGCTTGGGCATCTGAACTGCCTTAAGCAGTTGAGCGCGGAGCAGGTATTCGGCGATTTGCGCGTCATGTTGCTTGCGCAACGCTGAACCAGACTGATTCGGCTGATACTTGCACGCAACACCGCACGCCCCCGAGCGCGTTGCGTCATGTTCGCGCCTTGCGGCGCGGGCATTCTCGCGCTTGGGTGCGATTGTCCGGTGCTCCGGACTGTCCCGCTGACCGCTGCCCCGCAACCGCGCGCCGCGCACAAGAGACTGACGAGCCATGCCACGTTTTGCCCATATCTTCGAAGCCGCCGCCGACACGCTGAACGCCTATTACCAGGCCGTCGCGGAGATGAATATCGACAGTTTGATGGGCCTGTGGATCGATGAGGAGTTCGTGAGCTGCATTTGCGCCGACGGCTCGCATCTGCACGGCATCGACAGCATTCGGGCCGGCTTGCAAATCCAGCTCGAAGCCGCGCCCGTGGCAATTGAGCCGCTCGATATTCGCGTCTACGACAGCCTCGGCACCGTCGTCTACGCCATTGCCGAGGCGCATCGCCCGGCCGATCCGAAAGCAACGCCCACCATGGTGTTCACCACTTACGTGATGGTCCATGAGCGTGGCGAATGGCGAATTGCGCATATTCACGCGAGCCCGATGCCGAATGAGGCCGCCAGTCAGTTCGCCACCAAGATGCGACATGGCCAGGGGTCGCTGCACTGACGCCCGGCGGGCATTTTTTCGCCTGTTTCACCGGTTTCACCTTTTGGCTTCGACGCTGGCATGAGTACGCCTCGCAGAAAGTCCCTCACGGGGACAACACACGATCAATCCACCGCTAACGGCGCAGCGCGCGCCGTAGCCGCCGTCGAGCGCGGCATCGAGGGCACTGTCGATCTGCTCTACCGCGCGCCGCTCTGGCTGCCGAACCGGCATGTGCAGACCATTGTCCCGTCGCTGTTCGGGCGGCGTCCGGCGATCAGGTTCCGGCGCGAACGCTGGGATACGCCGGATGGCGATTTCATCGATCTCGATTGGGTCGTGCATGACGGCCAACCGGCCTCTGCGCTAAGCCCTCCCCCCGTGCCTCGCGCACCGGCAGAAGACGCGCCGCTGCTCGTGCTGTTCCATGGCCTGGAAGGCAGTTCCGCCTCGCACTACGCCGCCACCTTGATGGCGGCCGCGCGCGAGTATGGCTGGCACGGCGTCGTGCCGCACTTTCGCAGTTGCAGTGGATCGCTGAACCTGTTGCCGCGCTTCTATCATCTTGCCGACAGCAACGAAGTCGACTGGATCCTGCGCCGTCTGCGCGGCACGCATCGCGGGCCGATCGTGGCGGCGGGCGTGTCGCTCGGCGGCAATGTGCTGCTGCGCTGGCTCGGCGAACGGCGCGAAGATGCGGTGCCGGTGCTCTCGGCCGCCGCGGCAATTTCAACGCCGATCGACGTGCACGCGGGCGGCCGCGCGTTGTCGCAGGGCTTCAATATGGTCTACACGCGCAGTTTTTTGAAGACACTGAAGCAGAAAGCCGAGCAGAAACTGCTGCAGTTTCCGGGGTTGTTCGACCGCGATGCGATGCTGGCAAGCCGCACGATGTACGACTTCGACAACGTGGTGACGGCGCCGCTGCACGGCTTTCGCGATACCAACCACTACTGGAGCACCGCGACCACGCGGCCGCTGCTACACGGCATCGCCGTGCCGACCCTGGTGCTGAACGCGCGCAACGACCCGTTCCTGCCGGCCGAAGCGTTGCCGGCGCAGCATGAGGTATCGGCATCGGTGGAACTCGATCAACCCCGGCATGGCGGCCACGCCGGCTTTATGACCGGGCCGTTCCCGGGCCGCATCGACTGGTTGTCGCGGCGCGTGCTCGGTTATCTGGAGCGCTACGTCGATCATGGATGACATCGTCAAGCAGGCCTTGGCCAAATGGCCCAATGTGCCGAGTTGCACCGGCTGGCTGATGCTGGACCGGCGCGGCAACTGGCGCATGCGGGATGAAGCTGCGCAGGCCAGCGGTGCGCCCGGCACGCCGATCCGGCATGAAGCCTTGCTTGGATTTATCAACCGGAATTACGCCGCCGATGAACACGGACAGTGGTTTTTTCAGAATGGTCCGCAACGGGTCTATGTCGAGCTGGGTTACACGCCGTGGGTGGTGAGGTTGTCAGCCGATGCCGCCGGGCAGCTTTCCCTGACCGACCAGGCCGGTGGGACTTTCGAGCCAACGGCCGTATTTGTCGACGATGAAGGCGGGATTCTGTTCGTCGATGGCTCGACGCCGCCGAGGGTCGCGGTTTTGCACGATCACGATCTCGATGTTTTCTCCGATCACGCAAGCCTGGGCGATGACTCGATGAGCGGCGTGTTTCGCTGGAACCACGGCATCGAGTTACCTTTGCAGAGCGTGCGGCGAAACGAGGTAGCCGCGCGATTCGGGTTTGTCGAGAGTCCGGCAGCAAACGCCTAGCTTTTCTCGTCAAGCCGCTCCTCTTTATAGCGGCTCTCCATCTCATGTAAGCGGGCATCGACGGTCGCGAGATCGTAGTAGCCGATGTCCTTCATATCCCGCGCTTCCTTCAGTTGCCGGATGGCCGACGGCCAGGCCCCTTCGAGGGCGAACTTCTCGGCCAGCGCCCGACGCCGCGTCAACGTATCGCCAGTGCCGGCACTGGCCTGGGCGAGATACAACCACCAGGCCGGCTGATCGGGTTGCGCGCGCGTTTCCTTCAAAGCCAGCGCCTGCGCGTCGGCAAAGCGCTTCAAAGTCAGCAAGGTCTGGATATGCATGTCGATTGCGGCGTTCGACTGCGGCCAGCGCCGTTGCGCAAACTCGGCAAGACGCGCTGCCTCGTCGTCATGCCCGGCGCGGCGCGCGATATCGGCCGCGAGCACGTCGAGACTCGGCGAACTGCGCATGAGCTCACCTTCACCGCCCTCGCCACGCTCACCGCGCTCACCGGTGGCAAACGCCGAGCGCGATGCAGCCAGCGACGCCGCCGCGTCGTCGTAACGTTCGAGCAGCATCTGCCCATAGGCAATCCCGTACCAGTTCGCGGCGACGTTCACCGCGGTACGGTCCTCGATCTCGGAGCGCAGGCGCGAAATCTCATCGGCGTATTCACTGCGCGAGCGGTCCTGCAGCAGGCGCGCCCGTGCCCGTACAAAACCGTATTCGGGCGTCTGATGCGGCTGCCGGTATGGCGCGCGACGCGCACGGTCCTCCATGTCGGCAATCCGTTCGCCAGTCAGCGGATGAGTGCGCGCGTAGGCCGGGATGCCCGTGTCGCTCATGGCCGCGCGATCGAGGCGGCCGAAAAACGTCGTCATCGCGTAGGGATCGTAACCGGCGCCGGCCAGCAGCAGAAAGCCGACGCGGTCCGCTTCATGCTCGGCGGAGCGCGAAAAGCGCAACTGGTTGTCGACCGCATAGGCCTGGCCGCCGATCGCAATTGCGCTGCCCAGGTCGCCGCTGTGCGCGAGTACGCCCGCCACAATGCCGAATAGCAGGCCGGCAAGTGCAGCATAGGAACTGCGTTCGCCGGTGGTGATCATCCGCGAAATGTGCCGCTGCAAAACGTGCCCCATCTCGTGACCGAGCACGGAGGCGAGTTCGGACTCGGTTTGCGTCGTCACGATCAGACCGGTGTTCACGCCGATAAACCCACCTGGCAGCGAGAAGGCGTTGATCTGCGGGTCGCGGATCGCGAACAGCTCGAAGTCCGGCCGGTAGCCGCCGATGTACAGCGCGCTCGCCGCCGCGGAAAGTTTTGCTGCGACCGAGTTCAGATAGTCGCGCACCAGCCAGTCGTCGAGATAGTCGGGGTCGCGGCGCACCTCGCGCATCACGCGCTCGCCGAGCTTGCGCTCGGCTTGTGGCGTCAATGAGCCGGAGCCGCCGTTGCCGAGGTCGGGCAGTTGCTGCGTGACGATCGGCGCGCGCCAGCCCGTGGCCGCACCGCTATTGCCGGAGAAGCGGCTCTGCGCGCCGCCATACACGCCGAAGACGCCTTGCGCGATGTCGGGCGGCACGGTCGGGGCGTCGAAAGTCTCGACCGGACCGCTTACCAACGGCGGTTCCGCGGACTGCGTGCTGAGCGCGAGGCTCGTATCCGAAGCGGTGCGCGATTGCGCGAACGCGCCCGGCGGAGCCGCAAGCGCGACGGACAACAACACAGCGAGAAACGATTTCGAACGCATCGCGAAGTCGGTATGACGAAGTCGAAAAGCGACACCCGCCGCTCGGACTAATATAGCGGGCACAGGGTAATTGTAATCATCCCGGGCCGCCCGACCGCACTGCTATGATAGGCGCCCTCTGAAGGAGCCCAACCATGCCTGAACTCACTCATTTCGACGCCGCCGGCCAGGCGCATATGGTGGACGTCGGCGGCAAGCAGGAGACCAAACGCATCGCCGTCGCGCGTGGCTCGATCCGCATGCTGCCGGAGACCTTTGCGCTGATCCGCGACGGCAACGCCAAGAAGGGCGACGTGATCGGCATCGCACGCATCGCCGCGATTCAAGGCTCGAAGCGCACTGCCGATCTGATCCCGCTATGTCATCCGCTCGCGCTCACGCGGGTCAAGGTGGACTTCGATCTCGATGAAAAACTGCCCGGTGTGCATTGCACGGTGCAGGTGGAGACGCTGGGGCGTACGGGTGTGGAGATGGAAGCGCTGACCGCGGTGCAGGTGGGGCTGCTGACCGTGTACGACATGTGCAAGGCGGCGGATCGCGGGATGACGATCACCGATGTGAAGGTGCTGGAGAAGCATGGCGGGAAGTCGGGGGATTGGGTGGCGGGTTGACGACGGCCAAGGTCATCGCCCCGCTGCACCTCTTAAGCTGCGGCTACGGCACGGCTCTGCGCAGCGCGCAGCCGGCCTGAATCATCGTCAATCGTCGTCGCTGTCGTCGTCCTGATTGACGTCGCTCGGCGGCATGCCGTAGCGCTTGACCAGCTCCGCCTTGAAACCGGTCAGCGTCTTCTGCTCGTCGCACAACTCGTACAGATAGGCCAATTGCGACGGCCAGTCCTTCAACTCCTGAGCAAAGATCTTCAGACGCTCGACCGTGTCGTATGCGCCCGCCGTATCGCCGCTCAGAGCCTGGAGCACCGCATACCGGCGCAGCACGGTTTCACCCGGCAGCAACGCGATCGCCTGTTTATGCATGGCGAGCTTGTGTTGCAGATTCATCGAATTCATCGGTTCCAGGGTCGCCATGCCGTACTCGCCCCACGCCTGAAACAGGAACGACGGATCCGCCCGATACTGCTCGGCTGGACGCGAGCCGTAATACAGCACCTCGGCACGGGCGTAGTCGCGATACACCGGATACAGCGCAGCGATGCCGCCGAACACGATGACGGCAAACGCACCGAACGACAGGCGCGCCGGCACGAGCCGCAGCGACCGCGTTTCGAGCAAGCCGAACACGAACATCGCCGGCAGGAGGAAGAACATGTACTGCTGCGGATATTCGACCAGCGCATGCATGACCAGCACGCCGATCAGCGCGATGCCAAATACACGAGCGGCGTTTTGCGGCGCGCGAACCACGCGCACGAGCCACGTGATCAGGCCGAACAGCACGATGGCGAGACCGATCAACCCGGTTTTTGCGAGCAGGTCGATGAAGATGTCGTGCGAATTATTGGCAATCTCGACACCGCCCAGCGATTTCACATACTCGAACTGGTAACTCGGAAACTCGCCCCAGCCGACCCCCAGCAGCGGATGCGTCCTGAACATCGTCCAGCCGTATTTCCACAGCGCAAGGCGCGGCGCGATCTGGCCGGCGTCCTTGAACCGATCCGCCGCGGACTGCGCGAGTTCCAGGTGATAGTGGACATTGGCCCACCGAACCAGCGCATTGACGACGAAGAACAGCACCGCCAACACAATCGGAATCAGCCATTCGCGATTGCTGCGACGGAGAAGCGGCTGACTACGCGTTTGCGCGAAAGCCATCCAGAAACCCGCGATCACGATCACGCCCATCTGCAGCCACGGGCCGCGCGACACGGTCAGCGCGAGGCCGACGGAAAAAACCGTCGACACGAGCAGCCAGATGCTGACGGCAAGGCGGCGTGTCTGCACGAGGAACAGCGCACCCGCCATCGCGAACGAGATGTAGGTGGCGAGATGGTTCGCCTGCGCCATGTTGCCGAACGGCCGACGCTCGACGAGCACGTTATAGGCGACAACCAGCGGCGACACGCGCGCCTCGAGGTGAAACAGCTGGATCACCTGGCAGAACACCGCAAACAGGCCGCCAACAATCAACGCCCCAGCAACCCAGCGCAGCGCCGTTTCGTTCAGCTTGCCGCGCGTGAAGCCGTAGCCGGCGTGCGTCGCCATCAACGCGGCGAGCAGGTACCCGCCGCCAAGCCAGTTCATCGACGGCTGCGAGACCGGCAGCAGCACCGATTGCGCCACCAGCACCAGCCCGAACAGCAACGGCACGAGCGCGACCATCGGCGACGCAAACGTGACGCGCGGCCTGGCCGTCGAGACCAGCAGCACCACACCCGCACCCATCAATAGATACAGCGCGAGCGCCGTGAATTCAGCGTAGAAGGTCGGAATCGGATACGTATGGCCGACGACTGCATAAGGCAGCACCAACGCAAGAGACAACAGAATGAGAGACAGGTAGCGCGCAAATGGGGTGGGCATCGAATAACCGGAGGGCGTCAGCAACCGGCGCACTATACAAAAAAATCCTCCTGCTGTGCGCCGGCTGGGCTGAAATATCCCGGAAATCAGTGTTTTACGTTCGGATAACAACTCCCCGATCGTCCACCCGCCTGCTTACGAACGGCACTCCGGTGGTGCAAGATTCGACGGCAGCGATGGCGCATCGACTGGTGAGGGCCCGGCGCCAGGAGCCGGTAACGAAGAGGCCGTTTTGCCGCCGCTGAAACACTCCCAGGTGACGGCGCCCACCTGCACGACACCCTTGCTCAGGGCGACCCGCGCAGTCGGCGCCTCGGCGTTATCGGGCACCGAGGGCACAAGCGTCAGCGTGTTCGAACCGGCGGGCGCGACGCGCGTCGAGAATGCGACGGTGATCTGGCCGGTCTCGTCATCGACATGAATGGATTCGACATTACGGGTGGCAGGCGGCGACGCGTAGCCCCCACCGAAAGCATTGCCGCTGGCTGCGTTTTCGGACACCGCAAGCCGCGCGGATGAGGCGAGCGAGAGACCCTCGCCCACTCTGCTGCGGGCCAGGTAGTCCTGATACGCCGGAATCGCATAAGCCGCGATGACGCCGACGATCGCAAGCACGATCATCAACTCGATCAGCGTGAAACCGACGCTGAAGCAGCGGCACGCGCGAACGAGCGGCACAACCCAGCGCGCCCGTTCGAATGCGCGCCGCGGGGACAGCGTGGACTGTGAATAAGGGGAGTACGGCAAAGTAACGATCATCGGCAAGCTCCTGAAACGAAAAACGCCTGCCCCTCGAATCGGGGACAGGCGTTTCAATCGTAGCCAGCGGAGCCTGTTCCACACAGTCAGCCAGATGGCTAACGCTGCGCTAGCATCGCGTCATGGCTTGCGGGTCAGGCGGCCGCGCCCTTCGCGTTGCGGCGCTTGAGCAGGTAACCAAGGATCACGACGAACAGCGCGCCGGCAATGCTCATGCCGTATTCGGCCGCCGGCGTATCGAGGATCGGCCAACGGTCGCCGGCCGGGTCATTGATGATCAGGCCGCCCGCGATCCAGCCGAGCAGCGCCGCGCCGAGCGTGATGACGATCGGAAAGCGGTCGAGCAGTTTCAGCACCAGCTGGCTGCCCCACACGATCAGCGGAATACTCACCAGCAGCCCGAAAATCACCAGCGCGAGACGATGCTCGGGATCGGCCGCCTCGGCCGCGCCGGCAATCGCGATCACGTTGTCGAGGCTCATCACCGCATCCGCGACGATGATGGTCTTGATCGCCGAGATGAGCTTGTCGGCCGGCTTCACGTTCTCGTGGGCGTCATGCGCGGGCGCCATCAGACGTACGCCGATCCACAGCAGCAGCAGCCCGCCCGCGAACTTCAGCAACGGCACGTCGAGCAGTACCACGGCAAACGCGATCAGCGCGACGCGCAGCACAATCGCGCCGGCCGTGCCCCACAACACGCCCTTGGTCCGCTGCGCGGGCGGGAGATTGCGGCAAGCGAGCGCGATCACCACGGCGTTATCGCCACCCAGCAGGATGTCGATGACGATGATCTGGATGACTGCGCCCCAATGGAGGGTGGCGAAGAACTCGAGCATGAAAGGAAGAATAAGAAGGAATCGGACACGCAGCCAACAAAAAAGCGGGGGAGTTTTTGACTCCCCCGCTTTTCAGACTGCACGCTTACGAAAGGATCTCGTAAGCGTATCAAAAAACGCGCTGTGCGAGCCGCGAATTTTGATTTACAGCATCGCCTTCAGAAGACGCGCCATTTCCGACGGGTTCTTCGTGACCTTGATACCGCATGCGTCCATGATTTCCAGCTTGGCTTCGGCCGTATCGGCACCGCCCGAGATCAGCGCGCCGGCGTGGCCCATGCGCTTGCCCGGAGGCGCCGTGACACCGGCGATAAAGCCGACCACCGGCTTCTTCATGTTGTCCTTGATCCACTCAGCAGCGTTCGCTTCGTCCGGACCGCCGATCTCGCCGATCATGATGACGGCGTCCGTTTCCGGATCGTCGTTGAACATCTTCATCACGTCGATGTGCTTCAGACCGTTGATCGGGTCGCCGCCGATACCGACTGCCGACGACTGGCCGAGGCCGATCGCCGTCAACTGGCCGACTGCTTCATACGTCAGCGTGCCCGAACGCGACACGACGCCGATGCGGCCCTTGCGGTGGATGTGACCCGGCATGATGCCGATCTTCAGTTCGTCCGGCGTGATCGTGCCCGGGCAGTTCGGTCCGAGCAGCAGCGTCTTGCTGTTCTTCGCGCGCATGCGTGCCTTGAGCTCGATCATGTCACGGACAGGAATGCCTTCCGTGATGCAGATTGCGAGATCCAGGTCGGCTTCGACGGCTTCCCAGATGGCAGCAGCAGCGCCTGCCGGCGGAACGTAAATCACCGACACGGTCGCGCCCGTTTCAGCCTTGGCTTCAGCGACGCTAGCGTAGATAGGAATGCCTTCGAAATCTTCGCCGGCCTTCTTCGGGTTCACGCCTGCAACGTACGCTTCGCGGCCGTTTGCATATTCACGGCAAGCACGCGTGTGGAACTGACCGGTCTTGCCGGTAATGCCCTGCGTGATGACCTTGGTGTCTTTGTTAATCAGAATCGACATGTATTGACCTCTGTTCGTTTGGCGTCGCGGTGGTGCGTGGCGCGGCGGGATGTTCTTCGCCCGCGCCGCTCATGCATCACACACGCGCCGCCATTCGTAATCCTGGTAAACGCGCTTGGGGTTTGGCTTACGCCTTGCCCGCAGCGGCCGCGACGACCTTCTGAGCCGCTTCTTCCATGCTGTCTGCCGCAATGATCGGCAGGCCGGATTCAGCCAGCATCTTCTTGCCCAGGTCTTCGTTCGTGCCCTTCATGCGGACCACGAGCGGCACCTTCAGCGACACGGCCTTCGACGCCGCGATCACGCCTTCCGCGATCACGTCGCAGCGCATGATGCCACCGAAAATGTTGACCAGAATCGCGGTCAGGTTCGGGTTCTTCAGCATGATCTTGAACGCTTCCGTGACCTTCTCGG
>Ga0310811_10002565_pt1 | contig 22736 bp, 25 predicted proteins | sample YCmetagenome_FD_207642 | JGI IMG/M metagenome (GOLD analysis project Ga0310811, IMG submission 207642) | Soil microbial communities from experimental microcosm in Duke University, North Carolina, United States - YC | ecosystem: Engineered > Artificial ecosystem > Soil microcosm > Unclassified ...
GCTCGGAGGAAAATGAATATTGGGTTGACGAAGAGTTAGATGATGGTTTGCTTGCGCGTGAGGGATATGGTGCCTTGTAAATTGGTGAGGATCATCCTTCCATTTTTTTGATTGTCGCAGACGTGCCTTTGACACAAATATCCCAGCAGACCGGTTCCTGTCTCAACACTCGACGCTTGACACTCATCACGCAGTGCGTGCCTAGCCCATCCGATCTCCCAAAGCAGTCTGGTTCGATGAGCTTATACCTGACTCCACGCTCCATCACTGGCACTTCTCCGTTACATGACGCTGGCACTAGAAGAGAGAGGTGAGACCAATCTCTTCCGAGTCATGCAGGAAATTTACCATTCCCACTAATACCATCATTTGCAGCATTTCGCATCTTGAATTCCTTACTTCTCCTACTCTGATTCAACATTCACTACAAAGCTGCCCTTCTCGCTGCAACTCTATCGACTCACCAGTGGCCTTACATTAGCTAGCTCCGGGTATATCAGGCACTAGTCAGACTGCAGGCGACATATCATAGTACATCATTTGAACTTCATTATGACAGCTGACTTAACATGTACTCGTCAGCCTGAACATCCTCCGTCTATTGCATGATTCAGCCTGATCGTAAATATGAAAATAATATTTGGTGATCTGTACTTGCCATATGTGAGCTAGACAACCAATCTTAATCAGGTGGCGTCAGGTTTTTGGACTTTTGGTGATGTAAAATACACGCAGAAAGTGAGAGTTATGTAACTTTGCTTCTTACGTTTCTATATGTTGTTGACTACAATGCAGCAAGTGCTACAGCTTGCACGAAACAAACTCAAGTTAAAACATTCAACAAAGGTTCACAAGTGCGCTGACACTCGTGAGGTTCAAGTTCCATGATCGTGCATTCTGAGTTATCGCTCTGTGCTTGCCACGCTTATTGGCTGGTGAGGAATCGCAAAGTGAATTGAACAATATTAATGGACTAGTCTACAGAAATTAGGGAGCGACTAATCGACGAGAAAAGAAAGATATTCGGCTAAAAGACCTACGAGCTTTTAGACATACGCACAAACCTAGGGTTTCAAGAAGAGCTATGCACATGTGAGCGGGACCAGCGGGTGGGCACCAATCAGGTTGCCCTGCAAATAACCGTAAGGAAACGAATGCAGTACATTAATGACAGAGGTAATAAGTAGTGCACAAGAATGACAGAAAGAGAAATCTATTGATGAACGACTGGAACTCGACTACTAACGTCACAGTAAGGTGCAACGTAACTCGCTGGATCCGTAGAAAAATCAGATGGCAAGAAGATTGCCATTTGTAACTTATAGTAAGCGTCGTGTCACGTATTTATATTAGTATTATCACCACCAAATTTTTGTTCCATACTCATCGTCTAACGCGGTGTAGAAGTGTTCTCTGCCCCCATTATTTAAGTATTTTCAGGTGCCAATTGACTGATAGAAATGCTATCGAAATAAGTTATCGCTGTCGCTCTCAGTCGTGCGTTTTTCGTTAGCAGAGGTGCTCAACACACTGCTCAATTACTGTCGAAAGGATAGTACGTGTTCCCTGAGCTATTGATATCGTTGACGGGCGGCCACTTTTATTGTGTATATAAGAAAGTCGCCGACTCACATCAGACATACACAGTTCCATTCCATGACCGTAAAGGTTCCATGGATAGCCCCATCTCCGAGAGCACACTCCGATTATGGTCAAAATAGGTTGGGCACACCGTCGAGGCTGATGAGGAGGTTACGACCATCGAGACGGATAAGGTGGGTATTAGCTCATTGGCGCCTCTGAAAACACTAATCCTCCCTCACGCCAGATTGACGTCAGTGTCAATGTGCCTACAGCAGGGAAGATTTTGGAGTTGCTTGCAAAGGAGAAAGACATTGTCAGCGTTGGCCAGGACCTCTTCATGATTGAACCTGGCGAAGGTGGTGGTAAGCCTCGTGTAACTCACGTGACACGCTCTTTCACATCACATTTTCTCATGTTTTTAGCATCTGCTGTTCCTGAGGAGCAGAACATAGACCTTGAAGAACCTAAGGACCAATAACAGGAAAAGACGACACCAGATCCACGCGCACCATCAACTACTGACAAGCCGAGTAGCGGTTTCCCTTCATAAAGACCCAAAAAGAGTTCAAGAAGAAGCAGGATTCGAACCCAAAGCAGGACAAGTCTAAAGCACCTCCCGCGCCAAAGGTTCCCGGAAATCGAGAGTATACAGCACTACTATGTTTCTCTGGACAATGTGACGCGCTACGTGCCTCAGGTCAAGATGAACCGTATGCGCCTGCGCATTGCCAAGCGTCTGAAGGAATCGCAAAACGCTGCCGCTTCACTCACGACCTTCAATGAGATTGACATGTCCTCTCTCATGGAGATGTGGAAGAAATACAAGGACGAAGGACTCAAAGAACATGATGTCAAGCTCGGGTTCATGAGCGCGTTCACTCGTGCGTGCACTCTGGCGCTCAAGGAGCCCCCTGCTGCAAATGCGTCCATCGAGGATGACGAGATTGTTTACCATGATTTCGTTGATCTGATCGTCGCCGTTGCGATGCCCAAGGGTTTGGTCACCCCAGTAGTGAGGAATGTTGAGGACATGGGCTTTGTCGAGATCGAGAAGGATCGGTAGTTTTCCTGATGCTGACTACTCAAGATCTCGAAGTTGGCATCAACAATAGATCAACATTGGCGGGTACCAGTCGCACTACATGTACTGCATCGTTTTTCCACCTGTCTGTGGTTTGAAAGCACTGTCAATGGGATAGGTGTGCTAGATTCGAGCATTAGCTCCAGGCTGCGCGTCATCAGCTCAAGAGTCCGGACTGAAGATCAGAGAGAATACAAGGCACCACGTCATGGACTAGGCTAAACATAAGGCGACATCAGCTTTGTCTATCTTGAATTGTTGAAATACACACCTTCACAAATTTTTGCCCTTCAGATAAGACAAAAAGGCAAGACCGCAGACCCTTCAAACACCACTCCATTTCCAGCCAGGGGATAATATGACCATTCCAAAAAGCCCAAAATATATGGTTGAGAGTGTCATCCCACGGATAGGGAGCACGCAATAGATGTACAGCCCAATTGTGACAGGCGTACTTGAGAGCGTCGGAAGCTGATTGACTTCGTTCCTGTGCTTCGTTTGCGAACCTCTGAAAAGTATTCATAGCACGAATTATCTCCCTGTCTGGCGGAAGAAGACATTCCGGCAATGCAGAGGTGGAATTATGGTGGTGTCTTAATGCCAGGAAGACCAGAAACATCAAGAAATCCGGCAAGGTTTTAAACTGCTGGATTACTTGGAAGGCTGGCAGTAAAGGCGCATCGCTGATAACGATATACTCATTGATTGCTTCCGTTGTCCTCACGAATTCTTCCATTGTCACCCAGACGGAGGCTGCAGGAGTGGACTGCTACACTCGTCCGTGGGGGGTCTGCAGCCACTGTCGTCCTGCCTGAGTCTGCAGCCAGTCTCGTCCTCCCTCGGTCTGCAGCCAGTCTCGTCCATCCTCGGTCTGCAGCCAGTCTCGTCCTCCCTCAGTCTGCAGCCAGTCTCGTCCACTCTTGGTCTGCAGCCAATCTCGTCCTCCCTGGGTCTGCAACCAGTCTTGTCCTTCCTCGGTCTGCAGCCAGTCTCGTCCTTCCTCTGTCTGCAGCCAGTCTCGTCCTCCCTCAGTCTGCAGCCAGTCTAGTCCTCCCTGGGTCTGCAGCCAGTCTCGTCCTTCCTCAGTCTGTAGCCAGTTTCGTCCTCCTGTGGTCTGCAGCCAGTCTTCCCCTCCCTCGGTCTGCAGCCAGTCTCGTTCTCCCTCGGTCTTCAACCAGTGGTGTCCTCCCCAGGTCTGCAGCCAGTCGCTTCCCTCAGTCTGTAGCCAGTCTCGTCCTGCCCGGGTCTGCAGCCAGTCTCGTCCTGCCCGGGTCTGTAGCCAGTCTCGTCCTCCCCAGGGCTGCAGCCAATCTTGTCCTCCCCAGGGCCGCAGCCAGTCTCGTCCTCCCTCGGTTTGCAACCAGTCTTCCCCTCCCTCTGTCTGCAACCAGTTTCGTCCTCCCCGTGTCTGCAACCAGTCTCGTCCTGCCCGAGTCTGCAGCCAGTCTCTTCCTGCCTGTGTCGGCAGCCAGTCTCGTCCTCCCTGTGTCTGCAGCCAGTCTTCCCCTCCCTCGGTCTGCAACCAGTCTTCCCCTCCCTCGGTTTGCAACCAGTCTCGTCCTCCGTCGGTCTGCAGCCAGTCTTCCCCTCCCTCAGTCTGCAGCCAGTCCTCCCCTCCTTCGGTCTGCAACCAGTCTTCCCCTCCCTCGGTTTGCAACCAGTCTCGTCCTCCATCGGTCTGCAGCCAGTCTTCCCCTCCTTCAGTCTGCAACCAGTCTTCCCCTCTCTCGGTCTGCAGCCAGTCTCGTCCTCCCACAGTCTGCAACCAGTCTTCCCCTCCTTCGGCTTGCAGCCATTCTTCCCCTCCTTCAATCTGCAACCGGTCTCGTCCTGTCTGCGTTTGCAGCCACGGTCGTCCCTCCTGGATCCATAGCCGCCGATCACGTACTTCCTGGGTCTGCATCGGCCACTCTTTTCCCACCTTGATCTGCATCGGCCGCTCTTGTTCCCCCTGTATCTGCAGCAGCCGCCGGTGGTGTTCCCTCATCTGCAGGAACCACTTTGGTCCTTTCTGAATCCGTAGCCAGTCTTGTTTTTCTTGGATCTGCGGGAATCGTCCTCTCCGGGTTTGCAGCCAATCTCGCCCTCCCCGGGTCTGCAACCACTCTCGTCCTTTCGGGATCTGCAACCACTCTCGTCCCCCCTGGGTTTGCAGCCACTCTCGTCCTGCCTGGATCTGCAGCCAGGCACACCCATCCACAGTGCCCAGCCAAGGTATTAAATCTGAAGCGCGATCTCCTCGAAGCCACAGCATACAGACGACAGCTGTTAGTGGATCTGGTGGCCGAACAAGGAACGCTAGCGAGTCTTTTAACCTATGGGGGTCCTTGGGTTGCATAGCTTTGCTTTGCTTCTTCAGTTCTGAGAGTGCGTCCAAGAGAGACGTGCCTTTTGGAATCGCCTTCATCAAGCGGAGAGAGGAACGTGCAAGTAGGGAGTGAGGTGATGCGATATCGCATACTTCAGGGAGGCCGCAGTTTGAGGGGTGGGAAACATAGTCGCGAATGGACGAGTGATGGATATTCACGGGGAGTGTGCTGTCTGAAGGGATATTCATGACAGACCGTAGCTGTATTAGCGTTGTCTGTACATTGCTACCCAAACCAGGGCCAAGAAGTGATGAGATTTGTGAGATGGGAAGAGGGTCTGCAAGGGCGGCGACAATGGACAAGTGCAGGTATGCCTGCTTGGGGTCGGCACATGTGGAGAGGATACGGTCGTATAACTTATACACGTCCGTTCCTGGTAGCAGCTCGCTCGTGAGCTCGAGCATCAACTGTAATTGATCGCGGGGATCCTTGTCTTCATCGTCGATAATAAACTTCATCATTGTAGACGCCACGATAAAACGTCTGCCCGCTCGACTCGCCAGCTTTGTGAGGTCAGCCTCCGATGGCTGCGGGAAATCGGTATGACGACTTTCTAACTCTTTGAAGGAATGCCGCAAGAAAGTACAGATATCGTTGTCAACATCTGTGCCGTCTAACGAGATGATGCCACCCTCTCCAGAAGTTCTCACAGGTATCTCGCGCACCAACGGGCGCACCTTTTCGTTCTGAAAGACTTTGCTAATATACGATTCCGAGCGACTTGTGAGCAGAATGTGGGTCACGGGTAGATCAGGCTCACAAAGAGCCTGTGCAAGGAAAAGAATGAGCTCGGTAAGCTCGGGTTCCGATGTGCATTCATCAAGGGCATCAATGACGAACGACAAAGGTAGACACCCACACAATCTGGGTTGGAGTTTCCGGAGAGGTCGAAGAAAGAAAGCCTCCATCTGGTCACAGAGAGGCGTATCTGGATCTAGTAGAGCGGGATTGTCACGGATAATTCTGCTCACATCCTTCCGAATGCTTGGAAAATTGGTAGCAAGCTGATAGACAAGGGTCGTAAAGAAATATCCAGTCGTGCAGCGTTTGGTGTGCTTGCGCGAGAAAAAGAATGTTCCCCCGAGCCGCTTTTCGACATTCGTTTGCTCTGTTACCTTAAGGTCTCTCATCTTCTCGGCTACAGTGAACACAACAGCAGACTTTCCGACGCCAGCCATGCCATGCAACCAAATGAGTTGATTATGCTTTGGGTCGTCCAGGAATCCGTAGATGTATTTGAGGAGATCCGCCCGGGTCCCTTCCAAACATTTCGGGTGGGGATGACGTTCAGGGGAGTTATATTGAGCACCTTTGACAGCGACCTGGGATAGCCTCGCCCAAGTCCCTTCAAGAACTATCAATGACGTACGTCAGAGAATATGCGAAAGTTAAAAGATGGAGGTACTGACATTGATCGTCACTCATTGACAAAGGTTGCGATATGTATGACGGACCAACTGAAAGTGCTACTACTTAGTAGCTGGGTTTGAGGGTGTGGTTATGAATGATCTGGGGCGATAGTTATTTGAAGCGACATACCAAGATTTGAACCAAAGCTTGTAGGTTGTGATAAGACTTAGGTCGCGGAACGATCCAGTTGTCAATTAGTGGACAGTGTGAAGTAAGTGTGAAGCGTGATGAAGATGGTATGTATGTACGTATATATGTATGTATGCTCCAACGTATTCTGTTATTGAAAGCTCGCTGAATGGTTGTGGAATGTAGTTGGAGGACAAGTAGGCGCTTGACGTCCAGTGCTTGCAGGGCATGAGGCTGCTGTGTGACCACACTACATTGGGGCAGGTATGGTGGGCCAAATGGACAATTATGGGCAACATCGTCATGTGAAGGCCCGAAGGGATGGACCATTTTTGTCTCATGTGACGCCAAAATGGTCGTGCACGTGAGGGACCATTTGCCAGACCAATTCGTAAGTCACGTGATATACGGTTTGAAAAGGGGGAAATGGGCTAGGGCTAATGAGGGCAAAGGGGGAAGGAGGAGGACGTGAAAAGCAAAGGGCAGGGCAAGGCTTAATAGTGAGGAGATAATGTAATATACAAAATCTGGACCATTAGGTAGTGAGCCTAAAAAGTGAGAGCATTTGAATTGAAAGATTTTTAAAAAATACTATGAGGCCCAGTGCTCCTGGAGGTACTCAATGTGAAGGCACTTAACACCATTGTGCACAGTCAGCAGTGCATCCGACATCAATCTGTCAATCTTGAGCTCCTTGTACAATTTGAACAGCACCGTGCCTGATTCTTCCAGTGTCATTGACTGGTCAAGCAGCATTGTTGCATGTTAAAGACCGTGCACAGGGGTGCATTCAATCTCTCGGAGGGATGGATGAGTGACTCATATGGGGCTTTGGCCTCAGCTTGTACACTGTGCCCCTCTCCTGAGTATGATGCCCTGAATTTCAGATGATGAAGTCCAATAAGATTCAGTGAAGTCCAGAGGACTTCAAAGGCAGACAACTCATGGTAGAGATGTCCAGAGAAATGCAGGAAACTTCTGGATGAATGTGGAGAACTTCTGAATAGGTACCAGGAAGTATGGTGGAGTTCTGTTTACTGGATGGGATGAGGTTTGACTGTGCAAGGCAATCCTGGATGGGAACATATGGTGGAGGAACTACCAGGGACAAAGTCTGAGGCAGGAAGAAGGATCTGGAGGTCTGGATAGGGGGTCCGGAGTTTTGGACACTAGGTCTGGAGGTATGGACAGGAGGTCCAGAGTTTTGGACACTAGGTCCAGAGGACAGCAGGTCAGGAGGACAGGAGGTCTGGAGGACAGGAGGTCTGGAGGACAGAAGGTCCAGAAAGAGTGTAAGTGCCAGGAAGGCAAAACTCTGGCCTAAGGATTCAATCCTTTAGGCCTGAGGTAGGATCTAGAGATCAGATGAAGTCCAGAAACTCAGAAGAGCAGAACTCTGGCCTAGGGAATCAGTCCCCAGGCCTGAGAGAGAAAGGGTCCCCACAACTTCTAGTGTAAGAGGACAATGATGTTGTGAGATGGTAATATTTGAACTGAGGAAATACAGAAGGTTCTACAAGACCTTATATACTGAAGGATATCCTAGAGGATAAGTAAGTTGGAAGGTAAAGCTATGTATGAGCATATGGAAGATTAGTAATTATGGAGATGGATCATAAGTAAATGAACTTGGAGATGAACAGTTACAAAGATCAGTAAGCAGAAATGGGAATAGAGATAACCAGAGGGAGAAACATATGTAACAGACAAGTATACAACTGGATAGCTGGAAACAGGGGTGTGTCTAAATGGGGCTGAGTGCTGATTTCCGGATTGGGTGTGTTGTATGAATCTTGGATGGATGGATGGTGGATGAGTGGAAGGCAGACAAGCGAGAGGGGGATGAGCAGAAGGTGGATGAGCAGAAGGCAGATGAGCAGAATGTGTATGGACAAGGTCTGGAGGTCTGGACATTATGTAAGCAGGTTTACTGCATGCATCCAGAGGTGTAGGTGTACTGAGGTATGGATGTCTGAGGGTATGGATGCCTGAGGGCCAGATGTGGGAGGACATGGATGTCTGGAAAGAGGGCAGAGGTCTGGAGGTCCAGATATTATGTAAGCAGTCTAGCTGCATACATCTGGAGGTCTGGATGTTATGTAAGCAGGCTGGCTGCATACATCTGGAGGTATCAGGATAAGGACTGGAGTAGGATACAGAAACCAATCTAAGGATTAGTCTGGAAATGCAACTATAGATAGGTCCAGCACAGCACATGACATTGCAAAGGCCTCCTGCTCGAGGGCAGGGCTTTCACCAGATGGCCAGAGGAACACTTGCTCATATATCTGCTTGATGGTTTCAAGGAAGGCACACAGATGGAAGTGCTTGCCTTCAGAGAATATACCTGGTGGCTGTGGCCAGGGTGGAGGCAGCTCAGTTTTGGACACCTGCTTGGTGCTGTCAGCACAAAAGCCCCATCTGTGGTTGTACCCCAAGTTCTCAGGACCAGGGTACATGATGGTCTTGCAGTGGGAGCTAGGGCTGCACACTGTCTCCATAATAGATGGTTTGTACAGTAACTGTCGGCGGATATGGTTGCTGTACCAGCAGGCCTGCAAAGGGAGGCAGACAGGTACAGTGTACAGCCAAACCATACACCATACAAAAAGTCTTCCATATGGCTGTCAACAGTACCTATATGGTCAGAAAGGGTGCTAGTTTATCCGGTAGCTTCTTGCCCTGAATCACCATGCCACCCTGCACCACCAAGAACAGTGACAGCGATGAGTTTGAGTTGTAGGCATTGATGTATGTAGGGATCCACACAGTGGCAATATGCAATCATTCACTCAGCACCTATCAAGAGCCAAAGGTGCTGGTCTTGGGTTGACCATGCACATTGCAGAGGTTTGTAATGTTCACTTATATATGCGACTCAACAATGATTGGATTTGTAGTCTACAAACAATACAACTGAGGATTCTCTGGCACTCCTTAGTTGTCATCCAGATCAACTCAAACATGCAACATTTATTTCAGATGAACTCAAGGCTTTGTTCTTTGTGGATATCCTGCAACCTGGGACGGAATGCAGCTCATTGTCTGAATGTGCAACAGTTACAACAAACCCTCACATGCCAGTGGGACTCAGAGATCCTTCTCACCCTCTCCACTCCAAATTTCAAAATCTTAAAGAGAGTTATTTTCTGCACTTTGTTTCAGATAGCACTGAGTCCAAGGAGGTGAAAGTGCAAATGTCTCTCTGAGCCGATGCAGAGAAAATCTCTGAGTGAGCTGCAATCAATGATATTGAAAGATGATCAAACAAGTGGAGTCGCCCAATAATGCACATGAGAACGGACAGTACAAGCCATGCATGGAAATATGCCTGAGCTCCAATCTTCTGTAGGAACATGCATTGACTCTGTGAGCTATTGAATTCAATATTTCTTTTAGATGCAAAACTGTTGCATCCCTTGATGAGCATCATATTCACTATTATCTGAAAAATGACCACCCTATCGTCATCTGTGTAAGCACACAATTTTATGTGTCATAATCTGTTTCGTCTGATGTTTTGCACTAGCAGGTTTATTTTTATCTAACTCTAAAGCACAGTAGTTTATCTGCCTTATCAAAAATTTCTCTACTTTGTCCTAAGTTTGTGTGGGAGGTTTTCCATGAGGCAGGACATTGATGCTCATGAAGGTGAGGCTTTGTTTGGGTTGTTTTGTACTAAATGACTTCATTCATAGTTGATTTACATTCTGTATGTACTGTACATCACTGTATACGGCTGTATAATACTCCATACCATACTGTCCACTTTGTCTGCCACCAATGTCATGTACAGTGTATGGGTTAGCTGTACACCGTATTTAGACCATATGTATACAGCCATCTACTGTATATGGTATGGTGTGCAGCCCTAGTGGGAGCATGTGTGTGCCTTGTGAATCTGGAAGCAAGTGTGAGCAAATATGAACTAAATGAGAAAGGACTTGTGCACCTTCTTCCCAGGCCCAGACTTGGTCTTGATGAGCTTGATAGCATGACAGTGCCTTCTCCAGAAGGTTTCTGAGCCAGAATAAGCTGTTAGTGCATGAAAAAATGCTATTGAGTGGCTGGAAACTCGCACTTGAAGTCATTCTTTGTGACACAGTTCACCACAGCCACTTCGATCTTGCCGAGCTTTTGCAGAAGGGCCTGGGGGTTTTTCTTCACCATTTCAGAACCATTAGTGCAGTTCTTCTCCTTGAGACAGTTGTTGTAGGTCTTGGTAGCTACAGCCTACTGTTTGGGAGTCATCTTAAAGGAGATCCACACAAACTCAGCTCTCATGTCCATAAACAAGTGGAATTTGACATCACTGGAGATGTGCATGGCATGAGCGTCAATTCTTGTCACAATGGTGAAGAATTGCTGAGAAAGGGTCATCCCTGGGGGCATAGGAATAGGTGTGAGAGCAGTGGTATCAGCAACTGGGTTTGGGGGAGTGGAACTGGGTGTGACTGCAGGAAGCTGACACTGAGTGCTGGCACCAGTGTCTGTCAGCCATCATGAGGGAGCTTTGTAGGATGGTAGCCAGCTTCTTGGTTTGAGGAAGTGGTCCAGTGTGACTGGAGAAGTCCCCTGTAAATGCAGATCAGAGGTGGGTATAATGAGAGGGGGAAAATAGGAGGGAAATGAAGTTTTTCATATGAGGCTACAGATTTATCATAAGATGAGTCATTCATAGGTAGAAGAGGGAAGAAGGGGGTAAAATAGGAGGGAAATGAAGTTTTTCATATGAGGCTATTGTTCATAGGTAGACAGGGAAGAAGGAGGGGGTAAAATAGGAGGGAAATGAAGTTTTTCATACAAGGCTATCATTCATAGGTAGAAGGGGAAGGAGGGGGGTAAAAATAGGAGGGAAATGAAGTTTTTCATATGTAAAGGAAGGATGGAGTGAAGAGTATGCTTACCTGTTATATGGCAACTTCTAGGACATCAATGCTAGCAGTGTCTGTCATATGCCACATGATCTTGCGTGGTGGCTTGTGTGCCACTGCCCTGGGTTGGCCAGAATCTTCAGGTTCACTTTCTGAGATGATAACAATATCATCTGCCTTGCACTTCATTGTTGGTTGGGCCAAATGAGAGTTGGCCTTGCTAACAGTATCAGCTGCTGCTGTTGTGGGGACTGCAGTAGTTGCAGGAAGGCAGGACAGTGGCAGCTGCACATTGAAGGGTGCCTGAGGCTGGGAAAGAAGCTGTGGGTCAATGTTAAGTTCCTCAATTATGCCAGACCTCACAGACTGCAGGGCGAGGTCAAGTGTATTGCCTTCACTACTGAGTACCTCAAGTAACTTGGGGCTGGTCATACCAAGCTCCACTGGTGACTCTTTGGCCTTGACATCCACTAGCCCACCAAATGAGGACATGAAACTTGATTTGATGAGCCCAAAATGCTCCTCCAATGGGGATTCGACAAGCTCTGGCAGGCAACATGTGCCAGTGGCCTTTTCTTCAAGTTGGAGGTTGTTGAATTGCTTCATGATCCTGTCAATGAGGTGAATATGATGAGAGACATGAGTTGATGCAATAAAGTCTGATTTGCTTGCCCTTGAAAAGGCAACATGAATGTTTCATCAAAGCACAAAGTCATGACAAAGGCCTGTGAAGGTCACGATTCCACTGGTGTGCATGCACTGGAGTGAGTTCCAGTCTTTGTGAGACCCCTACACATGGCTTCCATCCATTCATATGTCCTGCGGCTGATGTTTGAGGCAGCCTTTCCATACATGTTTGAGCTGTTCCTCATGAACCTGACATTGGTGTTAGTGTAAAACAAGATTTTCTAGGACAAGCACTCACCCTGTGTGCCCCTGCTGACCAAACTGTGCCTTCACATGCCCATTTCTCAAATGTTGAGGTGAGTCTCATCTCCTGCTCATTTGAGTCCCAGTATTTTGCAGGATTCCCACCCTCAGCGTGTTTCTTCAGGATACAGGCAGAGATCTCCACAACTACCTCTTTCTGGTGGGGATTCTTGGAGGAATTAAGAATAATGGTTGCATATCTTGCTCTTAGATTAGCTTGTAGACTATTTAGATGCAAAGAAAAATGTACTCGCCTCATAATAAAATGCCAGACATCCAGTTTCATTGTAGCATCAGGGAAAATGATATTCACAGTGCTGCAGACATGGCAACAGTTATTGGCAATGAATACTTCAGGCAGAGGGACATCAAGAGCCTTGCATCATGTCTTGAGGCCTTCGAGAAGCTTGCTTATTTCAGCATTTGACTGGCCATGACAGAAATGCTAATGTAGTAACCAGCTGTATCAGTTTTAGGCACTGTCTCATTCAGTTTGTGAAATATGACCTACCCAACCCACAATCTCATTATTCTCGTTCATCAGGCTTATAATCCCTCCCTTCAGGACTTTCAACTTCTGTTTCTCTTGGTTGGTTATGGTTGCCTTTGTAGTGGTTTGGAATGTGTTGTCAAATGAAATACTTATGCCTGCTCAAGCACATAAGGTGAGCATCAAGTGCTGATAGCAGAACAATTACTTGTCAGAGAGTGTGCAAAGGTATTCCTCTGATTCTCTTTCCCACATTCCTGACATGAACTCCTGGAAAATCTTGCTGACCATGTCATGCAAGAGTGGCCTTGCATTGTACCCTGTTAAGTTGTAAGGATCTGAGAATGCCCAAAGCAGATTCAGGCTGAAGAAGTCCATCCTGTGCTGTGTCATTTGATGTGCTTTCCAAGCTTGAAGATATTCCAGCTTCTGCCTGTTGTACTCAAGCAAATGAAGTTCTTTGAAGGTATGTTGGACCAGCATTTGAGGGATATATAGTGTTACTCACATTGAATGTTTTCAGAAAGAGTTCCTACTGTAGATGATGTGCACAACTCAATGACTAGATTGAATAGCTCGCAAGTAATGGCACATCTGTAGAAAAATATTGGTATGTCTGCTGTAACTAGTCACTAAACAAAATTCACTGGCCAAAGTTCATTAAGCTCACCTGGAATGGACCAGTGGGACCAATTGTTCCAGAAGTCTGGGTTTGTTGTTGTGAAGCAGTGTCCCTTGATGTTTGTCTTTCTGTTATTCAAGTTGTTGTGCTCACACCTGCTTTCTAGACCCTTCTTACTTGTTGGATCATGTCTGCAACTCTCACAGTGGAGCTGTATGCCTATCACCACCTCATCAAACAAATCCATGAACATCCCAAGGACTGGTCCCAGTCTATCCATCCCATGAAACACTGTCTGCACAATTGCATCATGGACATCTTGCAAGCTCAGGGCGGTAGAATGGATGTATGATGCAAAGAGGCTTCAAGTACAAGACCTCTGGATTAATGGCAGGCTCAGACTGATTGCGCTTTTGGACATGGAGGTAAGATGGCAGCAGGAAATGAGGGCCAAGTATTGGAATCCTGCTGTCCAGGCATGGTTGGGTGAGTGCTTTCACTGATTGTATTCATGTCTTCTCTGAGATATAATTGATGTACTCAATAACTTCAGCTTCCAATTTACACTGGTGTCTGGGTCTTGGATTGGTCATGCATTTGGTATGTACTGTCCATGACCCAACACATTTTTTAACCTAACGACAACAGTTATTAGGCAGGTCAGTGTCAATATGTGACATTCTGCATGCCAGTGCTTACCACATCTTTCCAGTTTGCCTCAAATTTTTTCTGCATGTCTTTTGGCTCCAGCATTGACAGCAGTTTGCATACCACATCTGGTTCATAGATGGACATGATTCTGTCAAGTCTCCAAGGCTCTGTTTGTTGGAAGATTGTTAAAGACCATCGCACGCTGGTGTGTATAATCTCTCGGAGGGGTGAGAATGATTAACTCAGAAGGGCTTTGGCCTCAGCTTGTATGCTGTGCCCTTAATTTCAGATAAAGTCCAATAAGGTCCTAATGAAGTCTGGAGGACTTCAGAGGCAGACAACTCTGGTGGAGCATCCAAAGGACTTTCAGATGAGCACAAGAACTGTCCAGATGAGTGCAGGAAACTTCCAGATGAGTATTGGAAACTCAGATGGAGTTCCATCCACTTGATAGGAAGTGGAATAAATGTGCATATCAATCCTTAGTGAAGACATAGGGTGGATATACTATAAAGGACACAGTCTGAGGCAGGAATAGTGGTCCGGAGTTCCAGATAGGGGTTCCAGAGCAGACATGGATGGATATAGACTACCCTTAGGTAGAGACAGAGTTGGATAAGGATCAGAAAGAGTGTGAGTATCAGAAAGGTAAAACTTTGACCTAAGGATACAATCCATTAGGCCTAAGGTAGGATCCAGAAATGGACGAAGTCCAGAAACACAGAAGAGCAGAGCTCTGGCCTAGGGAATCAATCCCTAGGCCTGAAGAATAGAGAAGGGATCCTTACAACACTAAGGTGCAAGGACAATAATGCTGTAAGACAATATAATATTTGAACTGAGGATCTATTGAGATTTACAAGAGTTTATATACTGTAGGTAGCTAATGGAATATTCAGAGGCAGTGTCTGAGGATATGTACATTAGTGCAGTCAAAGGATAACAGATCGGTAAGCATAACAGATAGGTAAACAACTGAGTACCAGTAATAGACAAGTGGTGAAGATATCAGGTAAGTATAGAACTGGTTATCCAAAAGGTAGAGAATACCAAATAAAGGAATAGGTTGTGTTAACGTTATATGGACAGGTAATGAATTAGAAAGCTTATTATATTGGATCTGGAGTGGATAGGCATATCAGATCGGATGGATGAGTGGTAGTTGGACAAGTGTGATAGTGGATGGGACTGGAAATGGTTATGGATGAAGTCTAGGAATCTAATCTAAGGATTAGTCCATAAATCCAACTATAGGATAGGTCTGGAATCCAGTGAAGGGTGAAGCTTAGCTACAGGGATAAAAAGAGCTGATATGAGTAAGGGAGAAACTCTGCAGTAAGACCTGGGTGTGAGGTATATACTTGACCCATAGGACAGCTACTGAGAGGGAGAACCTTGGAATATGGGCAAGGGACTCTCTTTATAATGAGGAAGGGTGCTCTAAGGTGTGGTGTAGAAACAACAACACAGCGAGGCGCAAACAAAGCTCCTGACTGTATCTATAATTGTTGTAGGTTGCGCATTGCCTAGTCTGCTATACCTGAGATGACAAGTGCATTCGACCCTAAAGGAGAAGCGAGTGCAGCAAGGATCTAGTTGTATGCACTGAAGGCGCTACTGGTCGGCCAATGCAGGGTGTGAGAAAGCGCAGGTGCACACAAGGCATGAAGGCGCAGGAACATGCGTATGTGCTGCGCGAAGCGCGGGAAAGTGTGCACGTATATGCGCAAATGAGAGAGTGTAAAACAAATGGATTTCAACTATATTCTGCTAGGTAAATAGTGGGTGCCAAGTTCTGTCCACCAAAAAAGTCCTCCAATAGTAAGTACTGCTGGCGCTTATATATGGCGCCTAAGTGCTGTCATGCGGAGCCGAAGCGCTACCGAGTAAGGTATGTAAAGTAAGGGTCCATGATAAAAATAAAAGTGGAACAATATGCAAATAAGGGAAATAGGAATATATGCACTTAGAGAGCTTGGTGGACAGTGGATGGATGCGTCTGGATGGCTGGTGCTATAGGGCGCTTCAAGCGCGGGAAAGCGCGCGCATTGTGAAGCGCGGGAAGTGTGCGTGCATGGCGCGCGTTGCGCGGGAAAGCTGCGCCTCATATAGGAATAGCTGCAGATAGCACCCAGAGTGGTGCTGCAAGTTCGTGCCATGTATTCCCTAGTGAAAAGTGCCATATCACATGATGAGAGGCATTATTCCTTACAGTGGGGAATGTGAAAGGCATGGTGCATGTTATGACTTAGGTGTGCAGGTCATCGTGAATGCAGGTACACAATAGTTCCAGTCATATATTCAGTATTCTATGAATCAAACTTTTGCTAAGGAGTGGGGAGTGTGCAAAGTGTGTGAACTAAATGTCCAGTAAGGTCTCTATACTGTATCTATATGCGCAAAGGTGTGTGGTACTGAGATAAATAGCGCACGCTCCCAAATAATTAGTATATATGTAACTATATGTAAGGCGTTGTAAGGAACATTGCGTCTACCTATTGATTTTGAGGTCCTACAGGCTCGAACTCCAATGCTCGAATCACCATGTCCAGAGTGTGTGCTTTAGCGCACTCACGCGCCTCACGCCTATCTCCACACACCGGTCCGCCCCTTGTCCTTGCTGATTTACTGGTAAGTTATCTCAATTGCTATGGAAATGTTCACTTCGGACCCGAGCGCGCACCTTACATATAGTTACATACATACTAATTACTTGGGACTGTGCGCTATTTGGCTCGGTACTGTGCGCCTTTGCACATATAGATACAGTATATATAGACCTTACTGGACTTTTAGTTCACACACTTCGCACACTCCCCACTCCTTAGCTATAGTTATACTCTAAAAGTACCAAATATACGATTGGATTTATCACGTATCCGCACTCACGACGACCCGCAAGTATAAACCATAACACACACCATGCCTTTCACGTTCCCCACGCCTTTGAGCACCCTCCCTTGTTGCAAGAGAGTCCCTTGCCCATATTCTGAGGTTCTCCCTCTCAGTAGCTGTCCTACGGGTCGAGTATATACCTTGCACCTGGGTCTTACTGCAGAGTTTCCCCATACCCAAAACCGCCTTTTCATCCCTGTAGTCGAGCCTCACCCTTCAGTGTGTGCTTGGATCTGAAGTGAACACTTCTGTAGCAAATGAGATGACTCACCAGTAAATCAGCAAGGACAAAGGATGGACAGGTGTGTGGAGATAGGCGCAAAATGTGCGAAGCACATGAGCTCTGAGTGTGGTGATGCAAGCATTGGAGTTCAAGCCTGGAGGACCTCAAAATCCATGGGTAGACGCGATGTTCCTTACACTGGGATATGACAAAGATAGGTAAAATGTATATTAGTATAATTGTAATAGTAAATGGAAGGGTAATGAAAAATTTTGGTAATTAGGGGCTGTCGGATGCTCTTTGTGCTTCACTACTTCACTACACTAGTGTCTGAATGCTCTACTACCCATATATATTCATGTGACTGCTGTGCCAAGTCAACATCAAAATAAATTCTTTTCATCAAGCGTGATTGGTGGGATGATGGTGATCTAAGCTAGCCGAGTCATGAGGCAAGCATAGAAGTTAGTCTCTGCGCAAATTAAGCGAGGTGGCGTAAAGCTTCTTGCTTCCTCCCACCTCACAGTCGAATTCTCTTGTTCCAAGCACTAGACACTAGTCTCAGTTTTTGCATTTCTCTTGAAAGTCAAATGTTCGAAGAAAATCCCAATGAAGCCATTAGGTCAGATTTCACGACCATTGAACATCAAGAAGCCCATCAGCAGTTAGTGGATGAAGGCCTCTCCAAAGAGCAAGCCGCACGTTCCTTAACGGCCTTATGGACCTTAAAGAACAATGCAGACAAAGTGTGTTGGGCAGAGAAACAAGAGCATCTGGAGAACCTCCAGCGAGGTGAAGAAGAAGAGAATGAGCAAAGGCAGCAGGCCCTTAGAGACAAGGAAGAAGCTGCTTGACTCGAAGAGCGCAAGAAAAACAAAAGCAAGTATGCTCCCCTCATTCGAGCTAAAGTCCCATCAGACCCGACAATAATCCCGGCACAATACACTATGAGGAGATTGAAAGCTGGTGAATACTGCAAGCTCCATTACTTCACCAACAAGGGCCTGGATGATGCTAAAGCATCTTTGCTGATTGCTGAACCAGACGCGCTCGTAATGCTTCCCTCTAGTAATGGAATCCACTCCTGGGTTCCAGCAGCAGCAGTAAAAGACCCCAAAGCAGTGCCAGTAACCAAGGATGAACATCTCTCTTGGGAAGAGTTCAATGAGGCGGCTCCACGAATAATTTTATTCATGAAAATGCACGATTGGCCAGAAGACCGCGTCCAGATGCACATCCACTTCTGGAACGCCCTGCAATCACATCATTGGCGGCATGCCCCAGACTCTCTCAAACAACGAGCCCTACTACTCTACCAGTCACAACAATGCCGCAGATGGCATCTCACTATCAGAATGGCACATGGCTGGAGCTTAGAGGAGATCAATCAAGATCTGCTCTTAGAAGCCAGGGAGGATCTATTCAACGAGCAGCGAGAGAAACAGACAGTAGCGGCGATCAAGGTCAGTACTCTTTATTAGACTAAAAAATTTTGAATCCTTTCTCAACCTATATACCTGTCCCCCCCCCAATACCCTTCACACTCGGTGTAATCATTCACCATATACCTGTCAGCCAATTGCATGCCAACAACACCACACCCTGTGTCATCATGCACACAACCCCATGCACTGTGTCATCATGCACACAACCCTACACCCCGTGTCATCACGCACACATCCCCACCCAATTCTCATATCGTGTCAACTGCGACACTATCCCCCAATGGCTGCTCTTGTAACCACTACAAACACCCATCGCACACCCTCCCACTTGCATTTGCACAACCACGCCCCCACCACCCAACTACCCACCTCCAGCAAGCTGCAGCTGCCTTTGCAGTGAGCAATATGGAGTTACCTCGCCCACAGCAAGCAGGAACAGCCCAGAAGCATTTGCTGCCAGCGATGGGTGAGGCAATGGGAAGCAATAAGAAGGTACGCACCACATCTGCGCCTTTTGCTTCCGGGCCGCTTCCCTGCTGTGCAGTTTGCCTTGGGAGAAACCCGCATAGAATGATCGAGTGTGCAGCTGCCCGCACATGGGATGGACAGCACGAGGTATTCTCAGAGCAAATCCACAAAGGTTTGTGGTCCAAAGACAGCAAACAGCTCTGCACCGCATGGCAGAGAGAGGAAGGATGCACAACCCTGAAACAAGACTCTAGACATCTGTGCTCAGGATGTGGAGCCACCACACATGGTGCCCAGAGATGTTCTTGAGCACAGAAAGCAGAATCCGTTGATGCTGTACAGAGCAGAAGTGTGGGAGCATGAACTAGAGCATGCGGGTCTCAGCAACCGCTTCGCTAAATTTCCAGAAGGTTTTCATTCGGGCTTCAAAATAGACTTCCCATCTATTCATGCTGTACAATCCCCCCCAAATAGAGACTCTATTAGTGAATACAAGACCAAGTTCAACGCGATTGTCCAGAAAGAACTTGAGAGAGGAAGATACATCGGTCCTTTCACAGCTGAAGCTTTAGAACAGTTGATAGGACCATTCCAGTCCTCTCCTCTATCAATAATCCCGAAACCTGGAAAATGCAGGAAATTCAGACTCGTACAAAATTTTTCCTTTCCGCACTCATATAGTCCTGCCTTCCCAAACCCATCCATTAACTCGAACATTGATGCTAACAACTTCCCGACCACATGGGGTAAGTTCTCAATAATATTTCAACTGATTTCGATGCTGCCTCCAGGATCAGAAGTAGCAACCAGGGATATTGCAGAAGCATACAGAATGGTACCTCTGCATCCTTCCCAATGGCCAGCTGGAGTAGTGCGAATCTTGGAAACTCTTTTCTGTGTAGATATCTGCGTGGCTTTTTGAGCCTCCCCATCAGCAGGTGCCTATGGGCACGTAGCTGATGCAGCAGCTGAGATTTTCTGATACCATGGAATCGGCCCACTTGACAAGTGGGTTGACGATCACATTTTCTTTAGGATCTGAAGAGCATACCTTCAGGAATACAACCAACAACGAGCGAACTGGGCAAAAATTTTTGCAAAAGATGGAATACACCAGTCAGGAAGTCGCCTATGGTATGGAGATACGTGCCCAGACAGTGGGCAAATAGAGGAGCAAAGTGAAGACTGCTCAAACCCACTGAGAGACCTATCAGAACATTCACCGCAATCAGAGCATGACAAACTCTTCACCTATTGCCTACAAGACATTAACGATCTATCCGGAAAATTAGGAATCTTGTGGGAACTTCTAAAGGATCAACTCTTTAAGTCATCGACAATCTACATTGGATTCCTCTGGGACATTGAACTTAGAATAGTATCCTTAAGCCCAGAAAAGATAGAAAAATACCTCCTAGCTATCCATAAGTGGAGAAAACAGCAAACACACATCCTACATGATGTACAGAAGCTGTATGGTAAACTGCTACATGCTTGTTCAGCGGTACCATGAGGTCGCACATATCTAACAGGGCTCGAGAGCATGCTAGCACTGTGTGGGAATAACCCATTTCTCCCACACAGGCCTGAGAAGAGCATAGCTGAAGACTTAATATGGTGGTCGGACCTATTGCAATCAGGCGGAGCATCAAGGAACATTTACCCCCAGACCTCACTCAAGGACCCATCTGCTTTCTCAGACGCGAGCTTGGGCGTCGGAATCAGAATCGTCATTGGAGAACGTTGGAGAGCGTGGAGACTCATACCAGGCTGGAAGACGCACAATGGTAAATGAGATATTGGGTGGGCTGAAGCAGTGGGATTTGAGCTCCTCATATACACCCTTGTCACTTTCGCTAACATTGGCAGCAACGTCCTTGTACACGGGGACAATACCAGAGTTGTCGAAGGCTGGTGGAAAGACGCCATCGAAACACAGCTGTCAATGGCGTCTTCAAGAGAATCAGCAATTTCTTGCATGATTTACCCAACTGTCTTGACATCTCAACAGCTTATGTTGCGAGCGGATCCAACCTGGCAGATGACCCATCTAGAGGAATCTATGGACCGATCAGCCTTCTTCTTCCCAAAATCCCCATTCCAGACGAACTTAGCACCTTCATCATTGACGCAACAGAGCCTCTCTCCCCCACAGAAATCTGTCATCTACGCGATGGGAATTACGCCCCTCCAGCAGCTAAGCTCATCAACCGAGCTCTCATCAAGCAGCAAGCAGCAGAAAGAGCCGCCACTGCGAGAGCCAAAGAAGACTACATCGTCAGCTGCACACTCAAAGACGAATGACTCCAAGGTTGCTCATTTTGGAGCAGTACTACCTACCCCAACCAATACCACATGCACCCCTCATGCCTATCACCCAGACCTCACTCCCAACCCATCTGCCCTTCGCCCGCATTGCCTCGCTTGAGACAGATTGAGGTTATGGATCCCAGCAGGAGACAGTACCAGAAAAGTGGAACCCACATCCAGATCCCCATCCCATTTAATTTCAGACGCACAACTCGATCACATCCTCAAAGTCATGGGTTCGTCCTGGGCTACATCCACCAAGGAATCATATGGAGCCAGACTTCTTTCATTTCATGTATATTGCGACTCACAGGCCATTGCAGAGGAGGAACGGTGCCCTATAAGCTGGACACTCCTCTTAGCTTTCCTCTCAAGCTGCACGGGCTCATACTCCGGATCAGCACTATCCAACTATGCGGCAGGATTGAGGGCCTGGCACTTACTGCATGGCAGAAGCTGGGTGATCCCACCATCCGAGCTCAAAGCTGTACTTGATGGAGCAACGGCACTGGCTCCAACAGCATCAAAGAGACTGAAAAGACTCCCTTATACATCCGCTTTCATGTCAGAAATTTGCAAACACCTAGATCTCAACGCACCACTAGATGCAGCCATTTTTGCATGCCTCACCACCACATTCTATTCCATCGCGAGACTCGGAGAATTCACTGTAAAAACCATTAAAGACTTTAACCCAGAAAAACATATCACCAGAGCTGGAATATCAAAATTGCAAGACCGCAACGGTCTCCCCGTCACGAAATTCCGTCTACCCTGCATGAAAGTCTCTCCAATCGAAGGAGAAGATGCATATTGGGCAGCCCAAGAAGGCCCAACAGATCCAAAAGCAGCGCTACAGAATCACTTGAACATCAACAAAGCAGAGAGCAAAGCCCACCTCTTCGCATGGAAACATCCCAAAGGCCTTTGCCCGCTATCAAAGAAAGAGTTCATCAAGAGAATCGCTATCGCAGCGCAATCAGCAGGTTTGCTGGACCTTAAGGGACACGGCTTATGAATAGGTGGGACTCTAGAATATCTGTTAAGAGGAGTACCATTTGATGTAGTCAAGGCCATGGGCAGATGGTGTCCTGCATGATTTAGGAATCATGCATGGACATGACTACCAGGTATCCCCCTAAAAGACAAAGTCTGATAGCTTAGCCTTCAGGCTAGTCAACCCATGCCTTGGCTTCAAGCCTTGGTCAAACAATTCCAGTTTCCCCATATTTATTTATATTTCTGTACTGTCTTG
>Ga0310811_10002566_pt1 | contig 22732 bp, 23 predicted proteins | sample YCmetagenome_FD_207642 | JGI IMG/M metagenome (GOLD analysis project Ga0310811, IMG submission 207642) | Soil microbial communities from experimental microcosm in Duke University, North Carolina, United States - YC | ecosystem: Engineered > Artificial ecosystem > Soil microcosm > Unclassified ...
TATTTCTGATCACCGCGATCATCAGGCGCCGACGTCGAGTCTCCGGAGCCGGTGAAAACAGTCAGGATCAAATCTGAACAGACCCGATTACACAAGCCGAGTCGCGGGGCTGGGCAATCGCACAGGGGCTCAGGTACTCGCATGGGCCGGCGGGGTCGCGCTGTGGATCGTGGTGACGTTCATCGCGTGGCTGATCCGCGGGCGCGAGGACCGGCCCCAGCCGGTCGCGGAACTGCCCGGTGACACCTCGCGGCGGAAACTGACCCGCTCGCTGGTCATGTTCGCGGTGATCCGCGCTCTGACCATAGCCGGCACCGTCGCGCTCGCGTTCGGACTGAACCTGCCGCACGGCTATTGGCTGCCTATCGCGGCCTTGGTCGCGATGAAGCCGAGTCTCGAGCAGGCCACGCTCGTCTCCGCGCAGCGCGTGGCCGGAGCGCTGATCGGCGCCACCGCAGCCGCGCTGCTGCTACTGGTGTCAGCCAGTGAACACGGACTCCGCCTGTTCGTGATCGAGCGCGGACTCGAAGTGGTCGCGCTCGTCGTGTTGATGCACGCTGTGGCGATTCGCTTCTGGAACTACGCGCTCTACTGCGCGGCCATCGCCGCGGGAGTGCTGATCCTGATCGACCTTCCGCAGCCCTCCGACTATGCCGCCGAGGGCTACCGGGTGCTGTGGACGTTGTGCGGCGTGGCCATCGGTGTGCTCGTCATGGCGCTCGCGACTCTGCTCGGCAAGCCCACCGCCGAAGCACCAGCACACACCTAGCCCGATCCGCCGCACCCCGGCTCCCGGCCGAAGACCGGCCCGCTCCGCACCCGTCGGGCGGAGGTCCTTGGTCCGGACCAGCTGCACCCGCGCTTAACCCGGAAGAGGTGAGGTGCCGGGGGCCCGGTGCCGGGTCGGATGGGCACGTGCCGATCATCCGAGGAGGCCGTTGATGAGCCAAGCCGCAAGGGCCAGCGGGGTGCTGGGGACCGCGTGCTTGTCGACCTTCGTGGTCAACGTCAACACCTCGGCGGTGAGCATCCTGCTGCCCTCGATCGCGACCGAGCTCGGCGCCTCGCTGGACGAGCTGCAGTGGGCCGTCACCGGCTACCTGCTGGTGGGCGCCGCGACGATCGTCACCTGGGGAGCGCTCGGCGACGTTTTCGGACGGCGCAGGATGTTCGTCTACGGTCTCGGGCTGTTCGTCGTGTCGTGCGTGTTCATCGCCCTGGCCACGACGGGCTGGATGGTCGTCCTGGGCCGGGTGATCCAGGGCGCGGCGGGGGCGTCCATCGTGGCATCCGGCCTGAGCTTGCTGTCCAGCGGCACAACGGGGCCCGCGCAGATGCGTTCCGTGGCACTGTGGGGCGCGGCCGCGGCGGCCGGAGCGGCGGCCGGTCCCGTGCTGGGTGGCGTACTCAACCAGAGCACGGGGTGGCAGGGTCTGTTCTGGATCGACGCCGCGATCGCCGCGGTGTGCATCCCGTGGACATGGCGGACCGTTCCCGAATCGCGCGACCCGACGCGGTCGCGGTCGATCGACTTCGCCGGCACCGTGCTGGTCGCCGCCGTTCTGGTCCCCTTCGTGTTCGCCGTGACGAAGGCTTCCTCGTGGGGCTGGCTGTCCGTGCCCACCTTGGTGTGCCTGGTGATCACGGCGCTGGCGGCGGTCGGGTTCGTGCTGGTCGAACGCCGGATCCCGGCCCCGCTGGTGGACCTTCGCCTGCTGCGTAACGCGTTGCTCGTCGGTTCCACGCTCGCGATCCTCATCGGTGCGGGCGCGATCGCCGGCCTGTCACTGTTGATCAGCCTGTACTTCCAGGATCCGGCCACCTTCGGGATGAGCAGCCTGGTGGCCGGGCTGGCGACCCTGCCGGTGGCGGCGGTCGTCGTCCTGGTCGCCCCGGCGGTCACCCCGCTGTCGCACCGGTTCGGTGCCCGGCCGGTGATCGTGACCGGATTCGTGTTCATGACCGCCGGTTTCGGGTTCCTCGCTGCCGTGCGGCCGTCGTGGTCGTACTGGGTTTTCCTGCCCGCCCTGCTCGCGGTCGCCATCGGCCTCGGGTTGTCGAACGGGCCGTCGTCGTCGATCGCGACCGCTTCGGTGTCACCGGAGGAGATCGGTTCCGCGTCGGGTATTTCGAATATGGCGCGCTACGTCGGCGGGGCGGTGCTCACCGCGGTCGTCGCCGGAATCTATGCCGCGGTGAGTGCGAAGCACGCCGCGACCGGTGGTGCCCCGGCCGCCGCGCTGGCCGCCGGGTTCTCGCGGTGCTCGATAGCGCTGGCGGTCTTCTCCGCGGCGGGGATCGCGCTCGGCACGCTGGTGGCGCGGCGGACTCCGGTGCCGCGGGCCATCCACTACGCCGCGGCCGCGGCGGCGACCTCGCACACGATGCCGGTTCCTTCGCGGACTTGACCACGCACCGAATTCACCGCGGCTTCTGTAGGTCAACCGAGCCACAGCGGTGCGGTGACCACGGATCCGCGCCACGGTCGGCCGTGACTTCAATTCTCACAAACGGCCCATTTCCCTCAGTGAGCCGCATACCGGTGCCGCGAGACCCGTAGTCCGTCTCGGGATTCTTTCTCGCACAGTCACCACGAGAATGGTGTTCCGCATGTCCGCCATGGTGACCCTTGACGTGGCACCAGCTGCCGCCCAAACTTCAACCTCACCGTATTGTGGAAGCCTTTTCCGTGTTACGGACAAGAAGTCCCTTGTGTCGACGTCGACAGGAGGTCAGTCGGATGGGCACCGTCGAGCAGACCGGCACCGCGATCCTCGGCAGACAGCGCTGGACGCGGCTGATCCCGATCGTGTTCGTCACCTATAGCATCGCTTACCTCGACAGGTCGAACTTCTCGATCGCCACGGCCGGTGGCATGAGCCACGACCTGCACCTGACCAGTGCCACCTCGGGCCTGATCGGCGCCTCGTTCTTCCTTGGCTATTTCCTGTTGCAGGTGCCGGGCGTGATCTACGCCGAACACCGCAGCGTCCGCAGCCTGATCTTCTACTCGGTGCTCGCCTGGGGCGTGCTCGCGACCCTGCAGGGCCTGCTGAGTTCGGTCGCCGTGCTCATCGTGGTCCGCTTTCTGCTCGGCGCGGTCGAAGCGGCCGTGCTGCCGGCGCTGGTGGTGCTGCTCGCGCGCTGGTTCACCAGGCCCGAACGCGGGCGGGCCAACGCATTCCTCATCCTCGGCAACCCGGTCACCGTGCTGTGGCTGTCGGCCGCATCGGGCTTTCTGGTCCAGGCGACCTCCTGGCGTGGAATGTTCGTCATCGAGGGCTTGCCCGCGCTGATCTGGGCCTTCTGTTTCCGGTCCCAGGTGCGGGACCGGCCCGCCGAAGTCGCCTGGCTGGACCCGCGCGAGCGGGACGCCGTCGAGTCGGCGATCAAGGCGGAGCAGGCGGAACTGGTCACCGCGGCGAAGTCCGGGCGGCCGGTACTGGAAGCGGTGAAGTCCCGCGCGGTGCTCGTCCTGTCCCTGCAGTATCTGTTGTGGAGCGTCGGTGTCTACGGCTTCGTGTTCTGGCTGCCGTCGATCGTCAAGGCCGGTTCCTCGGCCGGAATCGGCGCCACCGGGCTGTTGTCCGCGGTACCGTACGCCTTCGCCGTGGTGGCGATGCTGTTCAACTCGCGGAGTTCTGATCGATCGGGCCGTCGGCGCTCCTTCGTCTGGCCGTGGCTGCTCGGCGGGGCGGTCGCGTTCTATGCCTCCTACCTGGTCGGCAAAGAGCGGTTCTGGGTGTCCTTCACCTTGCTGATCATCGCCGCTGTCGCGCTGTATGCACCGTATGGCCCGTTTTTCGCGATGATCTCGGAGTTGTTGCCGCGGCGCACCGCGGGCATCGCGGTCGCGCTGGTGAACTCGGCCGGTGGTCTGGGTGGGTTTCTCGGGACCTACCTGGTGGGCTGGCTGGAGACCGCGACCGGCGGCACGGCGGCCGCGTTTCTGATGCTGGCCGGCACCATGGCCGCGTCCGCCGTGGTCCTCCTGGCCGTTCCGGCCCCGAGACCGGCCCGAACATAGGCGGGTTTCGGGGCCGCGGGTCCCGAGAAAGCGCCGGGCAGGGGGCGAACGATTCGGCCTGGCCCGCGAGCCAGGCACGCAGCCGGACGTGATCGGACAGTCTGACCGGAAAACGCTTTCAACCCGTCCGCGGTCTTCCGGCACCGTCGTGGCGCTCACGCTGACGAAAGCGCGGCAACCTTGACAGTGCGCCCGCGACGCCAGAGACTGTTCTGGAAACAGAACATCGTTCGGTATCTCGAACAGCGAAGGGAGGGCGCGCAGGTGAAGTTGCCCGCCTTCGCCTATCACCGGGCAGAGTCACTCGACGACGTGGTCGGCGTGCTCGCGGAGTACGGCCCCGACGCACGTGTGCTCGGCGGTGGGCAAAGTCTCCTGCCCGTGATGGCGCTGCGGATGTCCGCGCCGGCCGTCCTGGTCGACATCACCGGGGCGAAAGACCTGACCGGACACGCTTTCCGCGCTACCGACGGCCTGGTCGTCTCGGCCGCGGTCACCGCGCGCGCCCTCGAAACCGATCGCGAGACCGTCGGACGGCATCCCTTGATTCCCGCGTGCCTGGCGCAGGTCGGGCACGTCGAGATCCGCACGCGTGGCACCGTCTGCGGGTCCGTCGCGCATGCCGACCCGGCCGCCGAGGTGCCGGCGTTGCTGCTCGCGCTCGACGGATCGGTGCGGGTGGCCGGTGCCCGCCGCCGGCGCCGCATCGCCGCCAGAGACTTCTTCGTCGGCCCGTACACCACCGCCCTGGACGACGGCGAGGTGGTCGCCGGCATCGAGCTGCCCGAGCTGCCGCACACGGCAGGCTGGTCGATTCGTGAGATCGCGCGGCGCACCGGTGACTTCGCGCTCGCCGGAGTCATCTCGGTGCTCGACACCGACCCCGACGGGCGGTGCCGCGACGCGCGGATCGCCGTGTTCGGTGTCGCGGGAACGCCACGACGCGCCACGGCGGCCGAGGAGATCCTGCTCGGCCGCTCGCTCGACGACGCGACGCTGGCGGAGGCCGCCCGGCATTCGTTCGACGGCATCGAGATCATCGGCGACCTGCACGGCTCGGCCACCTACCGTCGCCGCGCCGGCATCCGCCTCGTCGCCCGGTCGCTGACCGAGGCCCGTGCCCAGACCGCGAAGGAGACCGTCCGTGCGTGACGCCACCGAACCCGCCCCGGTTTCGCTCACCGTCAACGGCCGGCCCGAGACCGCGCGGGTCACGCCCCGGACCACGCTGGCCGACTTCCTCCGGCACGAACTCGGCCTGACCGGTACGCATCTGGGCTGCGAGCAGGGCGTGTGCGGGGCCTGCACGGTCCGGCTCGACGGGCGGCCGGTGCGTGGCTGCCTCACCCTGGCGGTGCAGGCCGACGGCGCCACGGTCGAGACCGTCGAAGGGCTCGCCGGCGACGGTTCGGCACTGCATCCGTTGCAAGAGAAGTTCTGGCGGCACCAGGCGCTGCAATGCGGTTTCTGCACGCCCGGGTTCCTCATCGCGGCCGTGACGGCGGTCGAGGAGAACCCGGGGCTGTCCCGGGACGAGGTGCGGGAACGGCTGTCCGGCAACATCTGCCGCTGCACCGGCTATCAGTCCATTGTGGACGCGGTCGCCGAGTATGCCGCCGAGTCGCGTGAGGTGGGCGCGTGAACAGCGCGAAGAAGGACCTCACCGAAGGCTGGGTCGGGCGCCGCGTCAAGCGCGTCGAGGACCCACACATCCTGCTCGGGCGCGGCCGCTACACCGACGATGCCACCCCCACCCGTTGTCTGCACGCGGCCTTTGTGCGCTCCCCGGTGGCGCACGCGGTGATCAGCGCGCTCGACACGGCGGAGGCACGACGGGCCACCGGGGTGGTCGCGGTGTTCACCGCCGACGAGCTCAACCGGATCTGCGGCTCCTGGAAGGGATTGCTGGACTGGCCGGGGCTGGCCAGCGGTGATCAGCGGCCGCTGGCGACCGGGAAGGTGTGCTACGTCGGCGAGCCGGTCGCGATCGTGGTCGCCCGGAGCCGGGCGATCGCGGAGGACGCGGCCGAGCTGGTTTCGGTGGATTACACCGAGCTGGCTCCCCTCGTCGATCCCCTCGTGGCACTGGAACCCGGCTCGACACTCGTGCATGACGAGCTGGGGTCGAATCTGGCCTTCGAGGCGACGTTCGGCACGGGGGACGTGGCGGCGGCCTTCGCCGGGGCGGCCGAGATCGTCGAGGTCGGCCTGAGCACCGCTCGGCACACCGCGGTGGCGATGGAGCCGCGCGGCGCGGTCGCCGAGTTCGACCCCGCGTCGCGGTCGCTGACCGCCCGCCTGTCCACGCAGGCGCCCCACATGCTGCAGTCCACCTACGCCGAACTGCTCGGCCTGCGCGAAAGCAACGTACGGATCATCACCGACGAGGTGGGCGGCGCGTTCGGGATGAAAGCGCACGTCTACCCGGACGAGGTGGCCACCTGCGCCGCCAGCATCCTGCTCGGCCGGCCCGTCAAGTGGATTTCCGACCGCATCGAATCGCTGCAGTCCGACACGCAGGCCCGCGACGAACGGATCACCGCCGCGGTCGCGCTGGCCGCCGATGGCACGATCCTCGGCCTGCGTTCGGAGATCGTCAGTGACGGCGGCGCGTACTCGGTGTACCCGCGCAGTGCGGTGACCGAAGGCATCCAGGTCGCGACGATCATGCCCGGCCCCTACCGGGTGCCGGCCTATCGCGGGCATCTGCGTGTCGCGATCACGAACAAGGCGCCGCTGGCGGTCTACCGCGGGGTGGGCCACCCGCCGGCGATCCTGGCCATGGAGGCGCTGCTGGACGAGAGCGCGCGACGGCTCGGCCTCGATCCGGCCGAGATCCGGCGGCGCAATCTCATCCGCCCCGCCGAACTGCCCTACACCTCGGTCACCGGGCACGTGTACGACAGCGGATCACACCAGGAGTCGCTGGAGAAGCTCCTCGCGATGCTCGGCTCCCCGGTCGATGGGCCGGCCGGTTCCGCGCTGGCCGAGCGCAAGGCGCAAGCGCGCGCCCGCGGCCGTCTGCTGGGCGTCGGTCTCGCCTGCTTCGTGGAGGTCACCGCGCCCGGTGTCGCCTTCTACGGCGCGCGGGGCGCTCCGATCACCGCGCACGACCAGGTCGAAATCCGGGTGGAGCCGGACGGGTCGGTGACCGTGCTGCTCGGCACGCCCGGTCAGGGCCAGGGCCTGCACACCACGGCGGCGCAGGTGGTCGCCGATCAGCTCGGGGTGCCGTTCGAGACGATCAGCGTGATCAGCGGCGACACCCGGGTGGTCCCGCACGGCACCGGGGTGTGGGCCAGCCGGTCGGCGGTGGTCAGCGGCGGAGCCGCGGCCTCGGCCGCGCGTGAGGTGCGCCAGCGCATCCTCACCATCGCCGGGCACCTGCTCGAGGCCGACCCCGCGGATCTGGAGATCAAGGACGGTTCGGTGCGCGTCGGTGGGGCGCCGCACGTCGAGCTGAGCGTCGCCGAGATCGCCGAGATCGCGCACTGGCGCACCAACCGGCTTCCCCCGGAGCTGCGGATCGGGCTTTCCGTGGTCGGCGAATACAGCGGTCCCAACGTCACCTTCAACAACGGCGCACACGCCGCGGTGGTCGAAATCGACGAGGACAGCGGCCTCGTGCACGTGGTCGACTACCTGTGTGTGGAGGACTGCGGGGTCCTGATCAACCCGGACATCGTGGACGGCCAGATCCGGGGCGGCGTGGCGCAGGGCATCGGCGGTGCGCTCTACGAGCGGCTGTACTACGACGAAACCGGACAGCTGCTGACCTCGACCCTGCTGGACTACCTGCTGCCGACCGGTCCGGAGCTGCCCGACCTGCGGATCGCGCACCTCGAAACGCCCAGCCCGAACACCATGCTGGGCGTCAAGGGAGCCGGTGAGGCGGGCGCCGCCGGGGCACCCGCGGCCGTGCACAACGCGGTCAACGACGCCCTTTCTCAGGTGGGTGCCCGGGTCTGGCACCAGCCGATCACCCCGGAGCGCGTCCTGCGCGCCATCGACGAAGCGGCCGGCCAGGACTGGCCGGAACCGCCCGACATCCCCAGCCTGCCCCGATTCGGGAGCAACGCCACCGTGCGGTAACCGGTGGCTGCCGTGAAAGGAAAGTCCGTGAAAACCATCCAGCACTACATCGGCGGCTCCGCCGGCGACGACGAGCCCGCGTCCTGGGGCGAGGTGCACGATCCCGCGCTCGGGGAGGTCACCGGCCGGGTCGCGCTCGGCGACTCCGCCGTCGTCGACCGTGCCGTGAAGGTCGCGCTCGACGCGCAGGCCGCGTGGCAGGAAGAGTCCCTGGGCACCCGGCAGCAGGTCATCCTCGAACTGATCCGCCTGCTCGAAACCCACCGCGACGACCTGGCGCAGCTGATCACCGGCGAGCACGGCAAAACCCTCGCCGACGCGCGGGCCGAGGTGAACGCGGGGCTCGAGGTGGCGAAGTTCGCCGCCGGCATCCCGCACCTGCTCAAGGGCGACTTCAGCGAGAACGTCTCGCGCGGGGTCGACACCTACTCGATCCGCCAGCCGCTCGGCGTCGTCGCCGGCATCACGCCGTTCAACTTCCCGGTGATGGTGCCGATGTGGATGATCCCGATCGCGGTCGCCACCGGCAACGCCTTCGTGCTGAAGCCGAGCGAGAAGGATCCGTCCGCGTCGAACCTGCTCGCCGAACTGGCGGTCCGGGCCGGGCTGCCCGCCGGTGTCCTCAACGTCGTCCACGGTGGGGCGCCCGCGGTGGAGGCCCTGCTGACGCACCCGGATGTCAGTGCGGTCAGTTTCGTCGGCTCCACCCCGGTGGCGCGGCGGGTGTACGAAACCGCGGCACAGCACGGAAAACGGGTGCAAGCGTTGGGTGGAGCCAAGAATCACCTCGTCGTGCTGCCCGACGCCGATCTCGACGCGGCCGCCGACGCGCTGGTCTCGGCCGCCTACGGCTCCGCGGGTGAACGGTGCATGGCGGTCTCGGTCGCGGTCGCGGTCGGCGAGATCGGGGACGCGTTGCGGGACCGGCTGGTCGAGCGCATCGGGCGGCTCACGACCGCCGACGGGCGGGCCGACGGCGCCGACCTGGGACCGCTGGTCACCGCCGATCACCTGCGCCGGGTCAGCGGCTACGTCCAGGCGGGTGCGGATTCCGGCGCGGACCTCGTCGTCGACGGCCGCGGTGTGCGGGTTCCGGGGCGGGAGAACGGGTTCTTCCTCGCGCCCACCCTGCTCGACCATGTCCGGCCAGACATGTCCGTCTACACCGACGAGATCTTCGGACCGGTCCTGGTGATGGTGCGGGTCGCGACCCTCGAGGAGGCCATCGAGCTGATCAACGGCGGCGAGTACGGCAACGGCGTGTCGGTGTTCACCCGCGACGGTGTCGCCGCGCGGCGCTTCCAGCACGCCGTGCAGGTCGGCATGATCGGGGTCAACGTGCCCATCCCGGTGCCGATCCCGTACTTCCCGTTCGGGGGCTGGAAGCGGTCCCTGTTCGGCGACGCCGGCCAGTACGGCGAGGACGGCATCCGGTTCTTCACCCGCCGCAAGGTGGTGACGACCCGGTGGGCCGACTCGTCGGGGTCACGGGTGGACATGCGCTTTCCCGCGGCGCGGTGACCGGTCGTGGTCGACGGGACGGACCTCTCGGCGCGGCCATGGCCCGACGACGAGCCCGATGACGAGCCGGTTAAAGCACCGGAACCCACGGAACCCACCGGCGCGGCCTTCCCGGCCGCGGTCGCCGGCGTCGCCGAAGGGGGTACCGAGCGGACCGTCGCGGGGCCGGTCCGCCGGACCGCGCCGGTGCTGGTCGCCGCGGTGGGCGTGACGGTGGGCGTGACGGTCGTGGTCGCCGGGCTCGCCCGCCGGGCCCGGCGGTAGTCCGTGGATGCGAGAATCGGGTGGAAATGACCACCTCTTCCCGCCCGACAACGCCCCAGGTGCCCGCCGTGGCCCGGGCCGCGCGCATGCTCGAAGAGCTGTCCGCGGCCCCGGCCGGGCTGACACTGAGCGAGCTGGCGCGCGCCATCGGGGCACCGAAGAGCAGTTGCCTCGCGGTGTGCGCCACGCTCGTGGAAGCGGGACTGCTCGCCCGCACCCCGTCCGGCGCCTACCGGCTCGGCTGGAAGGTGGTGCCGCTCGGCCGCTCGTATCTGGCCCAGTCCAACCTGGTCACCGAGTTCCGCCGGGTCGATCAGGAGCTGAATCTCCTGCCGGAGGACACCATCGTGCTGTCCCTGCTGGACGGCCGCACGGTGGTCTATGTCGGGACCAGGCCCGGGCTGCGGCCGGTCGCGATGCACTACGAGATCGGCCTGCGCCTGCCGGCGCACTGCACGGCCAGCGGCAAGGCGCTGCTGGCCGCGCTGGCCGGCGCCGACCTCGCCGCAAGGTATGCCGACGAGGTGTTCGACACCCTGACCCCGCACAGCCTCACCCGCATGCCGGACCTGACGGCCGAACTCGCACGGACCCGGCAACGCGGGTACGCCATCGACGACGAGGAAACCGCACTCGGCATGATCTGCGTCGGTGCGGCGATCGTCAGCCCGGGCGGGCGCCCCGCCGGCGCGCTCAGCGTCAGCATGGTCAAGGCGACGGTCGACGATGGCCGCATCACCGACGCCGCCGAGTCGATCAGGCACCTGACCCGGGCGCTCGCGGCCCGCCTGGGCACGCTTTAGACGCCGTTCACGGGCTTCGCCGAGTTCTCCTGGCAGAAGTGGTTACGCGACGAGCAAGAGCACGCTGATCACCAGCATCACCACGGCGGTGGCCCCGTGGATGCCGTAGGCGGCCGCCTTGGGTCCGTTGCTACGCAACACGATCAGCGCGTCGCCGACGGGTATGCCGGCGGCGGCCAGCATGAACCAGCCCAGTAAATGGCGTGTCGCTCCGACCAGCAGGATGAAGACGAAGAGCCCCGAGGCTATGTCGCGCACGGCCTTGACGGACAGCCAGGCCTGGAAGTTGCGATCCTCGGTGGGCGTGTCGGGGATGCCGAAGCCGACTGCGGCCCGCGGCGCCCACAAGGCGCGCGCGCCGATGAAGATGATGCCTGCGCCGATCAATCCGGCGAGCACGGTGGCGACGTTGGTGAGCATGGATTGCTTCCCCTCTGGTGGCAGTGCCGCTACCTAGCGACGCTAGAAGTGATAGTGACGCTATCCTGTCTTTGGCAGGATGTCTAGCGTTGCTAGAATGCCGTCATGTCCGCCATCAGCGAGCGTCGCGAACGTGAACGCGCCCACCGTCATCAGCTCATCATCACGGCCGCGCGTGAACTCGCGGAGACCGAAGGCTGGGAGGCAGTGACGACACGACGGTTGGCTGAACGCGTCGAGTACAGCCAACCCGTGCTGTACAGCCACTTCAACGGCAAGGAAGCCATCGTGAGCGCCGTCGCCCTGGACGGCTTCAGCGAACTCGCCGCCCACCTGCGCCGCGCACGGCATGCCGCCCCCGAACCCGGACCGGCCCTGCGCGCCGTCTGCCGCGCCTACCTGGAGTTCGCGACCGAGCGACCTGCCCTCTACCAGGCCATGTTCATCCTGCCCACCGACTTGAAGTTCGCGAGCGAGGAGACACCGCCCCCGCTGCGCACCGCTTTCGGAGAGTTCGTCAGCTGCTTCCGCCCGGACAACAAGCGACGCGAACTATTCGCCGAAGTCGTCTGGAGCGCGTTGCACGGCATGGCTGTCCTATCGGAGAGCGGCCGCATCCCCCCTGATGGACAGGAGGAACGGCTCGACTTCCTCATCACCCAGATCGCCGGCACCCACTGAGCCCCTGCCCAAGGGTGGTCGGTCAAGGGCGCTACTCGTGATCGCGGCGGGCCTGGTCGTACTGTTCCCAGGCCCGCCGCTGGATCTCGTCCCGATGCTCCGTCAGCTCCGCGATGATCTCGTCGGAACCGGGTGATGGTTCCGGTGCCCGCCGGGCGAGGTGGTCGTAGAGGAAGCGGCAGGCATCGTCCTCGGTCGGGAAGCGCGCGACCGGTTCCTCCGCGCCACGCTCGGTGAGGGTCACCAGGCAACCGTCGTCCACTTCGTGCAGGACGTAGTAGGTGTCCTGCAGGGGACCCGGACGCCGGGGGATGCCGACTATCAGATACTCCGACTCCGGCACCCCGGCCAGACGGAGCGCTTCGTCGAGTTCGATCCGGTTCATCCCCCGGCTCCTTGCCTATCCGCGCCTATCCGCGCCTATTCGTGCCTATCCGCACCTATCCGTGCCTGTCCGCCGGTCAGTTCACCGGTGCCAGGTACTGGTGGTCGATCAGCCACTGCGTGTTCGCGTGCTCGGGAGGCACCACCTCTCCCGGGAAGTACTTGTCGTCCAGACGGTACTGCAGGCCTTCGCCGGGCTGGCCGAACCAGGGCGCCGCCGGGCCACCATCGGCCGTGAACGTCTTGAGGATCCGGAAAACATGGTAGTTGTTGGGGTAACGGACCTCGAACGTGTCGAGGTTGCTCGGCGGCAGCGCCCGCTCCGCGTAGTCCCCGCCATAAGGTGCCAGGAAGCGCCCGGTGTTGGGCCCGAAGCGGTCGAGATACTGCCCGGCCTGCAGCACCACCGCGACGGGATCACCCTGGAAACCACCGTTCGGCGGATAACGCCAGCCACCCTGGTTGCCCGCGGCGGTCGGATCCCAGTAGCACGCGATGAACTGTTTCGGCGTCAAGGCGTCCGTGCGGTGGTAGCCGCGCAGCAACGCGGCCACCGGGCCGACGCGCGGCAGCACCGCCGGGCCCAGCCGCCAGTCTCCCCGGTAGTACGGCTCAAGCTGGACGGGTGGCTGGTCGGTCTGCGATCCGGCTATCCCGGTCGCCGGACAAGACGGCGGTGGAGGCCACGGCAGCGGCGCATGATCGGCGGAACTCGCCCGTGGGACCGGATCCGGAACGGCCGCCGCCTGCGCGACGGTGGTTCCCGCACCGATCACGACCATCAGCCAGGCGGCCAGCACCACCCAGATACGCCGGGACTTTCCCATGGTTCTCCCTTCGACTCGTGAGCCGCGGACAGCGCGGCCATCCGATCATCGGCGGGAGACGGGAGCGCGGTCGAGAAAGCCGCGGGGCATCCACCCCATCGGTTGACGTTGTCCTTACGGGGTAAGCAAGTCAGCGGTTGGACGGTCCGATCAGGACGCCGGGGGAGCGCCTGGCCGGCCAGGGAGGGTGAACAGTGTCAGCTCACCGGTCTGGTCCTCGTCCCGCGGCCCGGTCAGCCGGCGGCACTTCACGCAGGTGACGGGGCCGGGAGTGGGGCTGAGATCGCCGGCCGCGCCGAGCCCGGACCAGCCCTGATGGCAGGCCGGGCCGGGCAGGGTGAGCCCGTTGATCCAGTCCACCAGCGCGACCGCGTGCACGGTGCCCGACCGGCCGATCCGCAGGTTCTGATCGCCGAAGAGCCGGCGCCTGCTTTCGGCGAAGGGAACCGGATCCACCACACGGGATGCCGGGAACAACGGGATCGGCAGCGCGGTCGGCACTGGAGTCGGCACTGGAGTCGGCTCGGTCACGACGCCAGTATGCGCACAATGACCGACGGAAACGCGGATTTGGACGGCTTCGGCTTCGCGTGCGGCGGCCGCGGGTTTCGCTCGGGGTGGGCCGGACCTTCAGCGAAGCGCGGCCGATACGTGATCGTCACCGACCTGCCAGACCGGGTCACCCGTGAAAATCCCGCCGACAGCAGCAATCGCGTCTGCTCGTCGACGCTGAGCCGGTTGTTGTCGTGGCCTCGCTGCGCGGCGCCGGCCCGGGCCAGCGTTGCGAGTTCGGGGTCGGCTCGGGCGGCTTCCCACCAGGTCGCCCAGTCCTCGTTGTGCTCGACCCCGGCCCGCGCCGCACGTCGTTCGACCCGGTCGCCGTAGTGCGCGCGGGCCAGGCCGAGGAGCAGGGGATCGGTGTCGATTCCGATGATTCGCGCGCCCGGCAGCCGATCGCGCAGGCGCGCGGCCAGGGAACCGGGCCCGCGGCCGAGGTCGACGATGACCCGTTCGGACTCCTCAGCCAGCACGTGTTCCACGACGTCGCACAGGACGGCGAAGCGTTCTTGTTGCGCGTCCCAGCGCCGCAGCCAGACGCCGGCTGTTCGCGGCGAGACCGGTGCGGCTACCATGACCCCAGCTCCGTCACTGTCTAATCTCTAGACGACAGTGATAAACCCAAGGCAGAGAAGGTGACTGGTCAAGTGAATTTCGACAGTCACGCAAGCGATGTGGTGTCCGCCGCGGTGAAGGCGGTCAACCTGCTGACTCCGGGATATGCCCTCGGCCGCGAGTACCGCGCCGGCGATCCCTTCGACGAGGTCAGGGTGGCGTTGCGCGCACGCCGGTCCAAGCGGGTTCCCGAGGTGCCGGACCGGGAAATCGAACGGCTTCGCGAGTACGCGCTCGAACTGCGCGAGGTGTTCGCGGCCGTCGACACGGGGGACATCGACAATGCGTGCGAGCGCATCAACGCGCTCCTCGGCGAGACGCACGCCGCGCCGGTCCTCGCGCGGCACGACGACGAACCGTGGCATCTGCACTTCCACGCGCCGGACGCGCAATGGGCGCGTAACTGGGCCGCCTCCATGGCCACCGCACTCGCGGTCGTGCTCGGCAACCCGATGCATGACCGGCTCGGCGTGTGCACCGCACCCTTGTGCGACCGGGTCTTCGTGGACACCTCGCGCAACGGTGCGAAGCGATTCTGTTCGACGTCGTGCCAGAATCGGGTGAAATCGGCGGCTTTCCGTGCCCGGCAACGGGTCGGGTAAGGCAGGCGTATAAGGCAGGCGCAGCGCGTCGGACGACGCTTCGTCCAGCGGCAACTCACCGTAATGGTCCGCCCATCGGTCACCGAAGAACCCAGGAGCGCCGATTCCGGGCACAGCCGCCAGGCAAAAGGTTTCCGCGTGATCACGCCGCCGAATTTCCCGGGCTCGGCGACGTTCACGAAGAGCTGTCGAGGATTCGTCTGGTCCGGTCCACCAGCGCGCGCCCGGCTGGGCCGGCCGGACCACCCGACCGCCAGGCCAGGACGAGCCGGCCACGCAACCGGGGGCGGTGGAACGCGACAGCGCGCAGCCGATCCGCGCGGGCCGCGACGAACTCCTCGGGCAGAATCGCCACCCCGAGTCCGCGCATCGCGAGCTGGGCCAGCACGCTCGGGTCGCTCGCCTCGAACGCGATCTTCGGCGCAAACCCGGCGGCGGCACAGGCGTCGTCGAGATGAGCACGCAGACCGGTGCCCCGCGGCAGGCTGATCAGGGGCCGCTCCCGCAGGGTGTCCAACGAGATCGACGTGTGCACCGCGAGTTCGTGGTCATGGCCGACCGCGGCGACGATGCGTTGCTCGGTGATCACCTGAAGGTCGAGCCCGGGCGGCGTGTTCCTGCCGAGACTGATGATCGCGGCGTCGTACCGGCCGGTGCGGATCCCGTCGGCGAGTTCGTCGGAGTTTCCTTCCGTGAGCGTGATCTCGACCGCCGGGTGATCATCATGAAAGGCCGCGAGCACTGCGGGCAGATCGACGCCGTGCGAGGTGACCATGCCGAAGGCGACATGCCCGCGCAGCAGCCCGGTCAGCTCCCCGACCGCCAGCCGGGCCCCTTCCACGGCGGCCAGCGCGGCGCGCGCGTAGGGGAGGACTGCCGCGCCGACCTCGGTGAGCCGCACGGCACGGCCGGACCTGTCGAGCAGTTCCTGGCCGAGTTCCCGTTCCAGGCGGCGGATCTGCGCGCTCACCCCGGGCTGGGCGACGTGCACCTGGGCGGCTGCCCGGGTGAAGCTCTGCTCCTCGGCGACGGCCACGAAGTACTGGAGCTGCCGGAGTTCCATAAGCGTTGATTCTAGTTGGCAGACAAACCGGTTGTTCGACTTCTGGCGCCCCGTGTCGGAGGCTTGAGGTATGAACAATGAACGTGAACGGGCCACCGAGCCCGAGGATCTGGCCCGCTTGTTCGTCGAACGCTGCAATGCGCGTGACGCCGAGGGACTGGCCGAGCTCTACGCTCCCGATGCGGTACTCGCCTTTCCACCGGGATCCGCGACGGTGGGTCGTGCGGCGATCCGTGCGGTCCTCGAACGGATGCTGGAGGTCGCGCCGCTGCCGTTCCCGCTGGAGGAGCCGTTGCCCACGGTCCGTTACGGCGATCTCGCCCTCACCTCGACCCGTCCCGCCGACAACACCGGCGGGCGGAGCCAGGTGGCGCGCCGCCAACCGGACGGCACCTGGGTACGGATCATCGACCGTCCCGAAACCGGCAATTGACCGGTTTCACTGTCCTCTGACGAGAAGCAGCGGTCGTCTCGGCGTGCTCACCGGTGTCACCGGCGTGCCGGCGGTGCCCCGGCTTCCGTCAGGAAAGCGGTCAGCACCTCGGCCAACCGCTCGGGCTGGTCCTCCGGCACGAGCGTGGCGGAGTCGGAGATCTCGACCAGCCGCGCCCGCGGATACAGGGTTGCCAGCCGCGGCCCGTGCTCGCGGGGCATCAGCCGATCCTCGGTCGCCCAGACCACCAGCACGGGCCGATCGAACGCGCGCAACCGATCGCTCCAGGCCAGCAGCGTCTCACGACCGGGCGCCGAGCCGGCGAACTTGGCGAAATCCCGGCGGACGGCGCGGCTACGCCACGCGGGGGCGAACCAACCGGTGAGCACGTCGTCCGGGATTCCGCGCACGCTCATCCCGCCGTAGGCGCGCCGGCCGTGCCGGACCGCCTTGATGCGCAGGGCCTGCATCAACAGCCAGATCCCGCCGGGAATCCTGGCCAGCACGCCGAGCGCCCTGGCCGGCCCGGGAGGGAAGTTGTCGAACGCCTCGCAGGCCACCAGCACCAACCGGCCGATCCGGTCGGCCCCGGCCTCCGAAAGCAGGAACTGGCCGCCTCCCCAGTCGTTGAGAACGAGCGTCACGTCGTGCAGGTCCAGCCGTTCGATGAACTCACCCAGCAACCGGGCGACGCCACGCTGGGACAGGTCGGCGTCCGGTTTCATCGGATGCCGGTGAGCGCCCAGGGGCAGGGTCGGCAGGACGCGGCGATACCCCGACAGCAACGGGACGACCTTGCGCCATTGGGTCTCGTTCATCGGCACGCCATGGGTGAACACCAGCACCGGTCCGTCGCCGCCGGTGTCCTGGTAATCAAGGGGCCCGGCCGAAAGGTCGATTCGAGGCATGGCCACTCCCGTGCGACTGGATGGGACCTTCCTCCGCAAGGTAGCGGCCGCGAAGCGATCGGGGGTCCCGAAGTACATCGTCGACGCTTGAGCGTGCTGGTCCCCCGTCACGGGCTCAGCCCGCTGGCTGCCACAGCCAGTTCTGCCGCTCGTAGGCGACTCGGAAGCCGAGGCGAAGCATGTTGTGAAGGGACAGGTTGTGGTCAGCCGGATGAGCGTCGGAATACGACTCGTGCAATCTGGTGGAGTGGGACGATCAGATACACGGCGAGGCCGAAGTAGACGGCCACCGCCGCTACTGGTACGACAAGGCCGACCAGGATCGCGATCACGTACCCGATGACGACGGGCAGAAGTCTCCGGTGCGTGCCCTTCGCTTCCTGGTCTTCGCCTGGTGGTGCGTAGAGGTGCGCGTGCCGCGCGTACGCGCTGAGGGCGGATCCCAGGACGTGGATGGCCAGCAGCGTCATCCCGTAGATCGTGACGGCCACGTTTCGGCCTTCGCCGGTGCGCAGGGCATCTGTGACGAGGCTGGTCGGGAACGGCAGAAAGGCCACCACGAGCAGCACGAGCAAGTTCAGACGCAGGAAGTTCAGATCCGACCGCGTGAGCCGGTCGGTCATTGCGGTATGAGCGAGCCAGGCTCCGCCGATCGTCAGGAAGCTGACGACGTAGGCCAGATAGCCGGGCCAGGCGTGCAGCACCTGCTCCAGTGGTGTGCCGGGTGGATGAACCGCGAGGTCCAACACGAGCAGGGTGGCCGCGATCGAGAACACCCCGTCACTGAAGGCCGTCAGCCGATCGGTATCGAGGGATCGGCGTCCGCGGGGCGGGTTCGCGTCAGACGTCACAGCACTGGCTCCTTCACGGTGGTCGACACTTGAGAACCCGCATTCAGCCAGCGCCCGAGCCGTGACGAGACGGCCAGATGTGGAGGGACTTCTTGTCGCCCATAACTTCAACGATGCGGTACCGCGGCTTCACTCGCAGCTCAAGATGGGCCCGGCGAGGTGCTTTCGCCATCTTCCCGCGGTACGGACATAAGCCTTCTCACGCCGCCAAATGGCGCGCACTTCTGATATCGCTCGGGCAACCACCGCCGGAACACGTGCGGCATAGCTGACCGCGACCGTGTCGTAAGCCGCCCGCGTCGCGTTCGAGAGCGGTTCACCGGATCGCGGGAGACCTGATGAGGAAGAGGCTTCCTTGCTCATCCGCGCTCCTCAGCGATCTCAACCGAAAGGTATGGGCCAATCGCCACCGCCGACGCGATACATCGCGAAGGGCCAAGGACACCCGGCTCTCACGAACGTGGGCCGGCGACCACGCCTCGCGAGTGCAGGCCGCCGATCTCCGCCTCGCTCAGCCCGAGGCGGCCGGCGAGCACTTCGTCGGTCTCGCGCCCCAGGAGCGGGGCCGCGCCCGCTTCGCCGTAGTCGTCGGTCCAGCGCAGCGGGGAACGAGCCGTGATCGCGGCCGAGCCGCCGGAAAGGGTGGTGTCGGCGAGGACGGGGTGCAGCCCGGCCCGATGGGCGGCGACGACGTCGCGCGTTCCCTGATACCGCCCCCACAACACCTTGGCGGCGTCGAGTTCGTCGTGCACCTGCTTGAAATCGCGGGCGGCGAACCAGGGCCGGAGGATCGCCGCGATCGTCTCCCGGAGCCGGTAGCGGTCGGCCTCGTTCGACAGGTCCGCTTCCATCGCCGTTTCGAGGGCCGCGAACACCTCCCGGGTACCGGTTACCGCACACAATGCCGACCATTGTCCCTCGGTCAGCGCGACGACCATCACGCGTCGGCCGTCCGAACAGGCGAAATCGACACCGAAGCTGCCGTAGACGTGGTTGCCGTGCCGGGGCCGTTCGCTTCCCCGCTCGGCGGTCTCGGACAGCCAGCCCAGGTTCGCCACCCCGGCCAGTGCGACGTCGGAGAGCGCCAGTCGGATGAAGGCGCCACGACCGCTGTGAGACCGTTCGTACAGCGCCGCGAGTACACCGGTCGACACCGTCAGGCCGGTGATCAGGTCCCAGGCGGGCAGTACGTGGTTGACCGGCGCGCCGCCCACCTCGGGACCGGTGATGTCGGGGATGCCGACCTCGGCGTTGACGGTGTAATCCACCGCGGGACGGCCGTCGGGATGTCCTTGCACGCGCAGGTGGATGAGGTCGGGCCGGTGCGCGACCAGCGCGTCGTTGGCCATCCATCGGCGGCCCACCACGTTGTCCACCAGGACTCCCCGGTGCCGACCCGGCGCGGTGATCAGCGCGACGACGAGCTCACGGCCCTCCTCCGACCGCAGGTTCACGGCGATCGACCGTTTGCCCTTGTTCAACGACGTCCAGTAGTAGGACTCCGCCTCGTCCGGCCCGTTCCCGTTGCCGACCACGGGCCAGCGGTGGTGATCGCTTCCGCCGCCGATCGGGTCGATACGGATGACCTGCGCGCCGAGTTGGGCCAGTGTCATCCCTCCGGTGGGGCCGGCGACGAAGCTGGCGCACTCCGTGATCTCCAGACCGGCCAGCGGCTTGGCGACGGAATCGGTGTCGGACATGGGTTCCTTCTCCTCGCAGGGATTGGTCGGCCGGCGTCATCGAACGGTGGGGAGCACCTGTTCGGAGATTTCGAGTACTTTCCTCAGCGCCGGGTCGCGGTCGTCGGCCCGCCACAGCAGATACCCGAAGATCGGTGGGGTCTCGTCCTCCAGCGGCACGATCCGCACGCCCTCCAGAGCCAGCTGCCGCAGTGCCGAGTCGGTGGTGAAGTGGAGCCCGACCCCGGCCGCGACGAGTGCGAAACAGGTCCACGAGTCCGGTGCGGTCTGCACGATGTCGGGGGCGAAGCCCGCGCTGTGGCAGCAGGCGACGAAGACCGCCCGAACCGCCGAGCCGAACTCTTCGGGCAGTGTGATGAACGGTTGGTCGCGGAGGTCGGCGAAGGAAGCGGAACCGGCATCGGCGAGTGGATGGCCCGAGGGAACAGCAAGGACACCGCGTTCCTTGGCCACGGCACGGGTTTCGACACCGGGCGGCGCGTGTTCGAAGCGCGCGATCGCCAGGTCCGTGGTGTGGTCCAGCAGTTCCCGTACGGCGAGGAGGCCGTAGCGTCCTGGCTGGACGGCGAGGTCGATGCGGGGGTGTCGCTCGCGCGCCGTTCGGGCGAGCACGCCGACCATGGCGTGGGAGGACGGCCCGGCGAAACTCAACCGCACCTGCCCGCTGTCGCCGCGGTGGGCCGCCTCGACCTCGGCGCGGGCCCGCTCCCGCAGGCGAAGGATCGCCGCCGCGGGTTCCAGTAGCGCGTGCCCGGCCGGGGTCAGCTCGACGCGGCGGGTGGTGCGCTGGAACAGCGGCGCGCCGAGATCGGATTCGAGTGCCCGGATGGTGCGACTGAGGTGGGGCTGGGCGAGGTGCAGCCGTTCGGCGGCGCGGCCGAAGTGCAGCTCCTCGGCGACCGCCCGGAAGAACTCCAACTGATGGAAGTCCACCACCAGATTATAGCCAAAACAGAAACAATCGCGGGATTATTGGTATTTGGCAGGTATCAGAGGAAGATCAAGGGCATGAGCGACACGGTCGGAGACGACGACTTCGCGGACATCCTGGCCCAGGTCCGGCGCTTCATCCGGAACGACGTCGTGCCGCGGGAGAACGAGATCATGGCCGCGGACCGGATCCCCGACGAGCTGCGCGCCGCCGCGGCGGAGATGGGCCTGTTCGGGTATGCGATTCCCGCGGAGTGGGGCGGTCTGGGACTCGATCTGCGGCAGGATGTCGAGCTGGCGATGGAGTTCGGGTACACCACGCTGGCGTTGCGGTCGATGTTCGGCACGAACAACGGCATCGCCGGCCAGGTGCTGGTCAACTTCGGCACCGACGAGCAGAAGAAGCAGTGGCTGGAGCGCATCGCCTCGGGCGAGGTGGTCGCGTCGTTCGCGCTCACCGAGCCGGGCGCCGGTTCGAACCCCGCCGGTCTGCGCACCCGCGCGCGCCGCGACGACGCGGGCGGGGGAGGTTGGGTGCTCGACGGGCAGAAGCGGTTCATCACCAACGCTCCGGTCGCGGGCCTGTTCATCGTGTTCGCGCGCACCCGGGAGGCCGGCCCGAAGGATCCCGGCATCGCGGTGTTCCTCGTGCCCGCCGACACTCCCGGGGTCAGCGTCGCCCCGAAGGACGCGAAGATGGGCCAGGAGGGCGCCTGGACCGCCGACGTCCATTTCGATTCGGTGCGGGTGCCGGATTCGGCACTCGTCGGTGGCGCCGAGCAGATCGGGTACCGCGCGGCGATGACGTCGTTGGCGCGTGGGCGGGTGCACATCGCGGCGCTCGCGGTCGGCAGCGCGCAGCGTGCCCTCGACGAGTCGGTCGCCTACGCCGCGGCCACCACGCAGGGCGGTGTCCCGCTGGGAGACCACCAGCTCGTGCAGGCGATGATCGCCGACCAGTACACCGGCGTCACCGCTGGACGCGCCCTCGTCCGTGACGCGGCGGCGGCCTACGACAGCGGCGCCGACCGCCGGGTCGCACCCTCTGCCGCCAAGCTGTTCTGTACCGAGATGGTCGGCCGGGTCGCCGATCTGGCCGTGCAGGTGCACGGCGGCACCGGCTATATGCGCGAGGTCCCGGTCGAACGGATCTACCGCGAGGTCCGCCTGCTTCGCCTTTACGAAGGCACGAGCGAGATCCAACGCCTGATCATCGGCGGCTCGCTGATCCGCGCCGAGCAGTCCGCGAAGCGCTGACGGCCCGCGACCGGGAAGACCGTCAGCAGCCATGGCCTGCCTCGCGAGACCAGTGCGGAATTCCTGGCGACCAGGGCCATTCAGTGTTAATACGCACGCGCTGCCATAACGTATTCAATCGGACACCGCGGCGGTTCCGCGGAAAACAGGGGATTGACCCGCCTAATTTGTACAGTACACTTTCGATCCGTGTTGCGTCGGTTTTCGGAATCGGGCGAGGTAAGGCACTCCGGGCAGATTGTCGAGGCGCTGGCCGAGGCCATCAGAACCGGGGAACTTCGCGAGGGTGAAGCGATTCCTTCGGTGCGCACGCTGGCTGGGTCGCTGGGCGTCAGCCCGGGAACCGTCTCGCTGGCCTACCGGCAGCTACGCGAGCGCGGACTGATCATGACGGAAAATCGGCGCCGGGCGAGGGTTTCCGCGAAACCGGCGATTCCCCGGCTGGTGGATCCGCCGCTTCCCCCCGGGGTGCGCGATCTCCGTTCGGTGATTCCGGACGGGAGCCTGCTGCCCGATATCGGGAAATTCCTTGACGCCGGCCTGTGGCGAACGGTGGCCCAGGCGGCCGGCACTGTCGCCGATGAGCTGGCCGAGGTGATGACCGAACAGTTCGCACACGACGCGGTTCGGGGCAGACTGACCGTCACCCATGGCACCCACGACGCGATCGAGCGGCTTTGCACGACCTTGTTGCGCCCCGGCGACACCGTGGCAGTGGAGGACCCCGGCTCGCCGGCGCTGTACTGTTTGCTGCGCACCCTGGGCTATCACCTGGTCGGCGTAGAACTCGACGAGC
>Ga0310811_10002567_pt1 | contig 22728 bp, 17 predicted proteins | sample YCmetagenome_FD_207642 | JGI IMG/M metagenome (GOLD analysis project Ga0310811, IMG submission 207642) | Soil microbial communities from experimental microcosm in Duke University, North Carolina, United States - YC | ecosystem: Engineered > Artificial ecosystem > Soil microcosm > Unclassified ...
GCGTGGAGGCCGTGCTCGCCGGCTATACCGTGTTCCCGGTGACGTCCGCCGGCGGCATGGTGCCCACGATCAACGCGGCGGCGGATGAAGAGGCGCGGGTGAGGATGCTGTCGGACAAGGAACTGGTAATCCTGCAGATGCTCTCGAAAGGCATGTCGAACAAGGCGATCGGCGACGCGCTGTTCGTCAGCAACAAAACCGTCAGTAGCCACAAGACTCGCATCATGCAGAAGCTCTGCGTCAAGTCGTTGGTTGAACTGATCGACCTGGCACGGCGTTGCCGGATCGCTTCGGCACAATGATCGAGGCCATCGGCACGATGAACCATTCATTGCCGTTGGCCGAAGCGCGAGCGCTGCGTGAGAAAGCACTCGAACTGGCCGGAGACGATCAGGCGATCGCCAGGCGTTTGCTCGAGATGATTGCCGATACCAATCGAACGACGCTCGCGTCGTTGCAGGCCAGCGGCACAGCTTCGTCGTGGGATGACGTCGCCAGTTCGGCGCATCGGATCGCCGGGTCGGCGCGTCTGCTCGCCCGCGATGAACTGACTGCGTTGCTCATCGAACTGGAAGCGGCTGCACACGAGCGCAAGCCTGGGGTGGCCGGCCCGCTTGTGCAGCAGTTGGCCGACGCGCTGGCGAAGCTCGATGCGTCGATCGACGCAGCGCTGAGCGATTTTACTCAGCACTGAACGGAGCATCGGCGAACCGCGGGTCTTGCGGTCAGTTCGCGGTTTCGGCACGGATCACCAGGAAGCGCCCGTGAGCGTTCTCCGCCACCTCCCGTACCGACGCACCGCCCGCGGCTGACATCGCAGCGCGATACCATCTGTATCGCGCGATGACTTTGGGCACATAGCTCATTGTTTCCGCGTACGGCGGTATTTGTCCGCCATACTTTCGCACGGCGCCTTCACCGGCGTTGTACGCCGCGAGCACGAGCGGAAGCTCGCCGAACTGACGCGTGAGTTCTCCCAGATAACGCGCGCCGGCAGCGATGTTCTGGCGTGGGTCGAACAGATTGGACGCACCGTGCTGCTCGCCCGTGCCGTGCATCAACTGCATGAGGCCCGTTGCGCCCTTCGGCGACACCGCTTGCGGATCGCCTCCGGATTCCACGTCGATCACCGCCATCAGCAACGCACTGTCCACATCGGCGACGTGCGAGGCTTCGTCGATGATCGGCGAGAGGGCCATCACACGGGAGACGACCGACGCGGACGTGTGCTGGACCGCGTCGGTCAACGGCGAACCGGGCTGGAGCACGACCGAGCGCGGGCCGGTGTCGTCGTCGGGAATTGCGGTGACTTGCGCCGATGCTGTGCGCACCGGCGGTGCTGCTGATGTGGCGACGTCGCTGTCGATCGTCATGCCGCCGATCATCATGACGACGTCCGGCTTACGGCGGGAATGGACCGTTGTGGTGCCGGCGGCCACAGCACAGACCGGCAGGCTGGCACTTCCCGCGATCAGGCCGGCGAGCAGCAGCGACCTGGACAACCAGAGCGGCCCAGACGACCGGCCCGGGCGCTTGTCCGCCGACGCCCCGTCCGACGTCCCGTCCGACACTCCGCCTGGCACTACGCAACACCGCTTCGCCGCCAACCCGCGTAACGGGGACGACCCGCTCTTCACGCGATCGGCCATCAGTTGCCCGCAGGGTTCGGAGCGTTGCTCAACTCGGAGACCCTGAGCGGCGACTGCATGCGTACCATCGCTTCCGAATCCAGCGAGATGGGCCAGCGGCCTGTCGCGATGCCGTCCTTGAGTTTGATCTTGCAAAGATCGTCGCCGTTTTGGGGAGCGCCATAGGGGTCCTGGTTGGCCGGCTCGCGCGTCAGGATGCCGCCCGTACCGATACTGCCGATCACGTTGGTCGCGTAGTAAATCACCTTGTTGGCGAGCGGCACGTACATGTTGTAGCAGTAGTGGACGTGAATCTTCAGCAGGTTCGCGTCCTGGATATTCATGCCCGACGTCGCGCCGTCCGGGATCGACGAATCGCGATACATCAGCGAGTCGTTGGGAATCTCCGTGTAGGTGGCTGCCTCGTCCGCGTAGTAGCGGGGCCGGGCATAGTCCCGAATGGCCGCCGTCGTCGGATTGAGGACCGTGATGACGCTGAAATTGGCCGCGTCGGTCTGCGCTTTCACCAGCGCTTCAGCGGCGCCATCGGTGCTGGCCTCGCGTGCGTAAAGCGGCGCGAGCCCGCGTGCGAGGCCATTGCGCATCGCCTGCATCGAGCCGTTGTTGACCGCGCCTTCGCGGGCGGCCTCGAGGACCGCGACATCCAACGTCGATTTCGCCTGATACAACAGTACGAACTGCAGCGTGCCAAAGCAGACGAACAGCAACACCGGCGCGATGACGATGAATTCCGCCATCGACTGGCCCGACTGGCGAACTCTGCTCGCGCGACGGACCCATCCCGCGCGGCGCGCCGACGTCTGTTTAAACCTGAAGCGTGGAAGGTTCACGAGGCCGCCTCGAAAACGAGCGGATCGCCGACAGCCAATCCATGTTGGCGCGCTCCGCTAGCTGGCAATTCCAGCGTTTGAGTCGCGCGAAGGTTGAACAGCATACGGCGCCTGGGCACATCGTGATGAATCGCGACGACTCGCCGATGCCGGTCGAGAAACACCACGTCGATGGCAAAGCGCATGCCGAACGTATGCACCGACCCGCAGCGTTCGAGCAGCAATGCTTCGTCGGGCGGAAGATGGTCGCGGCCTAGCAGACCGCGCATCCGTTCCCGCGCGGTTTGCGTGATCGACACCGCAATACCGGTGTCGCGTCCCAGAACGTGAAGACGTGCTGGCTTCACAGCAAGCCCGCCTGGACGAACTTCATCGCGATGGGGAAGCCCAGCACGATGAACGTGACAGGGAAAATAAACACCAGCAGCGGGAAGATCAATTTGACCGGCGCTTCCATGGCCTGCTTCTCCGCGCGTTGAAAGCGCTCGGAGCGGCGCTGTTCGGACTGGAAGCGCAGCGACTTCGCGAGACCCGAGCCCATCCGTTCGGCCTGCACGACGGCGCCCACCAGATTCGTCACTTCCTTGATGCGTAAGCGGTCGTCGAAACGGCGCAGCGCTTCTGTACGGTTCAGTCCGGACTTGAGGTCGCGCAGCACGTGCTCCAGCTCCCAGCTCAATGGCCCGGGCGGCCCTTTCTCAACCGCCTTCTGAATCGCACCGTTGATGTTCAGACCGGCTTCGACGGCGAGCGTCAGAAAGTCGAGGTAGAGCGGCAGATGCCTGAGGATTCGCGCGATGCGGCGGCGCCGCACGTCACGCGTCCAGATGCGCGGATAGACGTAGCCGAGCACGCCCGCGCCGATCAGCACCAGCACCGAAAACACGCCGAGCAACAGCATCAGCACAAGCGCGACGAGCGCGGCGACGACCGCGCCGATGATCGCCAGGGCGATGAACTGCCGCGCGTTCATCAGGAACGTGAGCGATGTCAGACGTAGTTGCAGATCGGTTTTCTGGACCAGCTTCGGGCTGAATCGGTCGCCGAAATGGTGAACCACGAAATTCACCAGCGGCCACAGCGGCCGCAGCGACTTTGGCAGCGGGTCGAGGAACAGGCGATTTTCTTGGGGCACGGCGCGGGCCAGCCCGGTGATCGATTTGTAGCCGACACCGGCAAACGCGATCACGCCGATACTGACGGCAAAAGCAATGAATAACAGCATAGGTCACACGTCGATGTTGGTGATTTTCTTGATCGAGAAGTAGCCGAGCAACTCCATCACGCCGATGACCGCGAGCGTGGCCCAGCCGACCGGTTCGGTGAAAAGCGGCGCCATCGCCTTGGGTTCCATGTAGTGCAGCACGAGTATCAGAAAGAGTGGCAGACAGGTCATCACGATGCCCTGCATGCGGCCCTGCGATGTCAGCGCCTTGATCTTGCCTTCCATCTGCAGCTTTTCGCGCAGCGTGCGCGCGACCGATTCGAGCGACTCGGCGAGATTGCCGCCGACTTCACGCGCGATCGTGACGGCTGCCGTCATCATCATGAAGTCGGGGATCGGAATGCGTTTTTCGACGTTGCGCATGGCGATGTCCAGATCGATGCCGAGGCGGATTTCCCGCATCAGCAGATCGAACTCCTGTGAAATCGGCGCGGCGCTCTCCTGCACCACGGCCTCCAGCGCGAGGGGAAAACTCGCGCCCGCGCGCAGCGCGCCGGACATCATCAGTAGCGCGTCGGGCAGTTGCTTTTCGAGCGCTTCAACGCGCTTCTGGCGCATCCGTGCGAGGAAACGCTTGGGCAAGGCCATCGCAAACGGCACGGCAATCAGCGCGATCACCATGCTGTGAGTCAGCAGAAAGACCGCGATCGGCAGGCCGATCATGACGACCATGCTCCACGCGGCGGCTTTTTGCCGGTTCACGAACACGAAGGCGTCGGCGAGCGACGACTCGATTTCGCCCACCATCTGCCGCGAGCCGGACCTGAGCGTGGACGTGCCCATGCGGGAAATCAGGAAAATCAACGCAAGGCAGCCGAGAAACGCCAGCGCGAGAATAACGGGGAGCGTCATGGCCGGCCTCTCAGTTGACGCGGGTGAAGATGTCGGTATTCACGGGAATGCGCCGGCGAATCAGTTCCTGAAAAAAGTCGGGGACATAGGATGTGGGCACGAACTTGCCCTGAATCTTGCCGTCCTCGCCGAAACCTTCTTCCTTGAAGACGAATACGTCTTGCAACGTGATCACGCCCGATTCCATGCCGCTCACTTCGGTCACGTGCGTGACGCGGCGCGAGCCGCAGGAAAAGCGCGACTGCTGCACGATGATGTCGACGGCAGAGCTGATCTGCTCACGAATGGCCTGCACCGGCAAATCGAGACCGGCCATCAACGTCATCACTTCGAGGCGCGCAATACAGTCGCGCGGGGTGTTGGCGTGCGCGGTCGTCAGCGAACCGTCGTGGCCGGTGTTCATTGCCTGCAGCATGTCGAGCGCTTCGCCGCCTCGGCACTCGCCGACCACGATCCGGTCGGGCCGCATCCGTAAGCAGTTTTTCACGAGATCGCGGATGTGGACCGCGCCCTTGCCTTCCATGTTCGCGGGGCGCGCTTCGAGCGAGACGAGGTTCGGTTGCGACAGTTGCAGTTCCGCCGCGTCTTCCACGGTGACGATGCGTTCGTCGTCGGGAATGTAGTTCGACAGCACGTTCAGCAAGGTGGTCTTGCCCGAACCGGTACCGCCGGAAATGATGATGTTGGCCCCCTCCTTGACGGCGGTATGCAGAAACTCGAGCATGTCCGCGGACAGGGAGCCGAACTTGATCAGGTCCTCGCCTTCGAGCTTGCGCCTCAGGAACTTCCGGATGGTGATGCTCGGTCCCTTCAGCGCGAGCGGCGGGATCACTGCGTTGACCCGCGAACCGTCGGCGAGGCGCGCGTCGACCATCGGCGAGCTTTCGTCGATGCGGCGGCCGATCGGCGCAACGATGCGTTCGATCGCGCCGAGCACCGCGCGGTCGTCGGTGAAGATGACCGGCGAGCGGCTCAGTCGTCCGTCCTGTTCGACGAAAATCTCGTTGTGACAGTTGACCATGATTTCCGACACGGTCGGATCTGCGATCAGTTCTTCGAGCGGCCCGAGTCCGATGATTTCATCGAACACGCTTTTCTTCAGTATGTCGAGCGGGACGTCCGTCGAGTGGAAGCTGCTGTCGTGATTCAGGATATCGTCGAGCGCGGCGCTGACAGTCTTGCGCAGTTCGTCCTCTTCCATGCGCGCGACATTCAGGCGCCGCAGATCGAGCGCGGCGATCACCTTCATGTGCGCCTGCTTGCGCAGTTCGGTGCCACGCTGGCTGTTGATCGGCGCAACGGGCAACGTGGCGGCCGCGGTTCTTCTGGCATGCGTGGTTTGTATGCGCAGCCGCGTTTCGGTCGCGGGTTTGCTCGCGGTTGCGTTGTCGCGCGCCGCGGGCGGCCGTTGATTCGCGAGGGGGGCAACGCATTCTGCGATGAGCGGGATCGGCGAGCCGGCCGACGTGGGCGCCGGAGCGGGCGCTGCGAAGGAGGGCTCAGCGTGGGCAGATGCATGCGCTCGTGCCGATGGCGCGGCTGGTGGCGCGGCGTAGGCGGCGTGAGACGCGACGGGCGAGACATGCGCCGTCGTGTGATGTGGCTCGTGCGTTTGCTGTAGCGGCTGCGCCTGCTGTGTCGTGGCGACTGCGCGCACGATCTTGATCGTCGTCATGCCGACGTCGATCTGGTCCGCCTCGGTCAGCGGGCCATAGCGCGTGATCGGCGAGCCGTTGACGAGCGTTGCCGCGATCCCGCCTTGGTCTTCGATGTAATACGCGTTGTGTTCCCTGACGATGCGCGCCTGGAGCTTGCCTATCAACATCCCCCTGACAACGATGTCGCAACTCGCATTCTTGCCGATCGTGCAACCCTGTTCGATCTGCAATACCTGCATGGGCGCATTCCGCGCGTGTATCTGAAGATTGAGCATGATGTCCTCTGGCTACGCCGGTCAGTTGGCCGAGTTGCCGAGCACGCCGACTTGCTGCGACGGAACCTTGCCGTTCGAAGCCGGCTGCGTTGGCTCACGCGGCGTGCCTGGCGCGGCAGGCGGTTGCCGCGCGGCGCTCAGCATACGAAGCGCCTCGGCGACCCCCTGCGGCGGCGTGCTCGCGGACGGCGGCTGCGGCGTGGGAGTGTCCGTGGGCGTTTGAATGGGCGCTGGCGTCTGTGTCCGTGTTTGCGCCAGAACGGGCGCGTGAGTCAGAGCGCGATCCGAACCAGGCGCCTTCCGCAGCGTTTGATTTGAAACCGGCGCTGATGTTTGCTCCACGGCCGGCGTGCTGCGGATCGGCGCGGGAAGAAACGCGGGCGTGGTCCCGACAGGCTGACGCGGCGCAATCTCATGCGTCGCCTTTTCTTCATCCGCGACGAGCGGCTCGGGGTTGCCGTACTCCTTGCGGAAGCTCTGATCCACCCTGTCGGCGCGTGCCAGCAAATCCGTATTGGGCTCGAGCTCCGGATCGGAAATGAGCGGCGTCACGAAAATGACCAGATCGCTCTTCTTCGCGCGGAAGCTGTCCGAGCGGAACAGTTGGCCGATGATTGGCAACTGGCCGAGGAACGGCATGCCGTTGGAGTCGGTGACCGCGTCCGCGCTGACGAGACCGGAAATCGCCAGCGTCTCGCCGGCTCGCATCGAAATGTCGGAGCTCGTGTTGCGCGTTAGGAAGCCGGGCATGCCGGCGTACGTCACCGTCGGGTCGATCTGGCTGATCTCGGTGGTCAGATGCGCCGAGATGATGTTGTTCGCGTCGACGACGGGCACGATGCTCAGTTTGACCCCGTAGTCCTTGTACTCGACATTGGTAGTGCCCAGCGCGCCCGATTGCGGAATCGGCACCTGGCCGCCGGCCAGGAAACTCGCCGTGCCGCCGCTCTTCGTATTCAGTTCGGGCGCGGCGAGAATGAACGCGTCGCCGTTGCTGACGGCGAAGTTGATCTGTGACGTGATGTTCGTCGCGATGCCCGCGAGAAAGTAGCTCGTGCCCGCGGTGGCCGCCCGTGCGGCGCCTGTCGCAAAGTTCGCGGCGCCGCCTACGTGCGGTCCATTGAACGCGCTGTCCCACGCAATGCCGAGGTTTTTCTGCGCATTGCGTGTGACCTCCATGATCTGCACCTTGAAGTGGATCGTCTTCTTGAGCGCGTCCCCTTCATCGACCTTGGTGGTGTCGATCACATTCTTCATGTCCTGCGTCGCGGATTTGACGATTCCGACCATGTCCCGATGCACGACGCCGGACAAGACGATATTCGAGCCGATCGCTTCGACCTGCAGCCCCGGCACCGACTTCAGTACGGCACGCAGCTGTTGCACCGACGCATTCAATTCCGCTTTGGCGACGCGCACGGTGGTTTGCAGCGCGATGCCTTTCGCGTTCCAGACCACGAGCGAGGTGATGCCGTCGCGTTCGCCGAGCAGCATCAGGCTGCCGTCGACCACATTCGCGGTGATCAGCTTGCCGTTGCCGATGGCGATGCGCTTGATCGTGCCGGGAATGCGGAGGATGCGGACTTCGCCACTGTACATTTCGAGCACGTGAACGCTCGCGGACGGGTCTGGCGAGACCGTTGAGTAGGCCGCTTGAGCGAGTGCGGCCGGAGCGGCCTCGCATAACACCATGCCGATGAGGACGGACGGCAGGACCCGGTGACGCAATCGCGCCGCATTGTGTTTGACTTTCATGGTGTGAAACCTGGACTCGGTGCGCTTCAGTTCTACTTGAACGTGCTGGGTGCAACGGCTTTCTGCAGTTGTTGCGCGATGGCGTTGGCTTGCTCGTAGAGGCTTGGCTCGCGCTGCGCCGAAGCAGGCGCGGGCGCGGGTTGCCCCGCATCGGCCGGCGTGTTCTGCGTGGGAGCCGACGGCGTGCCCGGGTTGACGAGCAAGCTAGTGCTGTTGCCGCCGCCGCCCGAAATCACCTCGACGACCTGAGCGGGCGGACCCTTGCCGGTGGCAGTCACCGTCCCTCGGTTGGGGTCCGTGAACACGTCGCTTTCCTGGACCAGCGGCGGCCCGTCCTTGCCCTTGTCGTCAGCGTTGCGCAGAATCAGGCGCAAACCGCCGATCTTTTGCGCGAGCGCGACGCGTGGCACATCGTCGACCGGCAGTTGCAACGTCACGGTGGTGTAGCCCATGCCTTGCTGTCTGCTCATTGCGCTGCTGTTGGCATTCGCCGGGTCCTGCTGCGCGGCCTCGCCCGCATCGCGCGGGCGCATGTCCTGACCGGTCGCGAGAACCAGCACGTTCGGCATGAGCAGTTGCGCGACTTTTTTGTCGTCCGACGTGTGGTCCTCACGGAAGACCTTGCCGACCCAATACAGATCGACCCGATTGCCTGGGCGGAGCATCAGATCCGTCGAGTTGACCGTATCGATTTGCACTGTCAGCGCGCGTTGTCCGGTCGGCAGGACGTCGGAGAAGTCGCGGCCGCGCAGCGCGTCGATGTCGCCGGCGCGCAACGGCAGGCCGCGCCGGACCGCCTTGACGAGCCGCGACGTGCGGTATTTCTGGAAGTCGTCCGGGCGGATCATGTCGTCGTAGACCATGTCGCCCGGAATCTCGCGGGCGACGAATTCGCTGCTCGACAAAGGCGTGCCGACCGGCACATCGTGCGCCGGCACGACGACTTGCACGCCCGCGCGCACGGTTTGCGCGGCGATGTCGGCCTTGAGCTTGTTCTCACGATTGGTCATGTACTTGTAAAGGAGAAACGTGAGACCGCCTGCAATCAGAACGGCAAGGAACAGCAGTACCCAGGAATTCGCGAGGAGCGAGCGGAGTTTAATTTTCTTGAGCATGGACAATCGACCGTCGCCGGTCAGGGAAGCGAGAGGGTGAAGCTGTAAGCACTGAAAAACGACTTCAAGCCAGAGACGAGAGCGGTCAACGGCGCGACCGTGTCGCCGGCCGCCACCAGCAGAATGCCGATCAGCGCAGTCGTGACGACGAGATACTCCGCGTAAGCCTGGCCCCGCTGCCGGCTACGCCGCGTCGCGGAGAAAGTGAAACGTCCCGGTGGTTGCATCTCAACGGTTCCTTGTTGCGTTGACGACCGCGACGGTCTTGCCGTCGCGGTCGGAAAAACTCACATCCACGCTGTCGCTGCCGTGTTGCATCGCGAATGCCGTACCTTGGGCGGATGCGATGCCCGTGGACTGATAGTCCGACGGACGGCCCACGCTGGCCCACCCGCGCGTCGCGAGAATGTTGCGGTAACGCTGCGCATTCCAGCCGGCTTCACCTGGGATATCGAGCAGCCACGTGCGCCCGGTCTTCCCCGGATCGCGGCTCTCGACATCCGAGACTACCTTGCTGTCTTCCGGCAGCGGAATTGCCGAATCCTGAATCCGATGGTCGGGCTGGCCGCCGCCGAGCTGGATGATGCTCATGAGTCCGTGCGTGTGATCGCCTTCCGGTTGCGGCGGGATGCTGAGCAGGTAGAGGCACTGGCCGTCCAGCGCGCTGAGCAGTAGTCCTGAGGCATTAGTCCGGCCTTTTGCCGGAACGTCTTCGCGGGTCCAGAAATCCCGGAATGCTCTCGACACGTCGTCCGTCGTTCCGGTGAACTGCATGCCGACGACCGAGGTGGGCACACCGTTCACGATCATGTCGCGCCCGATGGCCTGGGTGCTTTCCGGCGGCACGGGCACTTTGTTGCATGCAGTGCCGGCCACCGCGGCGCCCGCGACCAGCGCGCCGGCGAAGCAAGCGCCACGCACCAGGTGATAGAGGTGTTTCATTGGTTCAACCGATTCGGCGGGACGACGTCTTGATCGATGTGGCCGAATTCAAGCGTCGAAATTTCCGGTGCGTACTTTTTCAGCCCCAGATAACCGCTGGACGGCACGAGTGCGACGTTCGCGGCCGGCACCGCCTGACTGAACAGGGCCTCATTGCTGGCGGAGCCGTCCGGCATCCAGGTGTTGGTCATCAGCACGTTCGTGTCGGAGAAAGTGAGACCGCTGAACGCTGGCAACGTGTCGTCTTTCGGCCAGAGCCGCTTCAGCACATCGCTGTTCTGGGCGATTGCAACGCTGACGGAGCCGGATTGCAGCGTGCTGGTCGGTACGCTCAGGTGTGCGATGTATTGGCTTCCAGTAGCGCTCGGCAGAGGCCACTGGGCGAGGGCGGCGCCGCTTTGGGCGCTATTCGGATCGGCTGCCACGCTGGTTCCGACTGCGACGTCAGCCGCCGACGCCAGCAGAGGATTGCCGCCATAGTCGTTCCACATGGCCGGCTGGGATGCGGCTAACCGGGTCTGCTTGTGGTCCGTGCTCGAGATTGGCGTGCCGTCGCCCGCCATCAGGCGTTGCATCACTTCACCTTTGAGTTCGGCGTCTGCCTTGCCCGCACTCAACGCCGCGCCGCCGTAGGTGCTGGACCAACCCTCCGTAGTGCTCGGGTCGCCGGCCAGGTCCTTTTGGGCGTCGTTGTCCGTCCATACGGTACGTTCCCATGCGACATAGCGTGAACTCATCAGCGTGCGGTTGCGCACGTCGTTGAACTTGCCGAGCATGACGATGGCAAGCAATAGCACGCTCATCACCATTGTCATGGAAACGAGGAATTCGACCATCGCCTGACCGGATTGCGCAGCGGCTCTCGGGTAAAGTTGTCTCATTGCGGTTGAACCTGCGATGCTGCCGAAATCTGATTCGCCCGGGCCGCCGCGCGTTCCTCGTCGCTGACCGGTGCAAGCGCCGCCTGCCAGTACGGGCTGAACAGGCTCGGGTATTCAGTCTTGTGGTCGGGGCGCCCCCATTGATCTGCGTTCAGCAGGCGGCCCATGATGATCGAGCCGTCGGAAGTGGTCTCGTCCGGGCGCACGAAGTAGGCATTTGCGCTCGACAGAGCGCGCAGTGCGCCGTCGGCCGCGTTGATGTCGACCTTCAAGTGTCCGCTGCCTTGCAAGCCGACGGTCTTCACCAGCGTGTCGGTGTTGCGCGTCACTTCAATGGTGATGCGCGGCGCCTTTCCGGCGAGCGGCTGGCCGTTCACTTCCTGGTAAGGCAGCAGGCCGCCGTTAGTCGGGTCGAGCGAAGGGCCGGGGCCCAGACTGAACTGTTCGGCCATGGCGGCTGACACTTGCCCGGGTGCCGGATTGCCCGTGTAGCCAAAGTTCACGTAATCGCCATAGCCTTCCCAGTCTTGCCATGCCGCAAATGGCGGATTGGTCATGAAGCTGGTGATATTGCCAGTGACGCCGCCGCCATAACCGGCTATGGATCCGATCGATCCAATACAACTGATGATCAGGTGTGCGCTACTCGCGTCGATGGACTGCCAGCCGGATTTATCGTTGCGTAGCTGGGTGCCGCCGTCGTGCGTCACGGTGACGGTGAACGTGCTATTGGCGCCGCATATCTTGTTGGCGCTGTCGTTCAATTGCTGGAAATTCGGCGCGACGCTGCGCACCGAGTCGCGATTCTTGACGAAGCCGTCGAGGGAGCTTGGGTCCGTCACCACATCGGCAAAGTCATCGCGACCGAGGGTCCCGGCTGGTGTGACGGTGGCCGTGTACGAGTTCCATGCCGCCAGTTGCACCGCATTGCGCGGACTGGTGAAGTAGCCGCTGGTGACACGCGTGTCAGGTTGATTGAGCTGAGCGACGGCGTCAGCGGTGTCCGGGACGGCGGTGAAGACCGCCGAATGATAGTTGGCCTGCGCGACGCTCAGCGCGCGATTGAGCAAGCCGATATTGCTGGCCACCGTTGGCAGCAGCGCGTCGAGCGCGGCGCGCACGGGCGCGATGTCGGCCTTGCCGATCTGTTTCGGGGTACTCCATTGCGCCGGATGGTCCGCTAACGTATTGATCGTATTGTCGAGCTCCGACAGAGAGTAAGTGGCGTCGAGTTCGTCGATCCATGATTTCAGCGCGACCACCTGCGCGGCCGTGACCTGATTTGCGATCATGGCGCGATTCGTATAGGCGGAGAAGTTGTAGTCGCGCGCTTGCAGCACGGCTGCGCTGTATGCGGCGGCGTCGGCCGTGTTCTGGAGTTTGATCCTGGCGCTGGTCATCTGGAATGAGTTGAACGCCACGTAGAGGCCGATGCAGCCGACCAGAAGAAACAACAGTGCAGGGACCAGCGCCTGCCCGCTAGCGCTGGCGACCCTGCCCCTGCCCTTGCCCTTGCGGGCAGAGCGTTTCATGATGGATATCGCTAATCTGAGGAGATTAGTTGCCGCCAGCGTTGTTGCTGTCGTTATATGTACCCATGTTCTTCGTCTTGTCGGCATTCGTCGTTGCCGTGTTCGCGTTGGTCTGCGCCGTCGAGATGTTGCTTTGGGCGTTCTGGCCGGACATTTCAATGGCGAGGCCGGCGGTCTGGTTACGCAGCGTTTGACCGAACAGCGAATACACGCCAATTGCTGACACGGCGATCAAAGCGACGATAATGATGTATTCCGTCATGCCCTGGCCGAGTTGCTTATTCTTGCGGCGAATCTGTGAAATTTTCATGGTTTCTATTTAAAAACGTTAATTCGGAAGATTGAGTGGTGGCGAGTCGCGGCTGTGCAGATTTTCCGTTATCGACAAAAATAGATTAAAAAACTCTCTGCTCAAAACGCACGAGCGACTGTGTCGGGGCGAAGTATAGGAATGGATGTATCTTGCAAATTTGAGAAATTTCCTAATCTCTACAGCGCAATTCCGCATAACCGCATGGCGCATAAAAATCTCAAATATATGTTGAGTGATTTACAAACGTCGTCGAATGAACGCGTTAACGCCGGACCGTTGCGCGTGTGGCGTCCCGCTGTCGTGGCGCGCCCGCGCTCAAGCACGGGCGCTGGCTGAAGGGCTAACCAAATAGGCCCGCCGTTGTGATGTGCCGATGCCGGATTGCTGCGTAGCCGGCTATTTTCTGATCGCAACTTATTTGGTTTCCCTACTCGCCGGCTCTGCTTGTGTTGCAAAGACGCCACGCCTCTTCCGTAATGGCGCGCTTTTCCTGCGTGCGCCAAAATTGGCCGAAATCAAGCTGGGCGTGCTTAATACCGGCGACCAAGATTTCTCTCTTGTTCATATAGAAAATTCCTACACCGTTTCCGCATTCCCTGATTTTTAGGGATAGGGACGCGGATTAGATTTGCGAAGCGTGAAAAACTTTGGGTCGAGCCTTCAAAGTGCCGGCCAGTTTTTTTGCGGGAAGCGTGTGCGCACGATTTCTCAAATCGAACTGCAAGCGGGGCTTGCCCTCTATTTAGGGAATTTATGAACAAGTCGTATATCAGCGTCTGGAATGACGTATCCGGAACGTGGGTCGCTGCGCCTGAGACTGCCAAGGCGCGTTGCGGTACCGGAGCTGCATCGTCCGAGACGATCTCGTCGCGTAGGGAGACAGCGAGCCGTCCGGCAACTCCGCTTAAGGCCTCCTTCATGCCGATCGCCATGGCCATCGGCGTGGCCATGTTGCCGGGTATGGCAGCAGCCCAGGCGTCGACAGGCAACGGTGGTCTGGAGTTATGTCCCGGTGGCGTGGGCGGGACAGGGTCTTCGTGGGGGCCGCTGTCCAGCGCCGTAGGCATCATGGACTGCGCGGTGCCTCAAGGCACTACTGACGGTTTGGGCATGTCGTTCTCGTTGAACAACTCGGCAGCCAACAACGGCGCATGGGGCTTCAACTCCGAGAACATCACCGCCCGCGTCACGGGCTATGACGACGGCCGCCTCGAGCTCAAGGGCATGGGCGGCATCAGCATGCTCAATGACGTCAGCATGACCGGCAACAAGATCACCAATCTGGCAGACGGCGACGTCTCGTCGACGAGCTCGGACGCGGTGAGCGGCGCGCAGTTGTATCAATACTCGCGATATTTCCAGGCGAACCCCCTATCGAGCGACCTGTCCACGAATGCACATGCGACTGGAAGTAACTCAGTTGCTTCCGGTCCGTCGTCGATAGCGACTGGTACCAATTCCAGCGCATACGGTGCGGGCGCTGTTGCGCTGGCATACAATTCGGTCGCATTGGGCGCGGGCTCGGTTGCTGGTCGTAGCGACTCAGTGTCGGTCGGTTATTTGTCCGCGGACGGCACGGCATATCAAAGACAGATTGTCAACGTAGCCGCGGGCGTCGCGATGACCGATGCAGTCAACCTCGAACAGTTGAATGCAGCGATTGCCAGCGTCAGCCCCGGCGGCGGTGGCGGTGTTATCGCGGACAACGCGGTGACGTATGACAGCTCCGCGTCCACGCTGATTACGCTCAAGGGCACAAGCGGCACGAAGATCACGAATCTGACGGCCGGCGACATCTCCTCCGAGTGGAGTACGGATGCCGTCAATGGTTCGCAGTTGTATCAAACGAATCAGAACGTGGCGAACGTCGCGAATGACCTCGCCGGCGTGTCGAGCAATCTCACCAACGTGACGAACGTTGTTAACAACATCGTGGCCAACGGCCTGTCGGGCTCTCCGCTCGTGGTGTCGTACGACTCTTCCGCTCGCGATACGCTGACGCTCGGCGGTCTGACGTCTCCGACGCCACCGGTCAAGCTGACCAACGTGGCGGCTGGCGATATCTCGGCGTCGAGCACCGACGCGGTCACCGGCGGCCAGTTGTACGATACGAACCAGAACCTGGCCACTCTGGCGGAGAATGTAGGCCAGCTTGGGCCGGCTCTTTTCGAGGGCGGTGTCAAGTATTTCCACGCCAATTCCACGCTGGCCGACTCGTCCGCAGACGGCACGGATTCGGTGGCGATCGGCGGCGCAGCCGTCGCATCGGCAAACAACTCGGTCGCGTTGGGTTCGAACTCGTCGGCGGATCGTGACAACGCGGTGTCGGTGGGCGCGGCCGGTTCGGAGCGCCAGATCATCAACGTGGCGGCAGGCGCGCAAGACACCGACGCGGTCAACCTGAAGCAGTTGAATACGGCTATCGCCAAGGCATCGATCGGTGCCGGTCCGGGTGCGGCCGACGCGGTCGTCTACGACTCGTCGGTGCACGACAAACTCACGCTCGGCGGCCTCGCGTCCCCGACGGCACCGGTTCTCGTGACGAACCTGGCAGCCGGCCAGGTGGCGTCGGGCAGCACCGACGCGGTGAACGGCGGCCAGTTGTACAAGACGGCCAGCGGTCTGACTTCGGCACTGGGGTCTGGCGCGTCGGTCAATGCGGACGGCACGATCACCGCGCCGGGCTACCTGATCAGCGGCACCACGTACAACAATATCGGCGACGCGCTGTCAGCGCTCAACACGGCTGCGGGCGATCTGGTCGGCGCAGCGAAGTATGTCAAGGTCGTTTCGACGGCGCAGGCGGCGTTGGCCGCCGGTTCTGAATCGGTGGCGATTGGTGGCGGCGCCACGGCGACCAACACCAATACGCTCGCAATCGGTGCGGGCGCGGCCGCGTCATATGAGAATTCCACCGCTATCGGCGTGAATGCCATCACGGACGCACCGTTTACGGTGTCGGTTGGCAGCAAAGGCGCGGAAATGCGCATCACGCACGTCGCGAACGGTGTCGATCCCACCGACGCGGTGACCATGGCCCAGCTGAGCGCGGTGCAGTCTCAACTGACCTCGATTTCGCCGACCAGTGGCGTGAAGTCGATGCTGGCAGCGGTCCCGGTGACGAGCTACATCGCGGTGAGTCCGAACGTGACTCAGGGCTCAGCCACGTCCGCTTCGGACGATACGAACGCAATGGCGATCGGCCCGGTGGCCGCGGCGACTGCAGCCAATGCGCTGGCCGTCGGCGCCGGCGCGGCCGCGGGCAGCGACTCTTCCACGGCCGTCGGTTCTGGCGCGGGCGCGTTGTCGACGAACTCGACCGCAATCGGCGCGAGTGCATCGGTTGGCGCGTTGTCGAATGGCTCGGTGTCCATCGGCTACAACACCCGTGCCATCTCGACCTACTCGTTGGCGGTGGGCGCTTATGCCAGCGCCACGAGTTCCGGGTCCGTCGCGATGGGCTATAACTCGTTCGTGAGCCCGGCTGCCGCTAGCGGGCTGGCACTCGGTGTGAATGCCACGGTCTCTGCCGCGAATGCTGTGGCGATCGGTTCGGGCGCGATCGCTAATCGTGCCGGTACGGTCTCGGTGGGTAACGCTACCATGCAGAGCCAGATTACCAACATGGCGGCGGGTACCAGCAGCACAGACGCGGTGAACGTCAGCCAGTTGTCCGGCGTGGCCGCTGCGATCGGCGGTGGCGCTGCGGTGAACCCGGATGGCTCGATCAAGACCCCGAGCTTTACGATCGGCGGTGACACCTACGCTGACGTCGGCTCGGCGCTCGCGGCTTCGGTGGCCAACTCGGTGCAATACGACACCTCCGCGCACACCAGCCTGACGCTGGGCGGCACGGGTGCGTCGGCGCCGGTGACGTTGGCGAATGTGGCCAACGGTGTGGCGGACGACCAGGCCGTGAACGTGGGTCAGCTCAAACAAATGGGCATGAACGTCGACTCGAGCGGCAATGCGACGAACGCCTTCGTTGCGTATGACGATGCGTCGAAAGCCAAAGTCACGTTCGGTGGTGCAGACTCGACCACGCCGGTGACACTGGCGAATGTGGCCAACGGCGTGGCGAACAACGATGCCGTCAACATGGCCCAGCTCAAGCAGGCGGGCATGAACGTCGACTCGAATGGCAATGTGACGAACGCCTTCGTTGCGTATGACGATGCGTCGAAAACCAGGCTCACGTTGGGCGGCGTAGGCTCGACCACGCCGGTGGCGCTGGCGAATGTGGCCAACGCGACCAGCAGCAATGACGCAGTGAACCTGTCGCAGTTGCAAGCCATGGGCATGAACGTCGACTCGAGCGGCAATGTGACGAACGCTTTCGTTGCGTATAACGATGCGTCGAAAGCCAAAGTCACGTTCGGTGGTGCAGACTCGACCACGCCGGTGACACTGGCGAATGTGGCCAACGGTGTGGCGAACGACGACGCGGTCAACATGGCTCAGCTCAAGCAGGCGGGCATGAACGTCGACTCGAACGGCAATGTGACGAACGCCTTCGTTGCGTATGACGATGCGTCGAAAACCAGGCTCACGTTGGGCGGCGTAGGCTCGAGCGTGCCGGTGGCGTTGTTGAATGTTGCCGATGGTCAGATCGTTGCAGCGGGCCACGATGCGGTCAACGGCGGCCAGTTGTACAGCACGGCGAACTCGGTCGCCAACGCACTGGGCGGTGGTTCAAGCGTTCTTGCGGACGGAACGTTGTCGGCGCCGTCATACCAGATCAGTGGTACGACATACAGCGACGTGGGTGCGGCGCTGAATGCCGTCGACGGTCAGATCGACCAGATCAACACGAACTTCTCGACCAACCTGAAGTACGTCAAGGTGGTGTCGAGTGCGGGCACTGCGCAGGCAAGCGGCTCCGAGTCGATTGCAATCGGTGGCAACGCAATTGCGACCAAGGACAATGCGCTGGCAATTGGCGCAGGCGCAACCGCAGGCTACGCCAATTCGACGGCGCTCGGCGTGAATGCCACTACGGATGCGGAAAATACGCTGTCCGTCGGCGCCAAGGGTGCGGAAGTACGCATCACGCACGTCATGGACGGTATCAGTGCGACCGATGCCGCTACAGTGGGCCAACTGGACGCGCTGCAGGCGCAACTGCTGACGAGCACGGAGGCAACCAGTGGCATCAAGTCGATGATGCAGAGCGCCGCGGCGGTGACGAGCTTCATCGCAGTGAGTTCGAACGTGGTCCAAGGGACGGCCACGACCGCTTCGGAAGATCTGAACGCAATGGCAATCGGTCCAGTGGCAAGCGCGACGGGTGTAGGTGCCCTGGCCGTCGGCGCTGGCTCCATCGCCGGCAGCGACGGGTCGACCGCAGTAGGCTCGGCCGCGGCCGTTGCGTCTCCCAACGCGACGGCAATCGGTGCAGGGGCATCGATTGGCGCCTACTCGAGCGATTCGGTGGCGATCGGGTACAACTCGCGCGTTAGCAAAATGGATGCGTTGGCCTTGGGTACGTCCGCAAGTGCTACGAGTACCGGTTCCGTTGCGATTGGCTATGGCGCGTTCGCTGCCCAAGCTGCCACGAACGGTATGGCGATCGGCCTGAACTCGACGGTCTCCGCGGCAAATGGTGTGGCGATTGGCTACATGGCGATCGCCGACCGCGCAAACGCCGTTTCGGTGGGCAGCAGCACGCACCAGAGTCAGATCATCAATGTCGCTGCCGGTACGGAGGACACCGACGCGGTGAACGTGGGTCAGTTGAAGAGCGCGCTGAGCGATATTGGCCCCGGCGGTCCGGCCAACGCTGTCATTTACGACACGTCGTCTCACGATGTGTTGACGCTTGGTGGCACTGGCTCCACGGTGCCCGTCAAGCTGTCGAACGTGGCAGACGGTGTGGCCAACAACGATGCCGTGAACGTCAGCCAGTTAAAGGCAATGGGTGCGACCCTCGATCCCAGCGGCAATATTGCGAACGCATTCGTCGCGTATGACGATACGACCAAGGGTAAAGTCACGCTCGGCGGCGTCGGCTCGACCTTGCCTGTGACTCTGACGAACGTCGGCAGCGGCTCGGTCACGGCGGCCAGCAAGGACGCGATCAACGGTTCGCAACTGTACAGCGCGATGAGCAGCACGGCAGCCGCGCTGGGTGGCGGCTCGACGGTGAACGCGAACGGCGAGGTCACCAAGCCGGTGTACGCCATCGATGGCAAGTCGTACAGCGGCGTCGGCTCTGTCGTTGATGCTCTTAACGCGAAGATCAATACTGGGAGCGCGGATGGCGTCGCCTACGATACGTCGGCACATGACAAGCTGACCTTGGGCGGCTTGAATTCCACAACGCCAGTGACGATCGCAAACGTGGCCGCTGCTACGACCGACGACGAGGCAGTGAACCTCAAGCAATTGAAGGACGCTGGCTTGAACGTCGATTCGTCGGGCAACGTGACCAACGCGTTCGTCGCGTATGACGACGCCAGCAAGGCGACGCTGACCTTCAACCCGACGGGTGCACCGACCCAGCTGAAGAATGTGGCTGCCGGTTCGGATCTGACCGATGCCGTCAACGTCGGCCAGATGCAGACGTATGTCGCCAACTATGTCACTACCAATCCGGCGGGCCCGGCGAACGGCGTCGCCTACGACGACGCTTCCAAGAGCAAGGTCACGTTAGGTGGCGCAGGTTCCACTACGCCGGTCAAGCTGACGAACCTTGCAGAAGGTACCGAAGCGTCGGATGCGGTCACCTTCGGGCAGTTCTCGAGCCTCCAAAGCGAGGTGAACAGCCTGGCCACCGGCGGCACGGGCGACAGCACGTACTTCAACGTAGGCTCCCCGGGTGCCGGCAACGGTACGCCGGCGGTTGCCTCCGGTTCAGACGCCATCGCGATCGGTAATGGTGCTTCGGCAACCGGCAACGCAGCGATTGCAATCGGCAAGGGCACGGTGACGGCGGGTGACAACTCGGTAGCGATGGGCGCCGGCGCATCGGCCCCGAACACGAACGCGGTCGCGCTGGGTGCGAACTCGACGACGGATCGTGACAACTCGGTATCGGTGGGTTCCGCCGGCGCGGAGCGTCAGATCACCAACGTCGCAGCGGGTACGCAAGGCACGGACGCGGTCAACCTGAATCAGTTGAACAGTGCCATGGGCAACATGAACAACACGATTAACAACGTTGACCGTAACGCTGCCAAGGGTATCGCTTCGGCGTCGGCGCTGAACATCGTCACGCCGTACCTGCCGGGCCGCACCACGTTGAACGCAGGTATCGCCAACTACCGTGGCTACCAGGCTGTCGGTCTGGGTGTGTCCCGCTGGAACGAGAAGGGCACGATCAACTACAACCTTGGCGTGTCCTCCTCGGGCGGCAATAGCACCATCGTCCGTGCTGGTATCGGCATCGTCCTCGGCAACTAGGCAACGGCCGTAGGCTTTGAATAGAGGCTTGAGACGTTAGCCGTATGGGTCGCACGGGAAGCTTCCGTGCGACCCTCTTTCCATGAGAGACAGACATGAAGTATTCCTTAATTGCCATCGCGCTTGCCGCGATGCTCGCGGGGTGTTCGTCATCCGCGACGCGCGATCGGCTACAGATCCAGGACCCCACGGTTCTGCAAACCGGCTTCAAGGCGACGCAGGAGCAGGCTGCTGGCGCGGTGACGCCACAGTGGATCGCGACGTACAGCGGCGTGAAGAATGCTGCGACGCTACGTTCGGTGAAGACCCGTCTGACCGCATTGGGTGAGCGGACGGACAACTACTTCGGTGACAAGGCGCAGTGCTGGCTGGACGCCGCTCAGGATGAACGTTCGCTGCACGACGGCTGGGGCTTCGTCGAGGAAGCACTGGTGGAAGCCGACCGCCTGACCAAGGCGCTGGAAACCGGTCAAGGCCTTTCCGTCGACAACCCGGCGTTGCGCACTGCTTCGGTGATCCGGCCGGATCTATGGAAGCAGATCCTCGCTGCGAAGACGTCGCCACAGTTCCCGCAGTGCCAGGAAGCGCAGCGTTTGACGGCCTGCTCTGAAGTCGAGTTGATTCACGCAGGTCACGAAGCGTGGACGCGCGATTTCAGCGCGAGCCAGCGTATCGTTGACGGCGTCGAGAAGGGTTTGCCTGGAATCGGGGCCGCGCTGGCGGCCTGCACGCCGCCGCCGCTCGCCAAGCCCGATCCGATTCCGCCAAAGATCACGCTGCAAGCCGACTCGACCTTCAAGTTCGATCGCGGCGATCTGGCCGGCATGCTCCCGGGCGGCAAGGCCAAGCTCGACCAGTTGCTGCACGACCTCAATCAGGTCGACGACGTGACCGGCATCCGTATCGAAGGCTTTACGGACCGCTTGGGTAGCGACAGCTACAACCGTCAGTTGTCGACCAGGCGCGCTGAGACGGTCAAACGCTATCTGCAGGACGGTGGTGTCAAGGCGCCGATAGCAGCGCGTGGCCGTGGCAAGGAAGAGCCGGTGGTGCAATGTAACGACCGCAACCGTCAGGCGCTGATCGACTGCCTCGCACCAAACCGTCGCGTCGAACTCGACTTCGCACGCGGTAGTTCGCAGACGTCGAATGCGCGGCAGTTTCAGTCGGTGCAATCGCAACGTCTGCTGCAAGATCAGCAATCGCAGCAGGAACAGTGAGACCTGCAATGACCGGGCCGGCATGGCCGGTCATCGCCGTCGTCGATCGAACTCAAGACGAGCGTTAGGAACGCGAACGATGTTCGCGTTCCTCTTCTCGCAAGACGTGGATGACCGCTACTCGGTGAACGTATCTTTTCTCTAACGCTGGAGCACCAACTACCCTGCCATTCGCAAACGGGGCAGGGACATCACGTCGAGCTGTCTGTCGTCATCTTCATCCTATCAAGCGCACGCCGCGCTTCGCGGGCGTTCGTTCGAAGTACGCCGCGATCACGAATTGAGTAGGAATCGAAATCGCCACCGCAAGAAAAATCACTTCAATATTGCGGAAATTTCATTCTGTATTGCTGAAAAATATAAGCGGAAGAGTTGTTAATATTTAATTCTGTTTACATTTGGGCTGGTTCGATTCGTTTTATGCCCATTGATTGATATCAAAGGCGAAGCATAAATGAAAAGAATTATGATTATCGACGACCATCCAATCATTCGGGGAACGATCGCCGGCGTGCTGCGCGCCGATCCTGAGCTGGATATGGTGGGAGAGTGCGGCGACGGGGAGGACGGCCTGCGAATGGTCCTGGCCGAATGTCCCGATCTGGTCATTCTTGATCTGGATTTACCACGGCTTGACGGTTTATCCATCATCCGTCGCATTCGTGCGCAGAATTTAAAAACCTGTATTCTCGTTCTTTCGGCAAAGCCGGAACATGTTATGGCGAGCTATACGCGTAATGCCGGTGCAAATGGTTATGTCAGCAAAGGCCGGGAAATCAGTGAATTAATTACCGCGTTGAAAACGGTCTTATTCGGTTACGACTGCTTTCCGGTGGATACTACCGATCCCGCGTCCGAGAGCGGACTGAAGTCGTTGTCGGCGCGTGAGGTCGAAGTGTTGCAACACCTGGTGCGCGGCGCCAGCAATCGCGACATTGCGGGCCGCCTTTTTCTCAGCGACAAAACCGTGAGCACCTACAAAAGCCGTATTCAGGAAAAGCTCGGGCTTTCGTCGTTGGCGGCGCTGATCGAGTTTGCTTCGCTGCATAAGTTGATCGATTAATTTTGCGGGCTATGAAC
>Ga0310811_10002568_pt1 | contig 22726 bp, 11 predicted proteins | sample YCmetagenome_FD_207642 | JGI IMG/M metagenome (GOLD analysis project Ga0310811, IMG submission 207642) | Soil microbial communities from experimental microcosm in Duke University, North Carolina, United States - YC | ecosystem: Engineered > Artificial ecosystem > Soil microcosm > Unclassified ...
CGCTGCGATCCTCTGCGGTAGCCTGTCGCACGATACCGTCTGGGACAAATCCGACATCGACCTCGCGCTCGTCACGGTCGACGACCGGAAGAGCGACGAACGCGGCGTTGGCCTCTACGCCGACGGCGTCAACACGCACGCCATTCTGATCTCGCGCACGGAGTTCCGACAGATCGTCGAGGGCTCCATCGCCAACACCTTTACGCACTCCTTTCTCGCCAAGGGCCGCCTGCTCTACTCGCACGACGAGAGCATTGCCGTCCTCTGCGAGCGACTGCACGCGATGGGCGACCGCGACCGGCGGCTGCAACTTCTCGCGTCGGGCGCGGCGGTCCTTCCCCCGCTGTACAAAGCACGCAAGTGGTTCGTCACCCGGCGCGACCTCGACTACGCGGCGCTCTGGATTCTCTACTGCGCCACGCCGTTGGCGCGAATCGAGGTCATCGGCGCGGGACTGCTTGCCGACCGCGAGGTCATTCCGCAGGCCATGACACTCAATCCCGAGTTCTTCGCGACCGTCTATCACGAGTTGCTCAACAGGCCCAAGACCAAGACGGCGGTCGAGGCGGCACTCGAGGCCATCGACGGGTACCTGGCAACGCGCACGACGGAGCTCTATGGGTACGTGCTCGACCACCTCCGCGACGTCGGCGAGGCGCGATCGGCAACCGAAATCGAGAACCACTTCACGCGGAATTTCGGCGTGAGCCAGGTGACCACGGTCTGCGAGTACCTGTCGGATCGCGGGCTCCTCGTCAAAGCGTCGGTGCCGGTCAAGCTCACGCGCCGCAGCAACGTCGAGGTGCAGGAACTCGCCTTCGTCTACGCATGACGCCGCGCGCGCAGCAACGGTCGGAGCCCAACTCCAAACCGCGGACCACCATCGCCGTCCAGGGCGCCCGCGTCCACAACCTCAAGAACATCTCGGTCGAGATTCCCCGCGACACGCTCGTCGTTGTCACCGGCCTCTCCGGCTCGGGCAAGTCGTCGCTCGCCTTCGACACGATCTACGCCGAGGGCCAGCGGCGCTACATGGAATCGCTGTCGAGCTTCGCCAAGCGATTCATATCGCAGGTCAAGAAGCCCGACGTCGATTTCATCTTCGGCCTCTCGCCGGTGATCTCGATCGAGCAGAAGACCGTCGCCAGCAATCCGCGGTCCACGGTCGGCACGATGACCGACATCGCGAGCTACCTCAATCTCCTCTACGCGACGATCGGCGACGCGCACTGCCCCCGATGCGGAGAGCCCGCGCCCAGTCGCTCGGCGAGCCAGATCGTCGAGTCGATCCTGTCTCTGCCCGAAGGCGCCGAAGTCGAGCTGCGCGCGCCGGTGTTCAAGGTGTACGGCGAGGAGCTCGACTTCGTCTTCACCGAACTGCGCAAGAAGGGTGTGCGCCGACTGTTCGTCGACGGCAAGGCTGTCGACCTCGCGCAGAAGATCGAGCTCGACGAGTCGAAGGTGCGGCAGATGGACGCCATCGTCGACCGGCTCGTCGTGCGCCGCCGAAACGAGAAGGCGATCAAGGCCGCGGTCGCCGCGACGCTACTCGTTGGCGACGGCATGATGCAAGTCGAGATCGTGAAAGGCGCACCCAAGGCCGAGGCGGAGCGCTTCTACAGATCTACCGCCAGCGCGAAGCATCATCTGATGTACGGCGAGATCGGTCCCGACTACTTCCAGTTCAACAATCCCGAAGCCGCCTGTCGCACGTGCGCGGGACTCGGCGTCGACAAGCTCACGCATCCGGAACTGCTCATCCCCGACCCGACGCGCAGCATCGCCACTGGCTGCTTCGTTCGTGAGGCGCTTCGCTACGATCCCGACACGTGGGACGGGCGAATGATGTACAGCCTGTCGCAAGCGATCGGCTTTTCGCTCGACACGCCCTGGAAGGACCTCCCCGAATCCGTGCACAACGTCGTTCTGTACGGGCTCGAGACGAAGTTCCCGCTCGCCTTCCCCCCAAACGCCAAGGTGAAACGCCCCGAGTGGGAAGGCCGCGAGATTGGCTTCCACGGCATCGCGCGGCGCATCGAGCGGCATTACCGGCGCTACCGCCAGCGCAACGAGGCCAGCTCCGGCATGGAAGCGTGGCTCGACAAGGTGATGGTCGAGCGCCTTTGCCCCGACTGCAACGGCACGCGGGTGCGCGCGTCGCGGCTCGCGTTCACCATCGCCGGCAAGAATCTCCACGAAGTCGGCCAACTTCACTTCGACGAATTGCGCGATTTCCTCCGAGGCATCAAGCCGAGCGGCCGCGGCGCCGATGCCGGACGGCAGGTCGTGCGTGAGATCACGGCGCGTCTCGATCTGCTGCTCGGCATCGGCCTCGACTACCTCAACTTCAATCGCCGCTCGTCGACACTCTCCGGCGGCGAGTCACAGCGCATTCGGCTCTCGACGCAGATCGGCTCCGGACTCATGGGCATGCTCTACGTGCTCGACGAGCCGAGCATCGGTCTGCACCCCAAGGACAACGTGAAGATGATCGCGACGCTCGAGCGGCTGCGCGACATCGGCAACACGGTGATCGTAGTCGAGCACGACGAGAATACCATCCGCGCCGCCGATCACGTCGTGGAGATGGGACCAGGTCCCGGCGTGCACGGCGGCACAGTCGTGGTCCAAGGGACGCTCGAGGACATTCTGAAGTGCAAAACCTCGCCGACCGGCCAATACCTCTCGGGCAATCGCGCCATCGCCGTTCCGAAGCAGCGGCGCCCTGGCAACGGCAAGCGGCTCGTCGTGCGCGGTGCGCGGGAGAACAACCTCAAGTCGATCGACGTGGCGTTTCCGCTCGGCACGCTGGTCGCCATCACCGGCGCGTCGGGATCGGGCAAGAGCACGCTCATCAGCGAAGTGCTCTACAAGGCGCTGTGGAAGCGACTGGTCGACACGCGGACGCTGCCGGGAGCGCACGACGCGGTCGACGGCATGGAGCACGTGCACAAGGTGGTGAACATCGACCAGACGCCGATCGGCCGAAACAGCCGCTCCAATCCCGCCACGTACATCGGGTTCTACGACACTATCCGCGACCTGTTCACGCAAGCGCCGCTCTCGGTAGAACGCGGCTACAAGGCCGGACGATTCAGCTTCAACGTGAAGGGTGGCCGCTGCGAGGAGTGTCAGGGCGAAGGCACGATCAGAACCCAACTCTACTTCATGCCCGACGTCGAAGTGACCTGCGCCACGTGCAAGGGCGCTCGCTTCAATGCCGAGACACTGGAAGTGACGCTGCGCGGCAAGACCATCGACGACATCCTGAACATGTCGGTGGAGGAGGGTGTCGAGTTCTTCGCCAAGGAGCCCGCCGTTGGCAAGAAGATCGAAGTGCTGCGTGACCTTGGCCTCGGATATCTCACGCTCGGCCAGTCGGCGACGACGCTGTCGGGCGGCGAGGCACAGCGCGTGAAGATCGCCGCGGAGCTGAGCAAGCTGCAGCGGGCAAAGCACACGGTGTACATCCTCGACGAGCCGACCACAGGGCTGCATCTCGCCGACATCGAACACTTGTTGGAGAGCTTGAATCGATTGGTCGATGCTGGACACACGGTGCTACTGATCGAGCATCAGCTCGACGTGATCGGGACCGCTGATTGGGTGATCGACCTCGGGCCCGAAGGCGGACATGCGGGCGGTGAGGTCGTGGTGACGGGAACGCCCGAACAAGTGGCGGCGTGCAAGGCGTCGCATACAGGGCGATTCTTGCGCGGCCGCATCGGTCCGAGCTCGGCCCAGTCGCGACGGGGTGTGTCGCGGGCACGCTAGCTGGTGTTGCGCGTGCCGGCCGGGGATGGGTCGGGTGGTTGATTCGCGGAGTGTCGCGGATTCAGCGGACGCACGCGGAGGGACTCCTCGGCACGAACGCCGCCGCGCCCCACGAGCCGGGATAATTCTTTCTGACTGCCGCTCGGGCTGGCCACTACAGGCTTTGCACCCGAAGCGTCCACGATGCTCCGAAGCAAGGTCGGGACAACCTGATCGTCAGCGACGAGGTACCCTATGCGTGCTTACGCGCGTTCTCGAATACGAGACGGTAGAAGTTGGCCTCACGGCCGAAATGAAGCAAAAGGCCGACCTCGAGAGAGGTGGCTCGCAAGTAGTTGTATACTTGCCGGCCTGCATCCTTGTGGAGGCGTTCGGACGACTTGATTTCGACGATCACCTTATCGTCGACGATCATGTCGAGCCGCTGGCGGCCGATGGGGACACCATCATACCTGATGATGACCTCCACCTCGCGGCCCACGCGATGGCCACGAGCGGTCAACTCCAGCTCGAGTGCCGACGCGTAGATCTGCTCGAGAAAGCCGAACCCGAGTTTCCGATGCACGGCGAAGAATCCACCGATGACGGCATGGGTCAAATCCTCCTCGATCAGTCCGCCCCGGCGGCGTATCGTCATGCGCACAAGGTCGCCGAATGTCTTCGGCCACCCACAATCGAATTCTCGCGGTCACAGGCTTTGCATTCGTGGCGAACGCTGGCCAGCCCGAGCGGCAGTCACAAACAATCATCCCGGCTCGTGGAACGCCGAGCCCTGCATGCCGGGGAACCCCTCCGCGTGCGTTCGCCACATCCGCGTCACTCCGCGATTCACCCACCCGACCCATCCCCGCCGCAACATCTCGCACGACGCCCGAACGTCATATTCGCCTGGCAACCGCCGCGTAGAGCACGCCCGAGTACGCGGACGGTAGCGTCGCCGTGACGGCAGCCCCGGCGAGCCCCGCCGACGCCGCCAGCCGCGGCCAATGCGAAGCGTCGATCGGATACGGCACCCACCTGCTCGGCGCCCGACGATCGTATTCGACAAGGACGATCCGACCGCCGACGCGCAGTCGTTGCACGAGCCCCGTCAGTACACTCTCCGTGTCACGCACGAAATGCAGCGCGTTGGCGAGAAGGATTCCGTCGAGCGGCGCGTCGCCGAGCCCCGGCAGTTCGAAGGACCGCGTGAAATCCGCGTTCACCGGAATCACACGTGTCGCGCTCGTCGTCGACCACGCACGCAGCGCGGCCACCGCCGTGATGTCAGCATCCACCGCGTAGATCGTGCTTCCGGCGCCGAGTGTCTGCGCGAGTGCGCGAGTGAAGGTGCCGGTGCCCGCGCCGAGATCGGCCCACACACCCGTGTCATGGCCGACGGCGTCGTGGATCAGCGCGACAGCATCGTCGATTTCCATGAAGCAATCAAAGACGCGCGTCAACCGCGCCGCGAGCGGGCGCGGATCGTTGTCCGCGCCCGCCTTGTCGCTGCAAGTAACCGCGCCGCTAAACCTTGAGCGGGAACTGTTTGACGATACCGTCGGACAGTGCGTCCGCCATCTCCATGGCCTGCGAGTACACGTTGTCGAACGTCTGCTGATCGTCGTCCCACTTTTGCTGAATGCGATCGACTGCCTCGCGCGTCGTCAGCGCCAGGTGATTATTGAGCATTCCGAGCAGGGCGTCCTTCGTCCAATTGGGATTCGCCCCCGCGAGGAACGTCGCGAGCTCGGCCGCGTTGTCGTGCCAGCGGCGGTCGGCGTCCGATTGCTTGGCAGCATCTCCCGCCTTGGCTGCAGCGACGAGCTCTCCCGCAATGCTGATGTGCTGCTTGAGCAATTCGGTGAGCTTCGTACCGGCGGCGTCGCCGTAGAACGGCTTGATCGCGTTGCCGATGTCCTCCTGGTTCCGCATCAGCCGGTTCAGAGCGACGCTCGCGCTCGGGTCTCCGGCCACGGCGGCGACGATGTACCCTCGCGTCCAGACTACGTGGTCGGACCAGAGGTGTCGCATGTCCTGGTGCAGCGCGGCCGATTTGGAAGCCGTCGGTAGGCCCAGCGTTCCCGCGGCCGAGTTCACCGAGGAACAGCCCGCTGCGACGACCATTGCGATCGTGATGAGCCCGGTGCGCATCATTACTCCGTGTCGAGACGCTGGAGTCCGCGCGCATTTCCGGCACCGGCGTCGTCGGGGGACGCGGCGTTTTGACAATAAATATTTGAGTTATTGTAGCGGACGCAAGCGGGTGATGGCGGTGCTGGGACACCAACCGGTTATCGTTCGCGGTCGCGCGATCAGGACTCCGGCACCAGCACCTGCACCTCCGACGGCCCGAGCTCGACGTACAGCGCCGCCGCATCGCTCGCCGTCCGCAGTTGCCCCCCATCATAGAAGCGAGCCTGTGGAATCATCTGGACCGTCCCGCGCCCCGTCGTGCCTTTGTTGCTGTGCGCGACCCGCATGTCTCGATCACGACGATGCAGATCGAGATCGACAAGGATGAATCCGGTAAACCGCCGCGCCGGATCGGTGTTCGCGACGACCACAATCTCCCGCTCGGTGAGAATGCGCGAATACGCGACCACGCCGGCCGGTCCGCTCGACAGCCCAAAGTCGCGGCCGTTGCCCGACACTTCCCGGAAGTACAGGCGCCCGTAACGGAGCGCCGGTTCGTCACGGCGTAGCCGAGCGAGCGATTGAATGTCCGAGTACAGCGCGTGCCCTTGGTCGAACGCAGTCGCGCCCCTGCCCCACAGTGCTTCGCGCACGGACTCGTTGGCGTCGAGTGATGGCTCGCCAGCGTCGGTGACGGTGCCCGTCAGCCCCTGCTCCGTCCCATAGTAGAGGCACGGAATGCCTTGCAGCGTGAACAGCAATGCGAGGCCGAGTTTGATCTGCGCCTCCGGCGTCTGCGGATGACGGAAGCGCTCGTGCTGATCGTGATTGTCGAGGAAGCTGACGAAGTAGCGCCCGGCTTCGCCGTGTGAGCTCAGCAGGCCCTCCTCCTTCGATTTCCGCTGCAGGAACACGCGCCGAATCGCGTCGACGTCGCCCATGCCCTTGGCGATCGATGGCAGCACGTAGAAGAGGGGGAAGTCGAGCGCCGCGTCGATACCGAATCCTTCGTCGCCAGGCGTGTTTCGGCCCACGAAGTTGGCGATCGCCGACTCGTTGTCGTACACCTCGCCAAAGGTGAAGAAGTTCGACTTGCCGATGCTCAGCGCGAACTCGCGGATGGCGTTGCCGAACGTCTCGATCGCGGCGGGCGATACGTACTTCACCGTGTCCACGCGAAAACCGTCGACGTCGTACTTGGCGATGAGATACTGGTGCGCGCGAATGAGAATGTTGAGCACGGGGCTCGTCCCGTACGCGTCGCGGATCGGCTCCTGACCCGGCACACGCGCGTCGTACTCGACGACGAGCTGGCGCAGCGCGCCAAAATCGCCGCGCGCAAATCCGCCGGGTGGTGCATAGTCGCTCAGTTTGCTTCCGCGGCGGCGGAAGAACTCTCGGCGCTGAAGCTCCACCGGCCAAACCGCATCGTCGGGAGAGAGCGCCGTCGGCGCGGGGAGCGCATCCTCCCAATCGCCACGCGGCAGGCCGAGTCCGTTCAGCCACTCGATGTGCGGCTCACGCCCGAGCGGCGCGTCCATCAGCGCCGGATCCGCGAACTCGGCCTCGACGTGACCTTCGCGCAGGTAATCGAAGACGTGGGCCGCGTGGTTGAGCACCACATCCAGAATCACGTACATCCCGCGCGCATGTGCCTCGTCCACGAGCGTCGTCAACTCCCGCTCGGCTGTCGCGCGCGTTCCGTCCGAAGCGAAGCGCTCGTCGACGTTGAGAAAGTCCTGCGTGGCGTAACCTGGGTACGTGTATCTCCACTCGCGCGGTCGGCTGTTCTTGAGCACGGGAGAAAGCCAGATCGCGTGAACGCCGAGGGCCTCGAGGTAGCCGAGCTGGCGTCGTACACCCTCGAACGTCCCACCCTGCCGGAAGTCGTACTTGTCGTTCCAGCGGGCGGCCGGGGGCGCGTTGGGGTTGTTGAACCGGTCGATCACGAGGAAGTAGACCCAGCAGTCGCGCCAGTCCACTGGAGACGGGAATGGGCGGCGAACGTGCCGCCGGGTCGCGTCGACGGTAATGGTTCGCGTTACGGGCTGTCGAACGGTCTCTTGGGCGCGGGAGAGATCCTCAGCGACCTCAGGGCCGAATACCATGTTCGTCATGGGCGGGCCTCCGACCTGTCTCGGTGCAGGCAGCCAGGATAATGCCGCGCAATCGGCCCCGCCAGAGGGAGTGTTGCAAATTTCTTATTGTAGAACTCGCATACTCCCACCTGCTACGCGCTGGCCCGGCAGGCCAACGCGCCCTCGGCCACTGCACCTCATCAATGGCCCTTTTTTAGCCAGCGAAATCCGTCCTGCCCGCTGACACACGCCGGAAGATCGATATTGTCCTGTCCGTTCGTCCAACGCTGCCCTTCTACGGGCCAGATCTCGCGGAAGCCGGCGGCTCGATACATCTGAGCCTGATCCGCCGCCTCCTTGTGGGTGGCCGGTCCGCCAACGCCCGGATTGCCGATTTGCACGAGGCACGCGGTAACGCCAGAACCAACCGCTCCGCCGGTGAGCCGGTCCAGAAATGCGTCGCCAATGCCGGCGCCCCAGAGCGACGGCGCCACGTAGAAGTCGGAGGCATCCCACATCGCGAACCTGTCCACTACTTCGAGCGTGGTCTGCGCCACTTGGATGGTGCACGTGTTGGCGGGGTCCGCGGACAACGGCACGACGAACGAATAGTTGGCGATCCGGCTCGCGTCGTGCCACTTGGCCGGCGCGCGACCTTCTTCGGCCCACGCGCGGGCGGCGATCGCGCCGGGCACGATGGGCTTGAATTCATCTCTCGAGAGCTGGCCGGCGCCGTAGACGGCGCTGGCCGCCCGCGCCCCGAGGCCCAGATTGATCTCGAGGTATCTCGCGAATCGCTGTGCGTGCAGCGGCCGCAGCACCGGCCACCAGGCGCGCAAATGCGGCGAATGGGTCCATCGCGCGAAGTAGTTCACCAGACCCAGGTACATTGGGTGCGAGCCGTTTCGGTCCAGTCCCTCGCACGCGAACGCCTCCTCCATGAAGAGCAACGCCTCGCGCACTACCCCGAGCGCACCCGCGAGCTCGTCAGCTGTCGTCGCGGCGGGGTCACGGCCGAGCAGCGCTCCGATCTCGCCGTACACGCCCCGAGGCACCCCGCCGCTTGGTTGCGAGAGAAGCGTGGAATCGAGCTGGGCGGCGCGCGACGTGTACGTCGACAACCGGTCGGTGAGGCCGCGCGGCATCGGTAGCCAATCGCGGCGGGCGTACGCAAAGATTCCGGCGCCTGCCTTTCTGAGCTCGCCCGCACGCTCGGGAGCACGCAGCGATTCGAGGTCGGCCCCGAGCGCCTTCACCACCGGGCTGAATGCCGTGAGCGCGGCATGCAGACCGAGACGCCGATATGCCTCCCATTGCGCCTCGTCATAGAACTGGTCGCCGGTGCTTTCGTGGGGAAAGGCCTCGTTCCGCGCGTGATACTGTTGTACGTCGACCGGCTCATTGCCAACCAGCGTCGGCTTGAAGAGCAGCAACACGCCGTGGTCGTCCGTTGGATAGCGAATGTCCCCCGCTACGATCGGCTGGCGCGCGAGCCCGTCGCGCGGTCGCAGCGGCGACAGGTCGATCTCGATCTCGACGCCGAGGTCCTCGCGCGCGCGCCGAACGAGATTGCCGAAGTCGTCGAACGAGACATCGGGGTCGCATCCGCAGTCCGAGGCGATGATGTACCGGCAGTGACGCCGGAGAAGTTCGAACACTCCCATGTTCTCGAAGTGACCGCCGTCGGAGAGATTGACCCTCCGCGCGGTCGCACTCGACGAGCCAAAGAGCTCGCGATAGAACGTCCAGCCGGGAAGGAACGCATGCAGCCGCCCCGTGCCGAATGGATGTCGGAGCCACAAGCCGAGCCGGAGGTTCAGCGTCGCCATCAGGTAGGTAACGCCCGGACCCAACTCCATCGACTTCGAGCCCATTTGCGAATTGAACGCCGCACCCGATGCGGTGATCGACGTGGCGAGCCACGGTGCATCGCCCGTCCAGCGGTTCGGGGCCGGCTGAGCGCTCTGCTGCCACGGCACGGCCGCGCTGCCCACCGAGAATCCCACCGGCGACAACACGCCGCTGACGGCGCCGCGCCGCAGCGTCGCGACCGGATCGCTGGATGCGAGGTCGTTCACCGCGCAACAGACGAGCTGCAGCGGCTTGTTCTCCTGCATGTCCGTGAGCGCGACGTCATCGTGCTCGCGTACTTCGGCAGTGTGCACGGCAGGGTCGTTCGACGCTCCCAGGTAGGCCCGAGCCAGCCGGTCTCGGTAGAAGGCGTGCAAGCCCATCGAGTTGGGATCGAAGGCGGCCATCACCAGCGCGGTTACGGCCAGTGCGATCCCCAGGAGCAGGGGGGCCCAGCCGCCGTTGGCCGCAACGCAGACCAGCAAGACGAGCGCACAGGCCACCGCGGCGAGGGCGAGATACGCGACCAGCGGCATTGCGCGGCGGCGCAGCCGCTCGAGGCGCGAATCACCGATTCCTTTGTTCGGCTGGCGCGCGGTGAACTGCTGGAGTTTGCCGAACGCCGCTGACAGAATCACAGCGACGCCGGACAGCCCCGTCAGTTTCACCGCTGGCCCGCCCGTGACGAGGTGCCAGAGCATCGCGCCCGCGCACCAGAGCAGCGCGATGACCGACCACGCCGCGGCAACCGACAGCAGTCGGCTCGTCACGCGACTCACCGATTCGTCCCGAGGCCTGGCGGTCAGACGACTCCCAAACCTCGACATCACAAGGCGGATCAACACCAGCACGAGCACGCCGACCGCGAGCGCGCCTGCTGGCCCCAGCAGCGCCAACCACTCGACCGACGGTCGATTGTCCGCGATGATCGGCAGCTGCAGCGGCGGAAGACTGAGCCATCGTACGGAAGCGATGCGTCCATACGGTGCCGCCAATCGCCGGGCCAAGACCGTCCACGCCACGACAGCAGCGCCGCCACCGATGACGGACACGATCATGTACAGCGGCCAATTCGCCGCTTCGCCACGACGCCGCCAGGACAGTTCCGCTGCCGCGAAGACGACCGCGATGAGCGCGGCGAACGCGACGGATGGCAGCAGCGAGCTCACCGCATGATCGAGCGCCGACGCGAAGAACAACTGCGTGAGTACGAGCCAGGCATAGATGGCGATCAACATCAACGAGAGCGACGCGACGAGCGTGACCAGCGAGCCGCTCACCGCGGCGACGATCATCCGGCCAGTATCGTACGACAGCAGTCCCGGACGTGGCGCCAGGAAGTTGCTGAACCGGCGGAGGTGCTTCACCTCGGGGCTCTCGACCTGCTCCGTGCTGGGCACCTCGGGAAACTGCCCGCGACGCGTCTTGTCTTTGGGGCGCGCCATCCACGCGCTCCAGAAGGCGCCCATGTAGCCGCCGCCGGACACCGTCGACAGATAGTCGAGAACGGGCAGCACGCCCAGCTCATGCAGGCCTTGCAGGAGCCCGAGGTTGAACGTCGCGCTGCGAATTCCGCCGCCGGAGAGCGCGATGCCGAATAGATCGCGGCATGGCCGGGTGACGAACTCATGATACAGCGACCGATCCTTCGGTTCGTCCGCGCTCGATTCCGCGCGTACCGCCCGTTCGGCCGTCGCGGTGGTCGTGGTGAATCTGCCTTCCCCGGCGGTGTCGAGGAGCTCGATCTCGCGATTCACGAGCTCGCCCCAACTGGTCTGCCTGGTTGGGGTTTGCCGCCAATACTCGGTGGGAAGCTCGCGCATGCCTTGCCCCTCCGGGGAGGGCTACCTCGTACCGGGTCGCTCGACCGGCGTCTGCGTCGACACGACCCTGACTCCTGCACGGCGGCACGTCGTCGCGCTGTCGCTGCGGCTGCAATCGGGCGGCGCGAAATCTACGCGGCTTCGATTGGCGCGCAAGCCGACGGGGCGCAATTCACGATCGGTGACCGGCACGCGACCGCGGCAGTGTTGCCGCATCGCGTCCGGAAGCTGTTCGAGAATGCCTATAGCAGAACTCAGATCAGCGGAATGTTCCGGCAACTTCGCCGACGAGCTTCACGGCGCCGCTTGCCAGACCAATCACCGACGCCCCGGCGACGACCCATTTGCTGTTTCGGACGTACCAGGGCGAGGTCTTTTCGAGGAGCTTCTCGAGCAGCTCGGTGGCGCGGACGAGCGCTTGCTGCTTGTCCGCGGATTCCTTCGCCGAATCGTACTCGTGAACCATTCCGATCAGCGTCGCGCCGAGAAAGCGGGCGTCGAGCTTGGATGTCTGTTGGATGATCGCATCGACCGCGACGACCATCGTCCGCGACAGGTTCTCGCGGTCGCGACTGCCCGACAGCGCCAGGCTCACCTTCCGCTCCAGATCGGACCGGCGGTACTCGATGGCGCGCCCGGCCAGAAGGCCCAGCAGCACGCCGGTGACCATCAGCCCGATCCCCTGCATCACGCCCATCGCGCTCGACGCGCCCGCCGAGGACCCGTTGGACGCGTGCGCGCCGGTCCGCCAGAACAGCACTGTCGTCGTCACGGCGAGCGCCGCGAGCGCGGCAACTCCGAGGACCACGAGCCGGGACCGACTGGAGCGCGCGGGTGCGGGAACGGCCGACTTTGGCATCGTCACGTGAATGGCCGTCGTCACTTCAGTCGTCAGCGTTTCCGAATTCGCAGCCTGAACGTCCCCGGCTCGAGCGGGCGGAGTTTGGAGCAGCCGGTCGAGTACCGAAACGACCGTATTCGCGCCGACTGGGCGCAACTCCGGCTGACGACGAGTCATCATTGCCAACAGCGCCCTGAACTCCGCCGGCATCGATGGATCCGCCGGCAGCTCGGACGTGCTCGAGACGCGCTCCGCCAACAGCTTGAATGTGTCGACGGTCGCCGGCTCTCCCCACAGCATGTTGCGCATGACCAGGCCGAGGGAGTACAGGTCGGTCCGATTCGACAGACTCGCGCCGGATAGTTGCTCGGGCGCCATGTAGAGCGGCGTGCCGACCACCAAGCCGGCCATGGTCAGCCGACCGAGCGTCGGGTCGTCCTGACTGAGCTCGCCGAGCACGCTGAAATCCGTGAGTTTGGCCTGCTCCAGCGCACCATTCGGTACGAGAATGTTGGCGGGCTTCACGTCGCTGTGGATGATGGCCTGATCGTGCGTGTACTGCAGAGCCCAGGCAACGGCGCGACCCAGGCGCGCGACGTCGACCCAGTTGAATCGTCCGCGCTCGGTCATGAGCGTCGACAACGGCGAGCCGCTCACCCACTCGACGACCATGTACGGTTTGCCGGCTTCGGTTTCCGCCACGTCGAGCAACTGCACCACGTTCGGATGGACCAGCCCTGTCAGCAGCTTCGCCTCGCGGCGAAATCGCTGCATCGCCGTTTGATCGACTTCGCGAGCGATCTTGATGGCAACGGCGCGATTGAGCGCGAGGTCCGTGGCACGCCATACGTCGAAGTGCCTACCCGTCGCAGAGTGCGCGTCGAGCCGATATCGGCCGAGCACGTTGCTCACGCCGGGAGTGAACGGCGGTTGGGTGGTGCTCATCCCGCTCCTGCGCTCGCGCCACGTTGGTGGCCGCCCCGCAAACGCCGGAATCGTGCCTGCGTCGGCAGTCCTCGGCGCGCGGTAGCTCAGCGTGTCGAGAAGGTTGCGCGCGGGCGGGAGGCCGTCAATGGGCCATGCACCATGGCGCCACTCGCCTGCCGAACTGCGACGCGCTCGTCACAGCACTTCGGATTGTACGGCCCGTGCCTTGTCGGCCAACTCTCGCACACGCGCGATGGCGGCCTTCACCACCTCGCCACCGATCCATCGCTCGGCCTCCCCACCGGTGCTCGGGAACAAGAAGCTGAACCGCGACGGTTCGCTCCCGGTGAGCGTGGCCAGCGCACCCGCGTACACCTGCATTTGGACGTCGTAGTCTCTCGCCGTCCGTTCCTCCTGACCACGCGTGATTTCGTGCGACTTGAAATCCATGATCTCGAGCTGGCCATCGATCCGCGCCACGAGATCCATCGACCCTCGCATCACCGTCGCGCCATCGTCTCCACGCACGAACCATGTGAACGACAGCTCGCCCTCCGATTCGGGCGCGTCGAAGAACCGCGCGACCGCCGGGTTCTCGATGCTCGCTTCCACGAGGGCCGTCAGCTTTGCGGCCGCCGCTCTGAGCCGCGCCGACCCCGCGCTCTCGCCGGTGCGGTCGACCAGCTCGTATTCGAGGAATGCATCGAGCTCTTCCTCGTCGAGCCGCTCCTCGAGCGCGGCATGCAACACGTCGCCGATCACGCGCGCCGGAATTCCACCTGGCGGCGTGTCGCGCGCATCGGCGATTCGCCGCACGCGCATGCCGAGGACGTACTGCCTGCGATATTCGTCCGCGCTCTTCGCCAGCTTCATCAACTCCGTCGCCGAGCGACGCGGCAACACGACTGGCGGAGCGATCGGCTCGAGCCGGATATCCGCCCGGGCCGCGACGGCCGACCGCACTGCCGCAAGCTCGCTCATCGACGGGAGCTTTGGCATCACAGGTGTCGGCAGCGGCCGCGCGTTCATCACCGTCTCGCCCGCCCTGTACCCGCCGACGTATGTGAAGTACCCGTCTACCTCGAGCAGGGCATGGAGCAGCCAGTGCGTGACCTTCTCGGGATCCTTCTCCGAGTCGGGCCACCATATGGGGACCGTTTCGGCGACGTCTCCCACGTTGGCGCACAGCACCAGCCGGTCGCGCGCCCGCGTGGTCGCGACGTACCAGAGGCGCTTCTCCTCCGCCTCACTCAACAACTGGTCCCGCCGGCGCAGACACTCCCACGCCCCGCTCTCCGCGGGCTCCTTCTCGAAGCTCGCTGGATCCTTGATCCTCACGGCAACGCCGGCGGCGGGATCGGCGAAGATCCTCGGCGCGTTGTTCTTCTTGACGATCGGCCGATCGAGATCGAGGAGGAACACGATCGGCCACTCGAGCCCTTTGGCGCCGTGGACGGTCGAAAGCGTCGCCACGTTGTCGCGCGCCGTGAACAGGAGCGCATCGCCATCGTCCGTCGCGTCCTGCTCGCGCTGCTCCATGAAGGCAACGAACTCCGACACGGTGCTCTCCGGTCGTCCCTCGGCGATTCGTATCAGTTTCCTGATGTTGCCCAGCACGATCCGACCGCCCTGCCCCGCCAGCGCCTGCGCGGCGTACGCGGAGCGCGCGACGGCAAAGTCGACCAACTCGGCGACGCTCACCCGATCGCGCAGTTCGCGTGCCGTCCGCAGCCAGTCACGCGCGCGAATGAGAACGGGATCGGTGGTCGGGATGGTGTTGGAGTGGACCGCCTTTGACAGCGGCGCGCGCGGCGCCGTGGCGCGACAGCGCATCAGCGCTTCGTCGGTGAGGCCGACGAACGGCGAGCGGAGCAGCCCGAGCCACGCGACGTCGTCGCGCGGGTCGGCGAGCGCCGCGAGCAGGAGCCGGACGTCGCGAATCTCGCGGCGTCCAAAGAAGCCGGTGCTGCTCGCGACGTAGTAGGGCACGTTGTGCCGTCGTAGCACCTGTTCGAGAATCGGCAGTCCGGTGCGCGTTCGGAACAGCAGCGCGATGTCACGCCATTCCACCGCCCGCATTGCCTCCTTGTCATCGTTCCACACGAGCGGCTGCCCGACCATCTCGTGGATCCGCGCCACCACGGCCTCGGCTTCAGCCGCTCGCCGCTCGTCGGCGTTTCCGTCGCGCCCTGTAGGCGGCGTGACCAGCTCGACCAGGTCGTTGTCGTTCGGCGCCTCGCGATACGGCCGGAGCAGATGGTAGTCGATTTCGTGCCCGACGTCGCGAACGGCCGCCCGGCCTTCGCCCATCACTCCCTCGAATGTCGCGTTCACATACGCGACGATCGGCTTGCGGCTCCGGAAATTGGTGTCGAGGTGGATCGGCTGAATCCCACGGTCGGCGAAGTCCCGCTCGACCTTGCGCCAGAGCGACACGTCGGCGCGCCGGAACCGGTAGATCGACTGCTTGGGATCGCCCACGATGCACAACCATGGCGGCGTCTCGCGATTGCGCTCGCCGAAGCCGCAGATCAGATAGGCGATGTCGACTTGCGCGCGGTCGGTGTCCTGAAACTCGTCCACGAAGAGCCAGCGGAGCCGGGCGCGCACGGCGTCGAGCACATCCGCATTCGTCGCCAGGGCTGTGCGTGTTCGCGTAATCAGGGCGTCGTAGTCGAGCGCGCCTTCGTCATCGAGCCGCGCGTCCAGCTCCGCCCGCGTCGATTGCGCGAGCCGAAGCAGCGTGCCGGCCAGCCGCGCGCCGAGCGGATCGAAGCTCCGCCACTCGCCTTCGCCCTCGTCGCACTCGAAAGCGTCGCGCTGTCGCTCGATCGCCTCACGCAGAGCCTCGACGTTCGGGTCGCCGCTGGCGTACCACGCGTCCAGCGCCTCCCGAACCACTTCGCCGTGTCCCACCAGATCGCTCACCAAACGCTCGACGTCGCTGATCCGGAAATGATCGAGCAGCGCCATCGCGGCCGGCTCGTCGTGCAGCGCGCGCTGCACCACCATCGACGTACACTCGGCGCGCAGCAGCGCGGTATCCGCCTCGTCGAGGATCGTGAATCCGGGATCGAAGCCCAGCCGGAAGGCGAACTCGCGCAGAATCTGGCCGCAGAACGAATGGATCGTCCCGATCCGTGCGCGGTCGACCTCGTAGATCCGCTCGCGCCAACGATCCGACGTCGAATGGTCGCTCTGTCCGGCATGCCAGTCGGCCACCTCGCGAATCCGCTTGCGCAGCTTGTCCTTGAAGTCGGCCGCCGCGGCATTGGTGAACGTGATCGCGGCGATGTCGCGCAGCTCGCACCGCTGTCGCGCGACGTCGTCGGGATGCAGCGAGCAGACGATTTTTTCGACGAGCGTCGTCGTCTTGCCCGACCCGGCGCCCGCGGCGAGAAGGATATGTCGATCGAGTCGGATCGCGTCGCGCTGTGCGTCGGTCAGCGGCCTGCCGCGAGGAGCGGTGACGGCCGCGAGCTGTGGCGGAGTCGCTATGGCCATGTCGCCAACCGCTCCTCGCGGCACACGTCACGGTAGGTACAGTAGCTCAGGCAGCTCACCGTGCCCGGTGTTCTTGCCGGGAATTCGCCGGCGAGAATCCGGTCGACGAGACTCAGCGCGAGCTCCGCGGCGCCGCGAATGGTGTCGTCGGCGTTCTGCTGCGTCTTGCTCTTCAGTTCGGCCACGCCAGCGGTGACGACCGAGCATCGCTCCAGCGCCGCCGTGGCGCGGCGATCCTTGATGATGTGATATGCTCCGCCCCACAACGCCGTATCCGGCATGAGCTGCTCGAGCGCCGCGAGGTAGAGCGCGAGCTGGAGCACCGCGCCGGCCGGCGCAAGTTGCTTGATCGAACCGAGTGCGCTGCCGCCGGTCTTGTGATCGATCACGTACCGATACTGCTCGACGCCCGGCTCGACGACGGCGTCGACCCGGTCGATCTTTCCGCGCAGCGAGAGTGTTCGGCGGCCGTGTCGCAGTTGGACGGGTGGATGGCTATCGCCCTCCATGCCGAAGCTCATCTCCATCTCGAGCGGACTGCGCCGCGGCTTGGTGTTGTTCGCCATCTCCCAGCGCACATACGCCTCGAGCAGGACCAGCAGCTCGCGTTCGCGCGCCTCGCGCATTGCCGGCAGTGCCAGAAACGACCCGCCGTGCCGATCCACGGCCTCGTGGATCGCCTGGCCAAGGATCGCCTGCGCCGCTGGAAAGTTGACGAGTGAGAGCGGGTCGGTCGGGAAGCGCTCGAGCAACTGCCGATAGGTCGCGGCGAGCGCGTCGTGGATGATCGAGCCTCGATCGAGCGCCGACGCATCCTCCGCCTGTACGTCCTCCAGCTCGCGCGCGTGCAGCACATAGTTGCCGAAGAAGCTGAACGGGCACCGGCCGTAGGTCTCGAGCTGCGTCGCGCTCCAGACGCGATCGGCAAACTCGTCGCGCAGTTCATCGCGGAGCGCGGGATCGGCAATCCGCCCGTTCCACTCGTGCATCGAGTCGGCGCGATTGTCCGACGCTGGGAGCTGCCGCCGCTCGTCGCGGGTTCGCTCCGCTCGTACCGCCTGAAGCAGCTGCTCCACCACCGAATCGGCCCGATCCTTTCCGACTAGCGCCGCCATGATGTCTGGCGTCCAGGTCGCGCCGTCGACTCGGTAGGGATTGAGTGCGTTCCCCGCCGCGCGCAGCACCTCGTCCGGCGAATAGAGCACACCGGCATCAGGCACGACTTGGGAGCCGCTAATCGTGAGCACGGCGCGGTCGAAACACGACGCGATCGCATCGACGTACGCTGCCGCGAGCTGCGCCGAGCCTTTGTGGTCGGCGTACGAGAAGCTTACCTGAAACGAGCGCGCCGCCGCGCGTACGAGGCCGCGAAAGAGTGTCTTCTCACGCTCGAACCAGATTCGCGACGGCTCCATGGGAATGCCCGCGGCGAGCATCGCCTCCCGCTCGTCGTCGGCCCACAGCGGATCCGGCGTCGGATCGGCCGGAAAGTTCCCCGCTGCCGCGTCGACGACGAACACGTGCTCGAAGCTCCGGCCGTCCGCGGCAAGCGCCTCGAGCAGTTCGACGCCACCCGGCGCGCCGACGCGGACGGTCACGATCTGCTCCGCCAGCTTTCGCTCTAGCAGATCGGCCCACGCGCCGGCGTGCATCACGCGCGGCCCAGCGGGCGCGAGAGTGAGCGCGGCGCGCCAGCGCTGGAGCAAATCGATCGATTTATCGAGCGCGCGGCTGTCCAGTCGCACCGCGTCGCGCAGCGCCTTTGGCGCCGTCGCGTCCACCGCGTGCTCCGCCCGGACGGCGATCTCGAGGATGCCCGCCGATTCTCGTCCAGGCATGCCGCCAAGGGCGTCGATCGAGAACGCGATCCAGTCTTCGAGCGATCGCGCGCGCTCGAGCGCGGCGCACTGTTTGGCGACGGTGTCGATCGCCTTGCTCAGCGCTATCAGTCGCTGTAGCCGGTTGCCTGCCTCGACCAGCTCGCCGTCGAATTGTTCTTCCAGCGCGGCGTCGACTCCCGAGCTCCACGCCGCGAACGTACGCGGTCGGGCCGCGCGGGCGATCTGCTCGAGCATTCTCAAATCGAGATCCACGTCGAAGTACGGCGAGTTCGAGAGCGCCGATAAACTGGCGACGCTCCATCCCTCGTTCGCCATTCGCAGCAACCGCAGAAACGCGGCAATCACCGGCACCTCGCTCGCGGTGTGGCGAAGCCGGGCGTACACGGGAACGCCGTAGAGCGAGAGCACGTCGGCAGCTCGGGACAGCGCCGGCCGCGCCTTGCGCGCGATCACCGCAATGCGATGGGGCTCGATGGGCCGCCCATCGTCGGGGGCCGCCAGCAGCAGCCGCTTGATCTCGCGCGCAACGTGCTCGAGCTCGCGCGTGAGATCCGGCGCCTCGATGATCCGTGCGTCGCCCGATGCCTCGGCGCGTGCGCCGCCGAGCGTGAAGAGCTGCGCGCGAAGATGCTTGAGACCCGGGCTGATCGCGCGCGTCCGCTCGATCGTCCGCCGAACATCGGCGCGCTCGTCGAGCCAGGTGACGAGCGTTTTCGCGTCGTCGCCCTGGGCGGAAAGCGGGACGTACACGCGCAGCTCGTCGATGACCGTCGACTCGTGTAGTGCCGACAGAAAGAGTCGCCAGCCGCGGCGGAGATCGGCGAGACCGTAGATGTGCACGGATCGCGACGTGGCGCCGCCGGCGAGTGGCCGGATCAGCCGCAGCGCGACTTCGTCCGGCGATTCGCGAATGGCCCGTGCGGCGCGCGCGAGTCCGTCGCGTCCTTCGCTGCGTGGCGTGTCGCCGATCGGCGGCAACGCCGCAATCGCGGCGAGATACCGCTCGTAGATCGCCCGAACGTCGGCGTTGCGACCGCGCGCCCAATCGTCGCCCGCGGCGCGGTCGAGTGCCGCCGCGAGCGCCTGGGGCGTGACCTCATCGGCCGCCATGTCGCCGAAGAGTCGATCGAGCCGGGAGACGAGAGTCGAGCGGAGCGACGGCGCGCCGAGTGTGGTGAGCGTCGTCTCGCGGACAATGCGATCGATCAGCGTCTCACGCTCGAGGGCATCGAGCGGCGCGAGCTCTCCCCCGAACCTCTCCGCCAGCTCGGCGAAGACGAGCACCGGATCGCCCAGCCAGCCAACGCACCCGCTCCTTGCCGCAAACTCGTAGACCGTGTCGCGCAGTCCGCCCTGCCGCAGCGCCAGGACCGGCAGAGGCTCCGTCACGCCGCCGGAGACGCAGAACGGCGCGGCTGCGGCGCGCAGCAGCGCATGCGGATCGTCGCCCGTGACGAGAATCAGGCGAGCCATTCGAGGTGGACGGTGGGGCCGCGGGACGGAAAGGCGGGGAGCTACACTACTACTATAGTTAGCAAGAGTGGGGGCAAGTACTATGATTGGCAAGCCTTTGGCGTGCTGCATCGCTTTCGTTCGCCTCCTTCCCTAGCCTACGTGATGCACCCGCACCGACCGGAAGCGCATTGACGACCATCGTCAGAGCGCCCTGCGACGAAGCAGTCATCGCTGGGGCCGCAGCCGCGACGGCGCCGTGCATCCACGGCGGCTGGATTCTCACCGCCGCCATCCTCGGCTCGAGCATGGCGTTCATCGACGGCACGGTGGTGAACATCGCCCTCCCCGCCGTACAGTCCGGGCTCGATGCCACGCTCGCCCAAGTGCAGTGGGTGGTCGCCGCGTTCGCGCTCACCTTGAGCGCACTGCTCCTCACCGGCGGATCCCTTGGCGATCTCTACGGCCGCCGCCGGGTTTTCTCGCTCGGTGTGATCGTGTTCGCCGCGGCATCGCTGTGGTGTGGGATGTCGCCGAGCATCGAGCAGCTCATCGCCGCGCGTGCCCTGCAAGGGGTCGGCGGCGCGCTGCTCGTTCCGGGCAGCCTGGCGCTGATCAGCGCATCGTTCTCATCCGAAGCCCGCGGCCGCGCGATCGGCACGTGGTCGGCCGTCACATCGATCACCACGGCACTGGGACCCGTGCTTGGCGGGTGGCTCGTGCAGCACCTGTCGTGGCGCTGGGCCTTCTTCGTCAACCTCCCGCTCGCCGCAGCCGTTATCGCGATCACGGCCAGGTACGTGCCCGAGAGCCGAGGCAGCGATCGGCACGGTGCGCGCGCACGCGTCGACGTGCCGAGCGTGATCCTCACGACGGTCGGCCTCGGCGCGCTGACGCTTGGGTTCATCGAGTCGCTTCCCGTCGCCACCGCGATCGGCATCGTGCTGCTCGCTCTGTTCGTCGTCGTGGAGGCGCGCACGCGAGAGCCGATGCTGCCGCTGTCGATTTTTCGTTCGCGCACGTTCAGCGGCGCGAATCTGCTGACGTTGTTTTTATACACGGCGCTCAGCGCTGTCCTGTTCTTCCTTCCGCTGAACCTCGTCCAGGCGCAAGGCTACAACACGACCGAGGCCGGAGCAGCGCTGCTGCCATTCATCGCCCTGATGTTCGCGTTGTCGCGTTGGTCTGGCGATCTGGTTCGCCGCTTTGGCGCCAGGCTGCCGCTCGTCGTCGGTCCGCTCGTCGCCGGTGTTGGCTTCGCACTCTTCGCGCGACCAGGAATCGGCGGCTCGTACTGGACGACCTTCTTTCCCGCGGTGCTCGTCATGGGCCTGGGTATGGCGATCAGCGTCGCTCCACTCACGGCAACGGTGATGGGCTCCGTTCCTCAGCGGAACGTAGGAGTCGCGTCGGGTGTGAACAACGCGATCGCGCGCGTCGCCGGCCTGCTCGCCGTGGCGGTGCTCGGGCTCGTGCTGTCCGTCCAGTTCAACCATTCGCTCGACCGGAGGCTGGCATCGTCGCCGATTCCGCCTGTGCAGCGCGCCGAGATCGACGGGCAGCGGCCGCGGCTCGCTGGCGCACAACTCAACGACCCGCGGTCGCGTGAAATCGTCAACGATGCGTTCGTCGACGGATTTCGTGTCGTGGCCTGGATATCGGCTGCGCTCGCGTTGGCTGCTTCGCTCAGCGCGGCCCTGTTGGTAGGTGGTGGAGAGAGCGAACAGTCAGTGAGGCTCGATCGGGCCGACGGGAATCGCCATCACCGCGATGCCCGACGTGTCGACGCGCAGCCAACCGGGTGAGCGGACGACGCGAAGCAGCACCGCGCTGCACCCAGTGCACCGAAGGACGATTCCCATGCCGTGGCCATACTCGAGGAGCGCGCCGACCGGACTCACTGCGCCGCATGCGATGCAAGTCGTGAGCGCCGAAGTGACGTCGGTCGCGAAGACCTGGCGTAGCGTTCCGGCGGCGGCATTTCCGTCCAGTCGCATCTCCTCGGTCTGCATCGCGCCTCCTGCTGAAAGGTGGTCGAGCTGCTGGATCAAGTTGAATTGCCGTCTTTGGCTCAACCGGTCGGGCCAAAGCGCTCGGTGCGGACGCGCGCCGGGTCCAGCCCGAGCTCGACGAGCTGCGTCGCCACCGATTCGACGAGCGGCGCCGGACCGCAAACGAATGCGCGCGGGTTTTCAGACGAGGGCCAGCTCACTTCCTCGAGCATCGCGCGGTCGATCCGTCGCCGATGTCCCGACCAGTCGGCGCTGGCTTCACGCGTGAGCGTGAGGGTAACGTCCACGGTCGGATCGTCGGCGAGCTGCGCCAGCTCGGCTCCATAGATGACGTCGGCGCGAGTCCGCGCGGAGTACAGGAGCCGCATCGGCGCGCGCGCGCGGCGCGCTTCATCCGCACGCGCGTGGTGCCGCAGCATCGCCATGAGCGGCACGATGCCCGACCCGCCCGCCACGAGAAGCACTGGCCCGGACTGCATCACGTCCCACACGAAATAGCCGCCGATCG
>Ga0310811_10002570_pt1 | contig 22710 bp, 33 predicted proteins | sample YCmetagenome_FD_207642 | JGI IMG/M metagenome (GOLD analysis project Ga0310811, IMG submission 207642) | Soil microbial communities from experimental microcosm in Duke University, North Carolina, United States - YC | ecosystem: Engineered > Artificial ecosystem > Soil microcosm > Unclassified ...
GCCCGCGTACGCAGAAGCCACCGAGCACTCAACGGGAAGATCTTCGCCATCGACGACATGCCTATCGAGTACCTAGACTATCTTTGTCGGTGCGGGTTCCTTCCGGTGTTCGAGCTTGGGTCGCGGCAAGTCACCCGCGGCGATGGTATCGCTTTGGCGGCCTAGGGAGGGCATATGGACGAAAAGAAGTATTCTGGTTTCGCGGCCGAGATTGGTTACGAACTGGAAGTTCAGACATTCGAAGTCGAGCAGGATCTCCAGTCATTTTCTTGCAAGATCACGATGGGTAAGCCTGTATGGGTTTTCCCAACCATCAAAAATCCAGACCGCAAATGGTGGCAGATATGGAAGCCTTCCCGAATCCTAGATCCGAGATTCTCGGACATCTTCGAGGCCGTCTCGAAAGCATGATAGACTCAACCCTGCTAACCCCGCTGGGTCGGCTCATCCGTGGCGCCAGGTTGCGCATGGACCTCACGCTCGAGGAAGTCAGCAACCAGCTCGGAATCACACGGGAAAGGTTCTCGGAGTATGAGCTTGGGAAACGAGTTCCTAGACCAAGAAGGTCTATCGCCATCGCCCATTTTCTTGGTATCCCGGTAGATGAGTTTCTACAAAAGAGAGGACAGTCATGAACGACCAGTTTGAACAGTTCCGCCAAATCCACGCAGCACAGGAAAGGGTCGAAATCAAAAGCAAGATCATCCGTACGCTCGGCGGGGCCATCGAAGAGGCCATCAAGGGCCGTTTCGACGAAATGGAGCTCCGTCATCCCGAGATCCTGGACAAGATTCTGGAGCTCCATCTTCTCTTGACCTATGAGGCATATCCGCAACTTGAGCCGCCGAAACAGCCCGATCCCTCACCCGGAGAGGCCCCTGTCGAGCCTCCAGCCTCCTGAAAGCGTACAAAAAAGTAGACACCTAGCGACAAAGTGGCCCCTATGCCGTAGCTTGGGGCCATGGGCGAACTGCTGGAAAAGAGTGTTTCTATCGCACGGTCAGGGGTCCAGAAATACCTTCGCCGTGAACTTCCCGCTCTCAAGGTGGGTCCAATTCCCACCCAGCACGCCGACAAGAAAGAGTTTCATGTCTACCGATCGGCACCTTTGATCGCTGATTCCGCTGATCTTTTCACCCGCAAGCCGTTCATCTACACCCACAAAGCTTACGTGAATCCCGAGAATTTCACCGATTTGGTCCAAGGCTGGACCGGAGACGATGCTGTTGTCGAAATGAACGAGGCCAAGACGGAAGTTGTCATTAGGACACCGCTCACCATTGGCGGAGAAGAAGCTATCGAGGCTTTCAAAGGACGCGGTGAGCGCGAGGTGTCCCCTCTCTACTTCGGCAAGTTCGAATGGAAGGATGGGGTCGCGCCCGACGGCCAGCCCTACGAAATCGAGATGACCGAGCTTTCGGGCGTCAATCATGTGGCGCTGGTCCCCGCTGGCCGCGGTGGCAGTGATGCTGCGATCCTCGATCACCTTGAGAAGGACCAGGGGTTCTTGACTGGTCTCTGGCGCACCATCCGCCGCTTCATCAGCGGAGTGCAGGACGAGCTTCCCGAGACCTTCCGCATCAAGCTGACCGAGCTGGCCAAGCTGCGCGGCTCCCTTACTGAAGACCAGATGAACGAGAAAGCTTGCGTCCTCTGGGATTGCATCGCCGACATCCCCTATACCGACGACCTGGGATTGCTCCAGCGGTTCCTCGGCGACATCAAGGGGTTGGTCGGGGCTGATGACAAGGAAGCCGAGGCTTACGTGAGCCGCGTATCGGACCTGTACGAGAAACTGGACAAACTGAGCCTCGACGAAACGCTGAACAAAGAGGAGAAGGACATGGCGAAATCCGCTGACGAAATGGCCAAGGAAGAGGAAGAGAAGAAGAAGGCCGCCTCTGCCGACGCCGACAAGGAATGGGACGATCTGGCCGCCAAGATGAAGGAACACCGCGAGGCCGGCGGCAAAGCTTCCGACTGGAAGATGGGCAAGTCCAAGGATGCCGACGATGACGAGTCGGACAAGAAGGACGAGGCCGACAAGGAACGCGTCAAGGAAACCAAGGACAAGGAAAAAGCCGAAGCCAAGGACGAAGACGAGGACGAAAAGGACAAGGACAAGAAGGATGAAAAGAAGGAAGAGAAAGCCAAGTCGGAAGACGGCTTCTCGGCCGACGCTTACGGCGCCCCCTGGTCCATGACCCTAGGCCCCCGGTCGACCTCCGGCGAAGACCCGGCACTCAAGGTTCTCGGAAAGATGGGCTTCGGCCCCGGAAAGGAGAAGAAGTAATGCAGTTCACCCCTGGTCTCCCGTTCACCCAGGTTGGGTTTAAGGGTGGTTCTACCCTGAACGGCATCCCTGCCGTAGCGCAGGGCCGCGCACCCCAGAACATGGGTGGCATCCTATCGACGGCCAATACCACTACTTCGGGCGCCGGTTTCGGTGCGGTCCTCAGTCGCCTCCCCGCCGCGCCGAACGAGTTCTACTATGGCCTGGTCACGTCTGGCCTGGTTGCTGGCATTCTGCAGATCGACGAGGGCATTGCCCAGAACGATCCCGCGCATGCCACTTACCCGCTGCTGGGCCAGTCGATCACGGTTGGCTATGAGGGCGCATACACCTACAATGGATGGAACAAGACGCAGTCCGGTGCCATCGACCCCGTCCCCGGTGCCGTGATCCAGTTCAAGAACACGACGGGCGAGATCGAGTTCCTGCCCTCGGGGTCTTCAGCTTCGTCCGGCTGGACTGTGCTGACCAACTGCTTCGTTGCCCAGGTTGACGAAAACGGCTTCCAGGGCGTGACCCTGCAGTTCCGGATTCCGAGCTAAAGGAAAGGTGAAGAAATGAAGATCACTGCTGACAAACTTTTTGACCCCATGGTTGAGATGGTCGACCGCATGTTCTCGGGTAAGCCCAAGGATGCGCTGGCCGCCGATGCCATGGCCGCCACCAAGAACATGGAGCTTGAGCTCAGCCTTTCCGAAGGTGCTGGGAGCTGGTTTCCCCCGGATGCCGGCGCCAGTTCTCCGCTGTACGTCGCCGATTCGCTGTTCGGACAGAACGTCTATCGCGGTGATGACGTGCGCCAGCTCGTGGCCTCGGCCGCCGATGCCAAGTCGGCCGGCGAGTCCAAGGCGATCATGTCCAAGCTGGCGGTCACCAAGAAGCTCAACCGCGACACCGGCAAGTACGACTTCATCTGGGGCCGCGCCTCGGATGTGGCCGTCGTGGGTGACGCTTCGCCCGACCTGATCGGCGCCCAGCTCGCCAGCCCCGGAAGTATCGGGTACTTCACCGACATCTTCCTCAAGCCCCTGATCTGGTCGAATGCCATGAAGAACGTCGAGGTCTACACGGGTACCAACCCCTGGGCCGAGATGATGACTCTGGTGACCGGTGACTTCTCGGGCTTCGCCGCACTCTTGGCCGCTGGTGCCCTTTCGAACAACCTTTCGAACGACGTTGAGTTCCAGGCCGGACTGATGACTCAGGCGGTCATCAACGCTTCCGTGACCTACCGGATCAGCATCGAAGAGCTCGAGCGTTCGCGCAACCCGAACTCGACTTATCCGTTCAACGGCCAGCCGATCACCTACAAACAGCAGTACGCGAACTTCGTGCTCGACCTGATGCGGGACTACGTGATCTACAATGGCATTCCCCAGGCCGGCATCACCGGGTTGTTTACCGTCAACGGCCTCACCGTCTGGCCCACCGACAGTCTCACGACCATCGCGGCCAGTGCCAGCGCCACCAAGGGCCATGATATGTACATCGCCCTTGCCAAGACCGTCGCCACGTTTCTGTCGAACAGCTACAACATGTTCAGCCGGGTGCGCATCGGCATGAGCCCCAACGCTCTGAACCTGTTCACGACCTACAACTACAGCGATACCTACAACCCCGATACCGCTTTGGTCATCATGGTCAAGAACTTCCTCGCGGGTCAGGGCAAGAGCGGAACGGTTCCCGATATCGAGATTTTCAGCGACCCGCTCCTGGCGGCCGGAACCCTGTTCAACCCCGGCACTTCGGACATCTTGACCATCACCGCTCCCCAGATCGTCGGCGGCCCCGACAACCAGACTCAGAGCTTGATCCGGTTCGGAATGCCGCTGCCCAAGTTCATGTACCCCGTCCTCCCTGGTATGCAGGGCACGCCTTACAAGACCCTGTCTCGTTTCGGCGGCGTGTTCGCGCCTTATACCCCCGCGGTTCAGACCTACTCGGGCTTTGGAGTCAAGAGTGGCAGCTAGTCAAGTTGTCCTCCAGTCCTTCATGGAAACCAAACTCACCGTCAATCACCGCTACACGGAAGACGTGAAGAATGACGACGGCAAGGTGGTCTTCAAGAAGGGCGACCCCATCAAGGCTGGGTCGGGCTACAAGACCAGCACCATACCCTCACGCTATGAGGCGCCGAAGAACATCCTCATCCGGACCTCGGAAGATTTCGAAGCCATCCGTGAAGACGTCGAGGAACTGCTCAAACGCGGTCAGCAAGGTAAGGGCCTGGTCAAGCTCGACGACATCCCCTCGGGCTACTGGGACCCCGCCCAGCAGGTGGCCGACGCCCGCGGCAAGATGAACGACGCCCTGGCCAAGCTGGAAGGTGCCGAACTGAAGGCCATGGAACTCGAGGACGAGATCAAGCGCCTCAAGGGGCTCCTGGTCACGTTCGGATGGAAAGATGAATGACCTCGTTCGAGGACTTTGAGTTTGCCCAGTACTTCCCGGGCATCACTGCCCAGCAGGTAAACAAAGCCCTCGCACGTGTTCAGGCTCAGTGGTATGGCCTACTCAACGGCGACCTCTGGGCCAGTCTTCCCCAGCCCGTCCAGGCCGCCAAGATTGACGCCATGAGCGACCTCCTGGTGGCTTGGTATCTTGCGAATAATTTTCCGGATCACGTCGTCAATGCCATTGCCAACGGAGCCCTCCCGCTTTCCGGCAAGAGCATTGACGGCGTATCCGTTTCCTACAAGGACGTCGAGAACGCCCAGGGCGAAATGAAACTCCTGCTGACCAACCAGTGGGGAGTCGCCGCCCTGCAGATGTTCCAGTCGTCCCCCGAGCGCTTCGCTCTGTTTCCAGGAGTCCGGTGATGAACTTCAAGTTCAACTCCAAAAGCACAGTAGATACCAAGAAGCTCACCGCGTTCCTCGACAAGGGCGATGACATCCTCATCGGCTACCCCGAGGGGCGCCCCCATCCTGACTCGGACCTGACCATGGACGAACTGGCACGGATCCAGACCTACGGGAATGCTCAGATCCCGGCACGCCCCTTCCTCGAGGAAGGCATCCTGTCCAAGAAGAATGAGATCCGCGACACCATCCGCGACCACTACATGAAGCGTGTCGAGAACGGCGCCGACAAACGCCCTGGCTTGAAGCGTATCGCGGCCGAGGGGGTGGGAGCTGTTCAGGAGTTCGTCCGTGGCGACTACTATCGCCAGACCGTGCCGAACGCCGAGTCGACCATCCGTCGCAAGAGCCGCCGGCAGAAGGGTAAGGACTTGCAGTCCGACAAGCCGCTGATCGACACCGCGGACATGATCAACGCGACCACCTCAGTCATCAAGGAAGGGCGATGATGTCGGCCGGAATCTACCAGGGCACCCTTCATTCCTTTCCCGAGCTCAAGAGGCCCTACAAGTACTTCAGCGAGAACCCCATCGTCAACGGCGGCTACAAGGACACCACGCCGTCGATTGCGAAATCTGGGATCTTCTACTCCAAGGGCAAGCGGGTCCAGGACAACAATGGCAACTGGGTCACGTCGACCAGTCAGACCCTTTGGTCCACCGAGCCCCTGCTCCAGGGCTACTTCGTCGAATTCGAAGGCGTCGTCTACCGCCTGATGAACGATTCCGACCGGGCACGTCAGGGCGGCTTCTTCATCTACGATCTCACCGAACGCATCGGAAATAGCACACGGCAGCAGTTCGCTCCCGTGGCCGAAACCGGCGCAAACGAGTTCACCTGATGTACTTCACCCAAGCCGGCCTGCAAACCTTCCTGTCTCAGGTGTTCTTCAAAAACCCCGTGTCAGATCTTGTCATTCCCCTCCAGGGCAACTTCCGCAATCCTCAGGATGGCGCGGACGACAAGGTGCCCCAGACATGGTTGTCCAAGGCCCAGCTCTTCGACCCAAAGGGAAACATGAAGCCTGACACTTGGATCGGCTTCCTCAAGATGGACTCTACCCCTCGCACCATGGCGGCATACGGTCACGACGACCCCGAGAACGGAGTCAATGGGGCCGAGTACTCGAAGGTGTATACGAACTCCCAGTGCCGTCTTCAGATCGTGGGCGCCCAGTCCGAACAATGGGCCGAGAGTGTCAAGCACTGGCTCCAGCGTGGAGACGTCATGCAGATGATGGCCGACATGGATTCCCAGCTCTACGCCGACGACTTGGGCCGCATTGAAGTGTCAACGTTCTTCCAGGACGGCCTGAACAACATCCTGGCCTATAACGTGTTTTTCAAGGTGGAGTGGGCCTCCACTATCGACGTCGCAGATCAAACGCTCATCACGAGCGCACAAATCACCGGAACCGCTCTGGTTCAAAACTGAGGTAGACTATGGCAAACGACTATCCTGGAAGCATCGCGCAGCAGTACATCTCATTCTCCGCGCTGTTCAGCGTGTCCACCAACCCTGGCGCCAGCTTCGGCAAGGCCATGATCTTCGTGGATGCCGCCACTCTTTCGGGCGTATGGACGGGCAGCATTCCCCCGGTAGGCACCGACTTCGAGCTCACCAGCCAAGACTACACCGACTTTGCTACCGGCGGGCTCCTGTCGGTTCTGCAGGGATACTTCGGGTCCAACTCCATCGCCAATGTGTTCATTGCCTGTTGGGACTCGGGACAGGCGGCTTACTCCGGCCTGCTCACCTCCTACACGGCCAACAAGTACGACGCCTACTTCAAGACGCTGTACACTGCTGGCCTGGGCATTGAATCGAACGTCAACGCGGCTTGCGTGGCGCTGGCCCAGTTCGCGTTCTCGGATACCGGCATCTTCAGCCAGGTCGGCTTCGGAACCAAGGTGGCCGACAACCTGGTCAACGGTTCCGGCACTTCGCTGACCACGGCCATCAAGAACTCGACCGGGGACGCGATCATCTGCTATGGGGACGCGAGCCAGACCACCGACCCCTTCCTGGACCAGCTCGGGCTGACCCTTGGAGCACTCAACGGCTCTGGTACGGCCATCGGAAACTCCCTGGACCGTATCGCCACGCTGGACCGCTTGGCGTCTGGAACGAATGGCGCCAACCTTGGACCGGCCTCCGTCGCGGCACTCGTGGCTCAGAACGTGGGCTTCTGGGCGACCCTGGGCAACGGTACCGGAGCTGTGGCGCTCACGGATCCCAAGACCGTCAAGGGCAACTTCCCCGGCGCTGACTGGGTGGTGGCGTATATCGACTTCGTGGCCAGTATCAAGAGCGTCGAGTTCCTGACCGACCCCTCTACTCCGCAGGGCAAGCGCCGGAACAATGACAACTACCAGGCCATTCTGGGGATCCTCACCACGGCCGCCACCCCGTTCACCACGAACGGCGGCATTGGGGTGCTGGACAACTTCACCACCAAGGTGGCGCCGCCGTTCAGCCAGCTTTCGGGAGGCGGATCGACTCTGATCGTGCCCCATGCCTGGCAGGCCGACTACCTCCAGAACATCGAAACCATCATCGTACAGGGCACCCTGTTCATTCAGGCGTAAGGAGACATCATGCCGAGAAACAGCGTTCAAAGCGTAGGAAACTCAACTTACTCGTTCACGCACCCGCTCATCAACGGGGGCGTGGCCATTAACCTCACCGGCATCAGGCTCGAGGCCCAGTACTTCAAGGCTCGCCAGATGGTGGACAACTCAAAGGTGGTTCTATTGGTCGACGGATCCGCCATCACCCTGACGAACATCGCCCGGGCCGGTTCCTTCACCATCACTGCGGTGCATGGCGGCAACGCTGTGACGGACGGTGACATCGTCCTGATCGCCCGCCAGTTGCAGCTTCTCGGCGATTCCCTGGGCGGTCAACTCCGGGTGGCGACCAGCATCAACGGACAGACCGACGCGGTGACCCTGGTTGGCGTCACCCTCAAGGTGTTCGACCTCTTGCTCCTCGCCGGAAACGACATCCCCGAGTACCCGGTCGAATTCAACTACCAGGACTGGTTGGCGGCATGACCGACACCTACGATCACGTCTTTGCCGACGAATCCGCGAAAGAGTTCTATCAGTGGATGACCAAGCCCTCCGACTTCAAGAACGCCAGTCTGAAGATCGAGGGTGACTTCAACAATCCCCCGCTTCGGGAATCGTTCCAACTTGTCAGTAGGTTCAGAACCCCGGGGGAGGCATTGACAGAGGAGACCTTTGAACTTCGTGACCGGCTGGCCAGGGCTTGCATCCTCAAGAAAAACGTCAGCTTTTGGCTGGATGATGTTCAGGTGGGAGCCATAGCGGTCCTTACCGACATGAACCAGACCTTGGAGGCTGATGCTTTCCTGAGTCAGAATCCGGTGTTCTATCAACTGCTTCTCGAAGATACGACTGCCTTTGTGCTAAAAAAATACACGTCGCCTCGGAAAGACACAGTACCGGCAAAGTAAACCGGGGCGGCGGAAGGGTTTCTAAGATCATTGAGGAGCGGGTGGGTTCTGGGTACCTGTACCTGTACTACCAGTTCCTACGAGAGTACCACCGGGAGCCGGTAGACTTTGAGGACTTTTTCGACGGGGTGAATTCCTTCATCGCCCGGATTGAGATCGAGAATCCGCCCAGGGAGGGATAGATAAAATAGTTTCGATTGGCGGATTTTTTGCCTCTTTGAGTCTAGTCACCGATGAAGGTTCCTTCAAGAAAGGCCTTAGTGTCCTCAACTCGATTCCAGGACTTCTTGGAAAAACCGGAGCCGCCGTCCTTGGCGTCGGGTCTGCTTTCGTGGCCATGGGCGCCAGCTCGGCCGCAGCCCTGACCAAACTTGCCGACAATGCGAAGATCCTGGGGCTTTCAGCGCGGCAGCTCGACAACTGGCGCAATACCGCCCGGATTGCTGGCGGGGACGCTGACGCCTTCCAGGAGTCTCTGAACACCCTGAACAAGACTTTCTTCAATCTCAAGATCGGTGAAGTGGACAAGGGCGTCATTCAGGCCTTGGGCATGAGCGGCAACGACTTTGGGGCCATGCAGAAGATGCCGATGCAAGAGCGCATCCAATACGTCCTGACCCGGTTAGAGAGCATCAAGGATCCCGAGCAGCAGAAAGCCCTGACGTCTCAGCTTCTCGGCCAGAACGGCTTGACGATGTTGGCCAATAACCAGCTCAACAGAACAAACTTTGCGGCTGATTATCAGAACGCCGCCGGTCGGAATCTCTATAGCGAAGAAGACTACGCCAACGCCTTGAAGGGGAAGAAGTCCCTCGAGGAAATCCGCGTGTCCCTGGATGAGATCTTCAATAAGATCGGGATGCAGATTGAAAAATCCCTCCTTGGCCCCCTGACTAAGTTTTCCGCATGGCTCGACAAGAACGGGGACAAGATCGACGCCTTCGCCAACTCGATAGGGAATCTCGTTGGACTCTTGACAGGCGACCAGAAGGCCGGTCAGAGCCTCTTTCTGGGGGGCGAAAAGAAGGCCAAGGCTTTCGAAGTTCTCGGCGCCATGCAGGGGATCAACGTCAACGACCAAACCGACCCACGAACGGCGTTCCTTCTCATGTCTCAAGAGTGGCATAGAACGGTCCAGGCCATGGACAAGGGCGGAATCACTGGGCCCCTGAGCGCTCCCGGAAATGCTGTCTTGGCCGGAATGTTCGACCCCTCGCGCAACCTGTCCCAGAACTCGGGTGCGGTAAAGGCCTTGATGGACTATGCCGCGGCTCTGGCCAAGGCTGGCGACCCCGAAAACGATATCTTGAGCCGAGAAAAGCTCCTGACAGAGCGGTTGCAATTGGATCCCAAGATCAATCTCATTGTGAACGTAGACAAGAGCGGGAATGTGTCCCTCGTAAATCAGAGCACAGGCAAGGTCATCAACTCGATGGGGATACGTCAGTGAGCCTCGCGTCAGCCGTGTTGTCTGGCTCCGTGGTGGCCCTGGGGCTCATCCGGCAGTTCCTGAGCAATCCCAGCATCACCTACACGCCCGTGGACTCCAACGGGGTTCCTGGCTTGCCTCAGACCGTTGTTTTCGAGGTGACACAGTTCCGAGAGAAACTGTCCAACCAAGCATCCAAGATGCTCCTGGTCGACGTCTCGGTGGGGAAGTCCTTCCTCAATGACAACATCGCCCCCATGCCGCGGGTATGGGAGATGGAGGGCTACCTCTTCCCCCTCATTCCCGTGGCACCCCTGGTCGACCAGATCAGCTTGGAGATCATCAAGGAAACCTTGCGCCAGGCCTCAGACTCACGCCAGATCGTGCAGTTCAAGCCAGTGACGACTTCCATATTGGCCCAGTTCTCCCAAGCCTTCCAGTCGCTCTCGAGCCAGAGCGTGACCGGCACGTTGCCAGTAGTCATCCTCGACGTCGAGTTCAACCTGGATCCCCTCATCATCAACAAGGCTCCCGTGCGCCTGACCGTCCAGCGGATCAATACCCTGTCAGCGTCCTATGCCTTCGGAACCCAGCTCACCGCGTTGCCCAGCGGATCGCCGACCAACCCTGCATCCTCGCCCGAAAGCTCCAACCTCGGTAATACCCCCAACACGCAGGTGGCGCCATGAGCTTCACCCCCTCGAAAGTCTGGATCGTGGGCATCCCTAACCTGCCAGCCGACCCGGTCAACTTCACGTTCTCGACCAATCTGCCTTCGGGAAAATGGACCTTCCGGTGGCAGTGGTTTCTGGATGTCTGGAACCTGTGGGTCACGCTTCCCAGCGGTGAGGTGCGCCAGGCCGGCGTCTATCCGAACGCGATATCCTGGACGGGGTTCCGAGATTACTATCTGCAGTTCATCACCACTCTTGATTCCATCGGGCAGAACGACTTGAATCGAATCACCATGCAGGCGTATCAAGTATGAGCGATCTATTTACTTCAGGCAGCTACCCGCTGTTCGACAAGATCATCAACCTTACTCTGGTTCAGAAAGATGGAAGCGAACGGTATATCAAGTGTCCATCCTTCGGCCAGAAACCTTCCATCAACATCCAGGGCACCATGAATCCCGCGTGCGTCATCCAGGATTGCGACGTCCGGATCACGAACCTGCTGACCGGCGACACTCCTCTCACGGCCTATAAGTACCTCAAGATCGAGGCCGGATACGGAGGCCAGCAGCGGGCCACCATTGAATGTGAAGTGAACAACGCCTACCAGGAAACTCCAGGACCGGACGGCATCACAATCTTCAAGAGCTTCCTTGGCTACTGGACGAACTGGGCGAATGCCACGATGAGCCAACAATGGACGGCCGGAACGAACGTTTCAACAGTTCTGGAATTCTGCGCCGGCCAGTTGGGCTTGACTCTCAAGAATTCTATTCCTTCTGGATCTCAGATACAGGCGCCTTCAGGCTGGGGGTTTACCGGACTAGTGAAAGACTTCCTGACGGACATCGCCAAGGTGCTGAACGTCAACATCTACCCATCGGGACCGTTCCTCATCGTCTTTGCGGTCAACGGCAATACCCAGGCGCGGCATGTGCTCCAGTACTTCACGACTCCGCCGCGACATGAGGCGTACGGATACAATCTGACTTGTCCTTGGGATCCTACAGTACGACCGGGAGATGTCGTCACCGTGAACACCAAGTATATGCGCCAGACCTATGGTGGATCGGTAGTCGACGCCACCGGAACCAGTTTTGTGGTGCAGACCTTGGCCTATGACTTTTCGACCAACGATGACACGAACTCCATGATCATCATGGCGACGGAGGCCACGGCATGAGCGACTTGGCCAATCCCCTGAATGCCTTCGACTTCTTCAGCGTCTCAGAACGCGACGTCATCCTGTCGGTCATTAGGGACCAGTTCTTTTCGGACTATGGCATCGTAATGGCGGTCAACGGCAACTCGACCGTGGATGTCCAGCACGCGGCGCTGTCGGTCACTCGGCCTGGGGTAGTGGCTCCGGCTATCGTGCTTCCGGCCATCGTGACCAAGAACGTCGAGCTCCTATTCCCAGTGATGGGAGGGCTCTCTATCTCCGGAACTGTCCAGCAAGGCGACGGCGTGCTGCTGGTCGGCCTCCGCGATCTTATCCCCAGCACCGCGGGTCTGACTCAGCCAGCTCAACCCCCGGAGTTCTGGCACTACAGCCAGCAAACGCTCAAGGCTATTCCTCTATCGGCCATCAATTCTGCGGCCGTGCAATTCGGTGAGTCCAACGGCAAGGCATTCCTACGCAATGCCGCGGCTTCACTGTTCACGGTGCTTCAAGAGTTTATTCAGGGGGTCCAGGGTATGACGTGTGTCAACGGATCTCCCCCTGTCGATACCACGGGCAAGATCGCCACAGCCCTAATCCAGCTTCAGGCGTTGATGGAGGCATGATGGACTTCACCATGTCGTCAAGCACCGAAGTTACTGTAAACTCATTCCCGACTTGGGACTTTGCCGTTGCTTCTGGCATTGTCAAGTTCATATCTGGCGATCCTGGCGCTGTTCAGGCAGCTGAAATGGCCGCTTTCATCCAACTCGGTTCTATTCCCCAACTGCCTACTCTAGGCGTACCTTGGGCTGAGTTCTTGACCAAGGGCGTGCCCTTTGGAGACCTTGACGCGGCTATCCGGCAGTCGGCTTTCAACGCCGAGGTTTCCAATTTCATTCCCAGCTATGACTTCGTAAATGCAAATCTCGTCGTGACCATGCAGGCGACGAAACAGGCGGGTGGCTGATGTCTTTCGAAATCAACGGACTTACATGGACGCCGGAGACGGCCGATCTTCATGCTCAAGACATCCTCGCTGCCATGAACGCCATTCTTTCGGCTCAGGGCTTGCCCCCGGTGGCGGCTACCCCGGCAAATGCCTTGTGGTTGTTCATGCTGGCAGTGGGGAGCAAGGAACAGACCCAGGATGACGATTTGTCAGCGGCCATCAATTCATTCAATCTGGCTCTTTGTTCCGATCAGCAGATCCTCAACCTTCTGCCCATCGCTGGTACTTCGCTGATTCCAGGGGCCTATACGCTGGTCAATCTCAAGGTAACGGCCGGTGGCGGAACTACCGTGGTGCCCTCGGGAACCATCCTTCCCTATGGCTCCGTGAACTTCCTGACCACTTCGGGCATCAGCCTGACCACATCAGGAGTGGGGTTCGTGAACGCTCAATGCGACACCCTGGGGCCTATCGTGGTTCCAGCCAGCGGCTTGACGGCGTTCGGTGTGAATATCCCCAACCTCTCGAGCGTATACAATCCAACAGCAGGCGTCACAGGCAGGGATACCGAAACGGCCAACGAAGCGCGTCAACGCCTTATCCTCGGCCAGACCATAGGATTCAACCTCAACGGGACTCAGACTGCCATCCAGTCCATACCAGGCATCACGGCGGCTAAGGTGTGGTTTAACATCGACACAGTGAACAATCTGGTCTTGACGGGCGGTATCGTAGTGCCTCCGAGACATTGCCGCATCATCGTGGCTGGGACAGATGCCTCTGGAACAATGATAGCATCGAACTACTTGCAGCGCGTCACATGCCCAACGGACGGCAATTCGTTCCAGACCTATACCTTCCTATCGGGTCAGGTATTTGATGTGTTCTACGACACGGCCGTCACACAGAATGTCTTCGCCAAGGTCTACTACGATAATACTCAGCCGACACAGAGCGGGTTTGAGACTCTGATCGATGAGATACTGTCCGCACTTACATTTGACATCGGACAGACAATTTCGGCCGAGACCATCATTGAGGCACTTGTGGGATTCCAATATGCGTCAATCATTGGGGCCGAGGTGTCTTTGGATGGAGTGTCTTATTCGAATAAGGTTCTTATCGATGGAAACGCTATACCTGGTATTTCAAGCGTGGCGGTGATCGGTGGCTGACAAAGATCTCGCCTTCCAATTCAGCGGCCCATATGCCCAAGCTCTTGTCACGGCTGTTCAGCAAGAAATTGACATCCGTTCTCCAGACATTGCCTACTTATTCAGTTTGTCCATTGCCAGTGCTGAGGCTACCGAGTTGTCCACTATAGGCGGGATCATCGGGTATCCTTGGCCGACGGCTCCGACGGGCACCTTCGATTCGAACAACTTCATTTTCGGAGCAGCCGCATCCTTCCCGACGATCTCGGGGCTGAATGGTTTCGCGGGTGTCAGCTCGCCTGGAACTGGCGGCCTATTCAGTTCCGCAACGCCGGCCGTGGGAAACTTGATCCCGATTGCCTTCTACCGACTGCTCCTGACCCAAGTGGCGTTCCTCAAGTACAACGGCCTGAGCATGACCATCATCGACCAGATCTGTCATGTGTTCGGCCAGAGTTATACCATCCAACAAGCGGGATCAACGAACAATTGGTTCATGCTCGGAGACGCTGCAGATTTTCCAAATTCTTCAAGCGCTCATGGTCTATCGGGGGTGACTCCACCTTATGACACACAGGGTGGTAAACTATTTGGAGTGGGATTCAATGACTCCGATATCGTAGTCGAGTTTCAAACACAGATTGGTGCTGGGTATCTATACATCCTCCAGCAGTTGTTCAATAGATTCTGCGTATCTCCACAAGTCTTTGTGAGTCAGGGGTAAATCATGGTACCAGTACCAACCAGTTATTTGAATGTCCCAGTTTTCGGAAGCGGAGCAGCGAACATCCAGCCCGAGGGATCGACTTATGCAGGTGGCTTCCTTCCTGGTCAGCTATTTCCTGCCGAGTATGAAAACTGGCTGATGAACAGGCTAACAACGAACTCCCTGGTTTCCCAGACAACCAACCTGAGCATGGCCGCCGAGATCGTGAACATCCTCAGCCAAGCATCCATCATTCCCGACCCCGCGTCGACAACCCAGCTCTATGCCGCGCTCAACGCCCTATATGCGACAGTGGGCGCTCTATCCTCCGAGGCGTCCACTCGGGCCTCTGCTGACACCACACTCCAGTCGAACATCAATGCCGAGGCTACGGCTCGAGCGAACGCCGATATCACTGTCGCGGCGAATGCGGCGAATGCGGCGAATCTAACGTCTGGGACTCTGCCGGGAGCGAGGTTGACTGGCGGCGGCATGACGGTCATTTCGTCGGGGTCAGGAAACTTCACCGTACCTGCCAATATCTATACCATCCGAGTCACCTTGATTGGTGGCGGTGGCGGTGGCGGTGGGGCGAGAGCTTTTTCGAACAATTCTGGCGGAGGCGGCGGTGCTGGTGGGGTAAGTCTGGCATACCTGACAGTGACACCGGGCCAAACAATAGCCTATTCGGTCGGATCTGCCGGTATTGGCGGAACCGCTGGTCTCAATAACGGGTCTGCCGGTGGAGATACTACCTTTGCCGGGGTTACTACCGCCTCTGGTGGTGGCGGTGGAATAGCTGGGAATTCAGGTGCTCAGCAAGGAGCCCCGGGTGCCGGAGGCGGAGGAAATATCGGCCTCGGTGGCCCCGGAGGCATCGGGGTAGTAGCTATAAACGGCGGAGGAGTTGGCGGAGGGGCCGGGGGAATTCCTGTGGCGGCCTCCGCAGGAGGCTCAGCAGTTGGCCCCGGAGGCGGTGGCGCTGGCGGTAGTTCAAATGGTACTGCCGAAGCAGGTGGCAATGGCGGATCTGGTCAAATCATAGTGGAATGGTGAGGTAGAAAATGCAAAACATCCCGCTCTTCGGAGCATCCGCATCCCTGATCTCACCTCCCGCTCCCACGGTTGTGTCGGGATACTTTCCGCTTCAGTATCTCCCGGCCGAGAACCTGAACTACTACCTCAACGGCGCCACTCAGGCCATCCAGGAATGGGTGAATCTCATTACCCTCGCCGGCCTGACCCCAGGGACCAGTCAGCAGGGATGGGCCGCGATCTCGGGATTGATGGCGGCCAGGAATCTCAGCTTCTTCTCTCCGACTACCAGTGCGCAGCTTGCGGGGGTGATCTCTGATGAGACGGGATCTGGATCTCTTGTGTTTGCCAATACACCCACCCTCATTACTCCCGTTCTCGGAGTCGCTACCGCCACCACCATCAACGGTCTGTCAATCACCGCAACGACATCGGGAGTGCTTAACGTACAATCCAGTACTTTGATTGATGCCAGTTCCATTCTCCGGAGCCTGTCCTTCAAGGGTGCTCTCACCTATGCCACCACAACGACCTTCAGCGTGGCCCCTGGAGGTGTTGGCGATGACACCTTTGTGTCGACCATTCTGCTGGGTGCTTCGATCACCAAGTCTTTGTCCGCTTGGGCCGTGGGATCTGGTAACGGATCTCTGGATACAGGTGCCATCGCCGCGAGCACCGGGTATTATGTCTACCTCATCAAGCGTACCGACACCCAAGTGGTCGACGTTCTGATCTCGTTGTCTGCCACCGCTCCTACCATGCCGACGAACTACACGCTCAAACGGATGATCGGATGGGTACTAACCAACGGATCGAGCCAGCTAGTCCAGTGGATCGGTTATGTTGGCGGCGAGCAGGCATGGGCCGTTCTGACTGCCGACGTCAACGATGCCACGCTCACGACAGCTAGGAAGACCTATACCATCGCCGATCTGCCCAACGTAGCGCATGACACTAAATTCAATCTCAATATTTTCAATGCGGCTGGTGTTTCTGTTTATGTACAAGGCGACACAAATCTTAATGATGCGGCGCCGTCAGTGGCTGGACCAGTCACGGCTACTCTGGACTCTCAAGGAGCCGCGTTCAATTCGAACACTCAGATCAATGGTTTCTACATGACAGGCCGTTCATTGTTTGCCAGAGCCTCGGCAGCTTCTACGACTCTCACCATCTCCATTGTCTCGTTCAATCTTAGACCATACAATTAGGGGGTATCATGTTCCAACAAATCGAACTTCCCATCCTTCAGGATCTCCAGTGCGTGGCTGGATCCAGCTTCAGCTTTCCGTTCTTCATAGGTCAACCAACTTCTGGGTATGGTTTCTCGGGGTATGTGGATATTCCAGTCAGTGGTCTTGGTCACGTGCCATTTACCATCGAGAACAATGACCAACAGAATGGCGGAATCTCTATCAACCTGGATTCAACTGCCACTTCTACCTTTCCTGGTGGAACCTATCCCTGGCAATTTCAATTCACCGACCTAAATAGCTTCGTGACTACATGGTTTCAAGGCACCTTCCTGGTGCTTGGTCCGGCCTAATCATGAACAAGTGGCTTTCCAAAAACTGGGATGAGGTTATCGTCTACATCGTGACCCTCTTCGGAGCGTTCTGCGAGATGGTCTATTCGGCTCGGATTGCGAAGACCGCGTATCACGTCGACTGGCTGTATCTTGTGCTCGGCGCCGTGGCTTCGGCCGCCGCAGCGTGGCTGGCTGAGAACCGCGGTATCGCATTCGCAAAGAAGATCGGCGTCACGGTGACCGATGCCAAGACGGGTCGGCGGAAAAACCTTGTTTTCCGGCTTCTCCTTGGCTTTGGCTTCGGCTTCTGGATCATGGCCGCGCTGCCGTCCATTCTGCAGGGCCTCGTCACTGGCGCGCCTTCTATCATCAACGGAATGCTCACCGGAGGTGCCCCTTGAACGTCGACGACGAATCCGTGAAGCAAATCGGTACAGCGGCCGGCGCCACGCTTACGACGGGGATACTTGGATTCCTCGGGCTGATGGTAATGAGAATCACCAGCCTACCGCGGCGCGTGGAACGGCTCGAGAGCCGGGCCCAGGCCTCCGACCGCTTGCTTCTGGCGTTGGCTGACACAACTCTTGCCCGGGCGCCGAAGGACAAGGCAGAAGCGCGGGAAGCCCTGTTAGAAGCCCGTACGAAGATGTATGAGTCAATGACGAAGACTCAAGGGGGAAAGCCGTGAGTGTCAACGGATTCAGATTCCTGGCCCAGCGTGATCGGCGTAGCTATCAGTTCAAGGCTGACATGAGTTCGGCCGATTCGTGGGACGGCGACCACAATGCCCAGAACAACATGATTGATGTCGGCCAGCTGATCGGCCCCGATGGCGCCGTAGTCTGGCGCGCTCCTATGCAGACGGTGGCCAATATGCCCGGCGGACGCCATAGCGACACGATCCGTCCCGGCCGATTCTCGATCATCTGGAATGTTGATCGCCGCGCCTTTAAGGGCCATATTCACGGCATCTTCGGCGCCATCGACCAAGACGGGCAGTTCATCGACTCCGACTCGGTAGAGCGCGTTGCCACGAAAGACGGCGCGCCTTCCGACATGGCCCGTTGGATCTTCGGCCACTCGACGCGCAAGAACGATCCAGCGCCCGATGGCGAGCTCACGCGCTATGCCTGGTCGCTCGGCTGTTTCATCACGACGCCCGAGGGACAGGACGCTTTGTGGGCTGCTGGTGTTGCCGCTGGTTTCGTGAAGGGCGACGAGATTCCTATCGAGGTGATGGAAATTTGAGGGTTATTTTCATAAATTGGCAATTTTAGCCAATCACGTTTGACTTAGAACCGACCCCGGCGGCTACCGTGGGAAAGGAATTTGTATGACCTCAATCGTTTTTATGGTGGCGGCCTTCGTCGCCTCTGTCGGCGTCATTAAGTGGGTTCTCGAGCTCATCACCGCCGTTCGTGAAAAGTTCGCCCCCGGCATCCGTACTATCGGCTATCGCGGCCTTTCGCCCGTCGACTGGTCTCTGATCCTGATGGCCGTCGAGTTCATCGCCGCGGCTGTCATCGGCGTAGTCGGTGGCATTGATGTTTGGTCCGGATGGGCGTTCTTCCTGACCTTCCTCGGACTCATCGAACTCAGCTTCAAGGAAATCGCGCGATGGGTCGCCATCGTCGTCGCTTGGATCAAGAAACACAATCCGTTGGGCCGGTAATGTGCGCACGTTCCTTTATGTCGTCGCCGCGCTTCTGGTTGGCTGTTGTATTGGTCTTTTCGTTCCTGGCCTTGTCACCTCTGAGGCTGACCGCGCAATCGACAACCAGCGAGCAGCCGCGGCCCGATATGAAGCTCAAGAGCGTGCTGGTCTGGCCGAGCGACTTGCTGACGCTCAGAGGGAAGTTGGTCAGCTTAGAAGCAAACAGCAAGACATTGGGCGAACAGCTAGCGATGCTTCGGGAACAGCTCAACGCATCGGAGACGATAGTTCAGACGCTCTCAGATACCTTGACCGAATCCTCGATAAAGCTGGAATTGCTCACCAAAGCGAGTGAAGACCGCGCCAAGCTGGACCAGAAGGCTGTCGACCAGGCGCGGGTCGAGCGTATGGCCTGGGCTGGCGGTGGTTTTCTGATAGGTGCTGCATTGACAGCCGTGACGGTGTTCGTGTTTCATCATTGACAGATTCCAAAACATCAACTATCGTTTCATCAGCGGTTCGCAAGAAGCTCTATCCATTTCCCCGGTGGCCAAGTTCGGATTGGCTGACAACATGCCCGGTCTTTCAAGATCGGGCTTTTTCATGGCATCGTAGTCCAACGGTAGAGACAGCGCTCTCAAAAGGCGTGGGTTCTTGGTTCGAATCCAAGCGGTGCTATCGGCTCTCTAGCCCAACGACAGAGGCGCTAGTCTTAGGAATTAGTCAGTCTGGGTTCGAGTCCCAGGGGAGCCAGTTCATTGACCTTTAGTTCAGCGGTAGAACACCCGTCTCATAAGCGGGCAGTCCATGGTTCGAATCCATGAGGGTCAAGTTTCTAGTCGGTGGAGCTCGAAGGCAGAGTACGTGGCCTGGGACCACGGGGAACGGTTCGAATCCGGCACCGGCTATACCGAGCAAGTCCTAGCACGTGCCCATTTAACCTCCCCGTGAAACGTGGGCACGGCACAGCCTACCCCATCCCGCCCGTGTGACGAGAAGGCTGACCGGCTTGCGCGGTTTTCTTTGTGAAGAACTACCCGGGGACGATGCGTGACATTTCAAGTGCTATACAGGCAAATCGGAACCGGAGTGCCGGGGATTGTGCGCCCTGCCGTTCGATCCGGCAAAGGGTAGCGAAGGGCTTCGAGCGTGTGTACCAGCGCGTTCGGAGCCCTTCTTTTTTGGGCATGAAAAAAGCCGCCCATTTCGGAGCGGCTCGGGTGGCTTGTGCCATAGGCTCGGCTATCGTTGTCCGGCCTGATCCCTTTGATGATCAATGGGGCGATATTGCCCTAGGCTTTCACGGCCGGTCTTACGCGGACTTCAAAACCGGACTCGGTTCTCTTGGCCAGACCGATGGAAACCAATTCGTATTTGCGGTCGCGGCGTTTAAACATGGACAGATGGCTCATCAAGGGTGCCAGCATCAGAGCAAGGAGACTGCCGCCGAGAACGGCGACAACACCTCCCGCGACCAGGGTAACGGCCGACTTGATGAACTTGGAAACGGTGCTGGCGTCGAAGGCGCCGGTGGCCGTGGTGGCCTGGGTTTCGACGGTGGCGATGTCGCTGGAAATGATCGATGAACTCTGCAAACTGGCCTTGGCGGGCGAACCGCCCGGGTCAGCATAGAGCGGCAGACTGAACGCGAACACCGCGAACAGAACCGCCAGGAAAGAACCTTTCATTCATGCCTCCTGAAAATGAACTCTTCCCGACAAGACTTGCGCCAACGGCGATACTTGTCAAGGCTTCTTTCTTGCATCAAGACACTCCCGACAAACCGCCATCCCTTCCGACGGCCGCCCGCACTCGTTGCAAACCCCGCGCTTCCGGCGCAGCTGGTATCCGCGGCGCCGTCCCTCGAGATATTTCTCGCGGTTGTTCTAGCGCCAGCGCTGGGTACGTTCGGATGGGGTCACGATTTCTCCATGATGGGCGTGACCACAGAACGACATTGCGAATAGCTGTTATCGGAAGGTTGCCCCACAGGCGCCCACGCATATCCCTCGCCACGCACCGCCTCGCCCTTGTGAAGTTTGGTCCACTGGACGGTATGGCCGGCGACATAGCATGAATTGAACGTGAACACCGCAAGGGCGTCGCTCACAGCTTCAGGCACGTCGAGAATGCGAGTGACGTAGAAGCCGGTCGCCGTATGGTAGCCTGGCTCCATGGGTTCGGTGCGCACGGCTGGCGTTCCGGCTTTCCAGGATCCGTGGGTTTTGACGTAGATGTCACGCATGGACATTCACACTGGCTGGTGCAACACTTACCAGTTCGATCAGTTTCTCAGCGGCTTGTATGGTGAAGGCGTCCCAGGCGTCCCAGGCGGCCCTGGCGGCCCAGGCGGCCCAGGCGGCCCAGGCGGCCCTGGCGGCCCAGGCGGCCCTGGCGTCCCAGGCGGCCCTGGCGTCCCAGGCGTCCCAGGCGGCCCTGGCGTCCCAGGCGGCCCTGGCGGCCCTGGCGTCCCAGGCGGCCCTGGCGTCCCAGGCGTCCCAGGCGGCCCAGGCGTCCCAGGCGGCCCTGGCGGCATTATCCTTTTCTTCCTGACTGACGAACTCGCCTCGCCCTTCGCGGGCGAACGTATCAGCCACGGCGATGACCGCAGACTTACAGTCACCATCGGGCAGATCGTCGGTGAGCACGGGGCCGAACGCCCATGCCAGGAACTGAGCCGGAACGAGCGACAGATCAGCGCCGACGGGAATAGCCTTGATAATCTTCCCCGGCCACGCAGTATGCTTGCCGTCCGGCAGATTCTCGAAAATGTGATCGATCACCCGGGCGATAAACTCCGGCATGACCAGTTGTTCCGACAGCCACGAGTGATCGCTCTGACTGTGCTCGACACCGAGAAACTTGGCGGTGGCGTGGATCGTACAGCCGACGGCACAACCTCGGCCATTTGAGCCGTAGGTTCCGCGAATCAGCTCGTCAGCCTTTTTGTGGGCGGCCAGCTCTTTGGCCACGAAAGCCTTGAGCTTCGGGTCATTTTTGAATGCTTGCATAGATACTCTCCTCTCCATCCCCTGATTTCGCACGCGGTACTTTGGACTTCCGCCGACGGTTGGGTTAAGAGGCCCACGGGTTAGCGTGGGCTTGTAGTTAGTTCTTGCTGATTTCGGCCAGGAGTTCGCGTTTGGTTTGTTTGTCCCACGAATAGTGGACTCCGTCGCGTTCCGTATCTCGCAGGAATTCCCGGACGCCATCGATGGTCTCGAAGACATATGCGTCATTGGCCAAGGTGATGCACATGGATTTGACTTCGTCATCGGTGGCATCTTCCCACGAATCACACCCCGAGCATGAGCCGTAAGAATCGTTGTAGATAGCGAAGCGCCCATCTGGCAACTTCACGCAAGTGGCAACGGTGCCCTGATAGTCGCCTTCGTTCCAGTGACCGATGACCGCGGCGCCCTTGAAAAGCCCCGTCATCTGCTCGTCATGACCACCAGCATTGCGCGACATGGGCATGATTTTTTCCCAGTCGATCTGCAACTGAAGCTTGTCATCCTGAACCCAGATCTTGTCCATAAAACTCTCCTCCCCTCTGCATTACTCGCGGACTTGGGACCGCCGAACGTCGCAAGACGTTGGTTGCATTGAAGGCGCGATGGGCTTATTTAAGGCCCCGCTGAATGGCTGACAACACGCGACGGAACCCCGCCGAAGCGGGGAGGGTGATTATATTCCAAGCGATTCTTTCGCCAACTTGATAGCGCCTGGACCAGCGCAGGAATCGGCAAGCACGCGTTCAAGAGCGTCCTTTGTACTCATT